>Ga0129309_1000044_pt1 | contig 115532 bp, 124 predicted proteins | sample L1105metagenome_FD_94439 | JGI IMG/M metagenome (GOLD analysis project Ga0129309, IMG submission 94439) | Ring-tailed lemur group fecal microbial communities from Wisconsin, USA - L1105 metagenome | ecosystem: Host-associated > Mammals > Digestive system > Large intestine > Fecal | place: USA...
AGATAATTAAACAATTCATTATTTGTCAATCTTCTCTTCACAGTTAATTCCTCCTTTAAATATTCTTAAAATCTACGCTAAAACAATCCTTTAAGGAGGACCTCTTATGTGTTGTTACAATCCATATACAATAAAATAAATATACATAAATATAATCCTTTTCATAATTTTCTTTCAATTCCTATTTGTATTAGATTATATATCAAGTTACTAACTTTATCAATCATATTTGGGATATAACTTATCATATATATATTAGCCTAGCTTTACATTCTGTCATTATAATATTTATGTGATATAACAAATGCCAACAATTGAATATACATTGACCCTATAGAAAAAAGCGCTGGAATTATATAATCAAATTATTTATAAATGATTTTGATTTGTCAAATAACATAGCAAAGGCATTATAGTATTTTTATCTGTAAAATCAACTTTTCCGGCATCATTAAATTTTTCCAATAGTTTTTCTAATTCTTTTATATCGGTATAATGATGGGGGATTCCTTCTTCTCCTTCTCTGGAGCCAACAAAAGTGTTTTCTTCAATGGCTTCTCCTAATCCATAGGACAGATCATCCTTTGATAATATATCAAATATTAAACACCCACTTTAAATCACCGTCCTATTATAGCTGATATACCAATTATACCATTAAGTAGTATGCTATCATAGTTTTGGTTAATGATATAATAAATTTGTATCTTTTCCTTTAAATATAAAAATAACCTTTTTAAATTATTTTTTCCATAACTTTAATTTCCTAGTTCCTTCCAGGATAATAGGTTTAACTACATAAACCTAATGCTCCTATTTATTTTACAATCAACTAATCATTATTAAAATCATTTGCCATTTCTAAAACTGAAATATATCTTTCCAACTCTTCTTGTATATATTCTTCAATCATTTCTATTAACATCTGAGGATTAGAATTATTTAAGTGAAAATCTGTAAAACAATTATAATATCTTTTTCTATCCTTAAACTTGATATTAATAGGAGGATATCCTTCTTTCATAAGTTCAAAATTCATAATTAAACGTCCAGTCCTACCATTTCCATCTATGAATGGGTGTATAGCTTCAAATTTTAGGTGAAATAATGCAACTTTTTCAATTATATGTTTATCTTTTATTTCTTCATTGTATTCATTAATTAATTGTTCCATTAATACTGGCACCAAATATGGCCCTGGTGGTTCATGTACTGCCCTATCTTGAGGCTTATCCATTAAAACTATGCTATGAATATCCTTTATAATATTCTCTGATAAAGGTATTTTTTCTTTTACTAATTCTTCTATATAAAAAAATGCTTCTTTATGTCCAATTGCTTCCAAATGCTCTTTCAATGGTTTTTTATCTATAGTAATTCCTTCCTGTAAAACAAGTGCTGTTTCTTGTAGTGTAAGAGTATTGCCTTCTATTGCATTTGAATTATAAGTAAAGTCTATTAGAAATTCATCTCTAAGTCGTTTAGTTTCTCCTTCCGTGAGAGGCCGATATTCATTAAGTTTTTTTAGTAAATCATCGAGTTTTTCAAACATTTTATCTCCTCATTTTTTATAATAATTAAGTATATATATTATACCATAATTTTCTATATATAATTATATATTAATGCCCATATTATTATAATTATTATTTATCTAATCTTACAATATATTGACAAGTTTTCTTTTGCCCACTTTTATACAGATCATGCCACTCTGGCACATCAATAATACCAACTAATTCAGATCCACAGAATTCACAGGTCTTTCTAGATGCAATATTTTCTGGTGAACATGTAATAATAATCTCTTTCATTTTATGTTTCTTTGCTAACAAAAATAACAATTTACAGGCCTCCCCTGCATAATGATTTCCCCTGAAAGGTTCATAAATTTCATATCCTATATTTCCACCATATTTTGTATTATCGTTGTAGCCAATCCTCAAATCGCACTGTCCTATTTCAATATCATCTATGCTTCTCATAATTTTAAAATAATATGCGGGAACATATCCTTTCTCAATATTTTCATCAGCAATTTTATATAAATGTAAATAAATTTCTTGATCCTTCAAATCTATCGTATCAAAAAACATCTTGCACCTCCTAAAATATAAATTGTCAATACATTGAATAATTATAGATATTATATCATTAGATAGTGATTTATAGAAATGGTTTCTAATAAGCTAAATATCATCCTATAACCTATAGCTTGTCCACTATTTATGATACGGTTCACCGTATCGGCTCACTCGCAAAATTTATTTAGTGGTAGATATTCCCAATATATAAGATATAAATAAACCAGTAGGTTTTCATCATAATAAGCCTACTGGTTTTATTGTATTATTTATTAACTTATTCATTAAAGATATTTATCAATATCATCTAAAGATTCTAATGAAAATATTTCTTCAATTATTAAATCTAATATTTCAATATCTGCATTATTTAATTTTTCTTTATAATCTTCTGGTAATTTGCCAAATTTTTTAGTCAGTAGTTTTATTGCATAATTAAGACTTTTTCTACGCTCACCTTGTTGTATACCCTTTTCCATACCCTTTTCCATACCCTTTTCTATACCTTGCTTTATTCCTTCTTGTCTAAATATCTCAGCCAAAGTCATTACCAGTTCACTCCCTTCTGGATAAGTTTTACTAATTTTATCAATTATCTCGCCAACATCTTTTTTACTGAGATTTGCTTTTGCATTAAATATATATTTAATAAATGTTTCAAAATACTCTATTCCCGTTTGCTTATCTTCTAATTCCTGCAAATATTCTGCCGCTCTAAATATAGATTCTTGTAATCCTTTATTATCTTTTGTAAATATATCTCTAAATATAGTGAGTATTATTCTAAGTTGTGCTTGACCTTTTATTTCTTCATCTGTATATCTTGATAGGTCATAGATTAAATATTCATAATCTGGAATAAACTTTTGTATTTCCTTTGGAAGGTCTTTATATCCTGTTATCAACTCTCCTAATGTAGTTTTTATATTCCAGTTATCTTTTCCATGATATATTACTAATGGTATTATCATGGGAAGTTCATTTATTCCTTCTTTTTTTATTTTTGCTTCCCAAATTTCTATCATATACTTTAGTAGTTGAAGTGATATGCCTTTGCTAGTATAGCTTTTATGTTCAAACAGAAAATAAATATAACCTTCTCTTTTGTTTATATTTACCCTAAATAGCATATCTGAAAAGCCTTCTTGAAGTTCTTCATTTATAAAGCTGTCCTTTTGTGGCTCTAATGTATTTACATCTATAACATTCATAATATTTTCAGGTAAATAGTTATTCAAAAAATCCTTGGCTATTTCTACATTTCCAAAGGTCTCCTTAAAGAATTTATCATGTGGATTTTGAATTTTCATATCATCACCTACCTAATTTTAGTATACCATATAATGTACTATTATTACATAAAATATAAAAATTGTGTCATAATATCCTTCACTTCCTTCAGGATGACGAGCCCAGCATTTTAAGCATGTTTCAGAATCCTGTCATTCTGAGCGTAGTGAAGAATGACAAAGCCGATATATCTCATAATTCTACTTATACATATTATACCATTAAACAATAATTTATCATAGTCATACACAGGAGACCAAAGGTCTCCCCTACAACGCATAGCTTGTCCTACTTATGATATGGTTCACCGTATCAGTTCTACTAGCAAAATTTATTTAGTAATAGATATATAATATAAATATAGACATGAGGTATTTTATATAATTCCTCCTGTCCTTATTTCGCCATCAATTATAATTTCATATTTTGCTTTAATTTTTCATTACTAAAGCCTATTGGTACTATTTTAAGTATTTTTCAATCTCCCTATCAAAATCTGATCTATATTCTCTATCTTGTTTAATCCTAAAATTATTATATTCCTCATTGGCTAACTCTTTTGCTACTTTGGCTGATACCTTCCCCTTATCTTGTAAAATTTCATATTCATTAAATTCTAAAAAAGCATCTAATTTTTCTACCCAATCTTTCATTTTCATAGGTATTTGTTTTTTGGCTTGATTTTCTGCATAATCAAGATACATATTTACTATTCTGTTCAATTCATCTATTTCTTCTTTACTTAAATAATTTTTAGCTATATGTATATCTGATTTTAATATTTTACCATTGGGCGAATCTTTCCAAGAAGTTAATCCCATATTATCTTTAGTTGCATCAACTCTACTCTCTATTATTTCTGCAGCTGTTTGTCCAGTAACTGCATAATGTAACTTGTTTTGCACTGTTGCATAAAATTTTTTGTTATGTCAGATTTGCTATCATAATCTATACTACACTCTGCATAAATATCCGTTATCTTTTGATAAAACCTTCTTTCCGATGCTCTAATTTCCCTTATTCGTTCTAATAGTTCATCAAAATAGTCCTTACCAAAATGTTTCCCATTTTTTAATCTATCATCATCTAATACAAAACCTTTTAATGTATATTCACTCAATACAGATGTAGCCCATTTTCTAAATAATGTACCTTCTCGTGAACGAACTCTATACCCAACAGCAATAATCATATCTAGATTATAATATACTACTTCTCGTTCAACCTCTCTATTTCCCTCGCTTTGAACTATTGCATATTCTGCAATAGTTGAATCCCTATCTAATTCTTCTTCATATATATTATTTATATGCCTAGATATAACAGACCTATCTCTTTGAAATAATTCTGACATTTGAGCTTGTGTTAACCAAACAGTTTCATGCGAGAATAGTACTCCTAAATTTATATCACCCTCATTTGTTCTATATAAAAGTATTTCTCCCCTTTTAGGTTCAACTACCTTATCACCCATATTTATCCCCTTAAACATTATCCTATAACACATAACTTGTCCACTACTTATGATACGGTTCACCGTATCAACTTGACTCGCAAAACTTATTTGGTGATAGATATGCCAAGTAAAATCAACTTTAATTAAAAAATAATCTTTATAAATTTATAAAGCCACTTGGATTAATCAAGTGGCTTCTTATCTATCATTGAATTATATGCTTTTATTACTGGACTATTTTTAGTTGCTATTTTCTTTATAAAATCTTCCTGTTCTTCTTTTGTAATGGGCTTGGTAATCTTCCTAAATAATAAGCAAGTTTATCATATATATTTGCCTTATCTACTCCTATCAAATAATATTCTTCCTTTAACCATGAAAATATTCTTTCAGCATTTTCTGTAATGTACATGTAATTACAAAATTGATTACCCTTTGATATATTTACAGTCCTTAGTTCTCCTGCCCAATCATAGATATCTCTAAAAATATGTCTGTGTATGTCTTGTAAATGTTTTAAATTAAAATATCCTTACAGTATGTTTTTCAATAATTCTTTTCTTCATTTCCTCAAAACTTACTTCATCGGATAGGCATATTCTAATTCTCTCTTTGTCTTCTTCTCTTAAGCGCATTCCCTCCATAGCCATAGTTCCACTTACTTCTTTAATTATTTGTTCTATATCCTTCATAGATATCACCTTTTTTAAATTATTCTATACAATATATTATATCATATTCCCTGTTATATATAATATATAATGATTATATTTCTAGCACTGGGATTTCCCCTTTATTCAATATATCAACCACACCACGCTACTAAAACAATTAATGAAAAAGCAGATATAATTATGCCTATTAAAATATTAATACCAAAATAAATATTAAATCCTTTCTCTCCAACTATATGTTTTTTATTAAGCTTGGATATTAATATAGGTGGACTCAGAAATAAAAGTATGCTAAATATTGTTGCAATGCTTAAACTTACCATTAAAGGCATGGCTAAATTGTTATAGAGAAAATAAGCAATATCTTGAGCATATACTCCTAATACAACAGCTATAAGCATACTTCCATATAAAAGCAACCTTATCTTATTTTTTTCTTTAACCAATATTCTCACCTCTATTAATTTATTTTTAATTACTGCACATAAATCTACTTATATACATTATATCACTCAATTATAGTTCATAGTAACCTCTTAGTCATCTATATTTAACAAATACAGCTTGTCTACTTATGATATGGTTCTCCGTATCGGTTCAACTGGTAAACCTTTTTATATGGAGATATAATAATATAGAAACTTAAGCAAATAGAAGGTATTAATCCACCTTCTATTTATCATGTATCAGATATGAACTATTCTTTAAAGGTATATTTATTGTCACTATCTCATTAATTCCTTTTAGACCTATAGCTATTTCTATGCCTGTTCCATCTTTGAATTTTTTAATAGAGTATATTCTTATTATATAATCCTTAAAAAATTCTATGATTTCATTAGATACTGTTAGAGCCATCTGTTCAAATTCCTCTTGATTTTTAGCATCCATAAGATTAAAAGATACCCCATAAGACTCACTATAAATTTTATATTTCCACTTTTCTGTAAACATAAACTTGATTAACTTAACCTTAAAACAATTAAAACCTTCTATAAACTTTTCATTATCTTGTGTATTAATGCCCCAGTCATCAAATCCCAAATTATAATCTTTTGGATAACTGTTAATGTTTTTAATATCCTTATTGCTATTTTCAACTGGCACTTTTGGAGTCCAAGAAAACTGATATTTGTTCTTTTTTTCTCTTAAACTTTCTTTTGAATTTTTAATCACATATATAATAAAAGTAGCTATTAGCGTTGATATTACTCCACCTATTAAGCCCATATAAAATTCTATTCCCATATGTCCTCCCACTATTACTTTACTTTAAAAAACCTATCTAAGTTAATATCACTTGATTTCATCTTTATATTTGTTGGATTAAAACATGGATTATAAGTTAAATTTTCTTTGATTGATTGGTATAATTTCGTATATAATAATATTAACTCATCTCTATATGCCATTAATTCATCATAAATATCATTCATTGAATATATCTTGCTTTTATTCAGATAATCTTTTGCCATGAATGCTTCACCAGAATTGTATTCTATATCTACATATAGGTCATCTGTATAATCTAATGCAATAATTCCTTCATCCTCTTTATTATTTTCATCTTCTTTATTATAAAATTGAAGTCTAACCTTCGATGCTAAATTATTATCTTTTAAATTTATCTTTATATTATTTATATCCATATTAAAGTCATATGGCTCATTAAATTCTTTTAATTTTAAACTATTTCTATGTTTAATTTGATTAGCTAAATCTCTTACTGTAAATTCTTTCTTTTTGTTAATTATATATTTTTTATTAAAGTCCTTTAGTAATTTTCTAAAATCTTTCAATTCATTTCCATGTTTGTCTAAATACTTTTCTAAAAGAAAATAATTACAATTTTGTTCAGCTTTTTCTACCCAACCATCGGTATTCCTTAATACCTCTTTATATCTATTATTTCTAAACCTGCTCAAATCACCTTTTTTATTATAATGTTTCCAAACCCTAAAATAAAACCATGGTATTTGCAATAAAATATCAAAGCAGTTATTTAAATCTAATATAGCATGTCTTAAATGAAACCTTCTAATAATCTTTAATTCAAATCCATCTACATTCTCATGTTCATTTGCATCTGCATAAATTAGTGATATTGTTGCATCTCCTAAAGTTTCTAAGAAGTCATTTATCTTCAATACAGCTAATCTTACATCTAACCCTCTAATCTCCATATAATACTCTGGACTATATAATCTCATTGGTGTTTCTTTCATTGTTCCTCCCCCTTTGAACTCTTTATTTACCAACAATTATACCATAAAAAAACAAGCCTTATAGAAGGCTTTATGTGAACTACATAATATATACTTTAAAAATACATACAAATATAAATCCAAATATAAGCATTACAATATCTGCTACTAATTCTACAAATCTGTCCTGCCACCATTCTTTACTGTTTAACTTTTCTTTTAATACTGTTAATAACATATCTCTATTGCCTCCTTTTTTTATAGTTTTAGAGAAATAACTATATTCAGGAAGTTTTCTTATAAATTAAGATTTAGATATATATCATCCAGCTCCTCCTGAGTAATTCCAAGATATTTTTTCGTATTTGCAATGCTTGAATGATTTAATGCTTCCATAATGTGAGCCAAACTCACTCCTGACTTATATGCCCAATACCCCCATGTTTTACGCATTGAATGAGTATTTATTGGTTCTTTTATCCCAACATAATCTCCAGCTTGACTAAGTATGTTTGAAGCTTGTTGCCTTGTTATTGCTTTATTTCCTTTCCTACTAAAAAATAGCCAATCGCCTTGATTAGGTTTATACTCTTTCATATATTCTTTAATTGCCTTCTGTAAATTTTCCGTAATTGGGAATCTCTTATACTTTCCAGTTTTTTCTTCATTTAGAACTATAAATTCTCTTGGTCTTCTTCCATCCCAAACATCAGAAACCTTCAATTTTAGAATATCAGAAATTCTTAGTGCTGAACTAATACCAACTAAAAATAATAAATAATCTCGTTTACTTTTATCTCTTAAATACATTTTCATGAGTTCTATCTGTTTTTTATCTCGAATTGGACTAACCATATTCACATTTACCACCTCCATGTCTATTTGACATATTGTTTATATATTATATGTTATGTCAAATTCAAAATCAATATAAAATGAGCTTTATATACAAATATTGATTTTATGCCATTTCTTATTTGACACAATGTCATTGTGTAAAATTCAATAATTCTGTAATTAGCTCTGTAAAAAATGGACACACTTTGGTATAATACAAATAAAGAAAAAAGAAGGAGTTTTGTAAAATGAGTAAATTGGTGCAACCCGTCTTAAAATGGGTGGGTGGAAAAAGACAATTAATTCCAGAAATCGAAAAATACTTTCCAGATAAAAAAAATATTTCCACATATTATGAGCCATTCGTAGGAGGAGGGGCTGTCCTTTTTCATTTTCAGCCAAGAAAGGCAGTTATTAATGATGTAAATGAAGAACTAATTAATTTATATCGTGTAATTAAAGATGATGTAGAATCTCTTATAGAAGATTTGAGAAACTATGAAAATGATGAAGATTTATATTACGAAATTAGAGCGTTGGACAGAAGTCCAGAATTCAAAAATCTAACAAATGTTCAGAGGGCTTCACGAATTCATTTTTTAAATAAAACTTGCTACAATGGATTATATCGTGTTAATAGTGCTGGTGAATTTAATACTCCATTTGGAAAATATAAAAATCCTAATATTGTAAATGACACTGTATTACGAGCAGTAAGTAATTATTTTAATAAGTCTAAGATAAAAATTCTAAACGGAGATTATGAAGAAGCCTTAAAGGGCATTAGAAAAGGAGCGTTTGTTTATTTCGACCCTCCTTATGACCCATTATCTTCAAGTTCAAATTTTACTGGGTATTCAGAGGGTGGATTCGATAGAGAGGAACAAATTAGACTTAAAGAAGTTTGTGACAAATTGAATTCAAGAGGAATTAAATTTTTATTATCTAATTCTTCAACTAAATTCATTAAGGACTTATATAAGGATTATGACATTATCCCAGTGAATGCTAAAAGAAGTATAAACTCCGTTGGTTCAGAAAGAGGAGAAGTGGAAGAAGTGCTGGTGAAAAACTATGACTAAAACAGATAAAGGTTGGAAGAATTTATTTGATAAATATGATATAGCCGATAAAATTGATAAATATGGTCATTTTGTTATAACTTCTACGGAAATTAATCAATTTCGAGAAGCAAGGCTAATGACAAAATTTGACCATAGAAAAAATCTTCCTGTATTATTTCAAAAGTATAATCTGTCTATTCTTCCTATTACCAGAGGGAGTTATATTATTTCAAAGTTTGATGCATACAAAAACTTAGAATATGACGGGGATATTGAAACTATCGAAATTACATTTCCAACTGAAATAGAAAGTATTGATGTAAATAATATTTATAGTGAAGCAACTGCCTTAAACTGTGCCTACACAACTGGCATGATAAATCATTTTTTGGAAGAGGAAATTACATTCCCTACAGTAAGTGGTAGAATGTCTTCATCAGACTTTAGCTTTCATATTCGAAATGTAGAAAACAATAAAAATTTTTTAGTCGATGTTTCTAACTCACAAGTTGAAATTGATGGTGGTTATGAAGGTAGAAGTAGGCTTATGTTAGTAGAAGCTAAAAACTCAGTGTCAAGTGACTTCCTTATTAGGCAGTTATACTACCCTTATAGACTTTGGGAGAACAAAATAAGTAAAGAAGTAGTTCCAGTATTCATGACTTACTCAAACGATATTTTCAGTTTTTTTGAGTTTAAATTTGAAAATCCTATGGAATACAACTCTTTAGTTTTAGTTAAACAGAAAAATTATATAATAGCTCCAGATAGAATAGTTTTAGATGATATTTATAAAGTTTTTAAAGATATTAAAGTAATTCAAGAACCTCAAGTATCTTACCCTCAGGCAGACTCATTTGAGAGGGTTATAAATCTATTAGAAATGTTAATGGAAGATGACAGAGATAAGGATTATTTAACGCATACGCTTGATGTTCATCACAGGCAAACTAATTATTATACAAGTGCAGGAATGTATTTAGGACTAATAGAAAAAAGAGCTGAAGATGGGTTAATTATTTACTACCTATCAGATGAAGGAAAAAGAATTATGAAACTTAAGTATAAACAAAAATACTTAGCCATAGCAGAAAAAATATTACAGAATCCTTCATTTAATAAAGCTTTCAGCTTATACTTACAACAAGGATACCCTCCAAGTAGAGATGAAATTGTTGAAATTATGAAAGAATTTGATGTATATAATGTAGACTCTGAAAGTACCTACTACAGAAGAGCAAGTACAGTAAGATGTTGGTTAGATTGGATTTTAGGGCTACAAAGTTAATACTTTTATATAGAAAACAGAGTTAATAACTCTGTTTTTTAACTATTATATTTTTTTATAAAAAAGATTAAGAGCCTTAACCCTTAATCCTTTTTCTTTGTTCCTAATCTACTTTTTTACTACTTTTTGAAAAAATCTTTACCTAAAATTTCTTCGCAATGCTCTCTGAACCCTTTAAGCAGTTCTACATGTTCGTACCAATCCTCTTTTGCCATATATTCATGTTTTTCTAAAAAATTATCCAATCTATCATTTCTGAAGTTGCGTTTCATATCATCGCTTTCCAAAAATTCCGTAACTTTTAAAACCATAAAATTATCTCGACTCAAGTCCTCTAATTCTAACCACATATCTATAAGTTTATCATCGTAGAATGGCGAATATAAAACACCTCCATGACCAGTTGTGTTTCCTGGGGAAATAATTGTATACCAAGGTCCTGTCAACATTTGTTCTTTCATTTGTTCAACATTATTTCTTTCCATAAAAAATCTGCCCCTTTCTAATTTTCAGCTTTTGCTATCCTTTTTTATTTTTTTTATATAATATACAAATCTAAAGAAAATAATAACAAATTATCGAAATTGTCTATAGTATCTATCCTCTTACTTACTCCTTGCTACTTAATTCTTTCTTAACTTCCTCTATTTGATTCCTTGTCAATCCTGATATATCTGACAAAGTTTCCTTTGAAAATTCTATACCCAATGATAACAACTCTTTTAATACTCTTACTTTTTCCTTATATAGTGCTTTATTAATTTCATTTTCCATATTCTTAACCTCCTTAATATCCTTAATTCTTACTATCTTATCCATAATATTATAGCAAAATTTTTACATTGCTAAAGAGCTTTGCTCTCAAATCTAAATCTTTTATTTGTATCTTAAAGCAATTATAAATTTGCTTATTTTTTAAATACTGACTTAATTTTGGAATTTGATTTTGTATTCTTATCTCATTTTCCTTGTCTGAAACAATTATGGTAAAGCGTAACTCCATGCTTTCTGGAAATATTGTACGGAGATATTGATATACAAGTTGAAAATTTTCTGCCATTTTTCTTGCTGTATAACTATCGTTTATATCTAAAAATACTACATTTATTGTATTTTCTTTTATAGAACTAATGTAGATATTTCTACTTTGCATATTGTTTAAATTAAATCCATTTCTTTTTTTTACTCCAATAACTTGAGCTTTACTTTGTAACCTTTTCATTTGTTGAATGTATATGTCACTTAAATTTTCTATTTCTCTTTTTAGTTCAAGGCTATTAAATTTTTCCAAAAGATTACTTAGAATAGCTGTATTTTGCTTGTCCTTATTAATGAAAGTTGTATTGCTGGAATAGTAATCTATTAGTTCCTCTATATTTGAACCTCGCAATGGATATTGTAAAATAAGTTCATTGATAAAAAGAGATTTCTTTATTGTTGCGAATCCATATTTAACCGATTTTGTATCCTTTGCACTACTTTTATTTAAAAGATATCTTAATGCATATTTCTTTAGCTTTATATAACTGTTATTGTGAATTTTATGAACATCTATTATTTCCTTGGATTGTAGCTCTCTTAAATCTCTCCATACGCTCGTCTTATTCTTACCGTCTAAATGCTCCATATAACGCTGTATATGCACTACAAGCATTACTCCTTTACCAAAATGATATATAAGTTTCAAGTAAGCTTCTAAGGCTCTACAAGCCTCTTCTTTCGCTCTATTTGTTATCATTTATTTATTTCCTCCTCTCTATGTTCTAAGTTGGTTGTATTGGATTTTGAGCGTTTTTGCAAATATTTCTTTTGCTTTAATTTCTTCTTTTCTATATGAACTGGTTACTATTTCTACAGCTATTACAGTACCAGTATTGGTTATATATCCTCCATCAGGAGGTGATATTAGGTTTTCTTCCCAAAGATTATTAAGTTCTTGCCATTTGTCATGGTCATTGACTTGTAACTTATTCATATGTTGCTGAAACATATTTCTAAATTGGCTCTCTGTTATCCAAGAATCCCTATATTCTTCTTTTATAGAAAAATAATTCTTAGCCAGAACTAAATCATGAACAGGAGATGAACTTCTATAAAAATTTTCTATATTAAGTTGATTGGTGCATAGGTCTTTCCCTTTTTCCGTAAGTCTGTAGGAAAATTCTGCATTTTTAGTTTCTTTATTTAAATAAGATACTTTTTCTATATAACCATCTCTTTGAAAATTTGTTATTCTTCTATCTGCTATTTTTAGATTTTCTTTAATCATTTTTAAATCTAAATAGCCACATCTGGAAAAAGCCTTTAACATGTTTGTATCTTTTGTTGTTATTTTATTAATATATTTAGATTTTCTTCCTTTTGCTATATTGGGACACCTCCATTAGCTTTTGTATTTTTTGCGAAGCTGATATTTGTTTTTTGTTTTTTATTGTTGCGTTTCTTGCAACAATAAATAAATTGAACCCTTTATGGGTGAGATTTATTTTAGGCCTCTGGCAGACCGAACGGAACGGCAAGGAAAAAAGCAACTTGTTGCGGTCGCACTTGTGCGATTTTTCCGAAGCGAACCTATGAACGAAAGTGAATAGGCGTGGAGTGAGGTCTGCGTTCCCGACATCGTCAGATGTCAGTTCCTTTTATATGCTTATCTATAGCTTAGTTTCTTGCAGGGAACTAAGAGATATAAAATGAAATAGGATATGACAAAACAGATTTCTCTTTCTTATATGCAACTATCACAGAAAAATAACAAAATTTTGGATAAAAAAAAGAAGCTGTTAAGCTTCTTTCTCTAAGTTGTCTAATATATTTATGGCATCCTGGAAATCTGCAAGAAGGTCATCAACTATATCACTATTGCCTTCTTCTCTAAAAATATCAAATGAATCGATTTTCTTAAAATCCTCATCCTTTTTAATCAACCTTATAATTTTTTTAATATTTTCATGTGTCTCTCCTACTAATTTCTTAAACTCTACCATTTTTTCTTTTTCCATTTTAATTTCTTCCCCCTTAGAATTATTTTGTACATCGTTTTTGTGCTGTACATATTCTGCAAAGTTAATAACCTCTGCTAACATGTCTTCTGACATATCCTTACATATTTCAATTAACTTTTCTTGCAGTGACATACTTTGTCCTCCTTAATTTATTATTGTTAAAAAAACATCCTTCATATTTAATAACTTTATATTTTAGGCGTTTCAGTCATAAATATAACTATATTGAAAATAAATCTTAATAAAGTTAGAAACATAACTTTTTATCCCTAAAATAGCAATAGAAGCCTCCAAGGGCTTCTACTTTTTTGGTAAAAAACTTATTTTATATTTTACTTTTCTCATATGTTATATTGTATCAAAATTCTCATAGGAAATCAATGCTAAAACACTCCCAATCCCAGTAAAATCAATGATGTTATGAATGTAACTCTATTGGTGTGAAATTTTAAAAAAAATATAACTTAATTCTGTTTTTCCTTGAATTTATATCCCCCGATAAAGGTTTTTTGTCTAAGTATATCTCTTTCTTCTTCGGTGCAATATCTATCTATATCAACTAACATCCCAAAAGAAATATTTCTATCTATAGCATCATTTACATCTGTCCATGTTGCAACTTTTGCACTCATGCTCTCAGCTACCTTTTCTAAAAAAACATCAATATCAATCACGAAAACAACCTCCTCTTTTAATCCATTATACCCTTTTTTAGCAAAGATTGTTATTTAAGTAAAAAGAACTAAGAGCCTTAACCCTTAGTCCTCAATCCTTAATACCTTAACCCTATCTTTTCCCTTGTCCCTGCATTTCCCCTGTCTTACTGTACTATATGAGTTTTTAAATCATCATTCGCTAATATCTCAAATTGAACTGTTTTACAATCTTGTAATGTTCTCTTATTTGAAGTATTCACTGGTGCATCTGGGTCATATCCATTAAACTTTTCTGTTACTATTTCAAGCTTTTGAATACCAGGTCTTGCATTTTCATTTATATAAATTTTTCTTTCTGTTTTAATATTGAAAGAATCTCTATACGGTAACTGATATTCTTTTGAATTATTGTCCCATGCTCCTCTTGAATTTTCAGCGTCTAAGATATAACAAACATTGTTTCCAAACCCATCTCCATATGGCATCTTTAAAGAAATTATATTAGGATTTGTCACATGTCCTATACCTGGATACCTTGCAAGATAACTACAATCTCTTCTCCAAGTATTTGGAACTGGTGGAATACTTCCTCTGTTGGTTTCGTATCTTGTAACTATTTTTAATTCAAAACCATAACCAGCTTTGATTTTACCTTCACTTGTTAGAAGGTCTACCCAACCATCTCCACCTCTTGTATCTTTACTCCATTTACTTCTAAAATAAACATGTTCTATTTTATATTCTTCATAGAAGTTCTTTATTTCTGTCCAATACCTATCACTGTCAGTTACACATCTTGAACAAGTGCTACAAGTAGTTCCTCCATCTCTTGTTCTGCTACAGCAAGTGTAATATTCTCTATGTGCAAGGTGTTCATGCATGTCAAATATTTCAGTCCATGTATTTCTTGTTCTTGGACCTACTTCACATTCTATACATTTAGGGTTTCTTCTTACAATAACTGAATCTTTTTTAATATTATCTTCATATGGGTCAAGCCCTGTGCTTCTAAACTCTTCTATAGCTCTTGGGGCAGGATTGACTTCAACTTCAAAGTCATTTTTCCCAAATCTAAGATTTACAGGAATTGGCCATACTTCGGTTATCTCATGTCCTGCAGATACTGAAACGGAAGCTCTTACTATTTCTCTTCCTCCTTGTCTTACTACAACAATAGGATTATCTCCATAACCATCTTGTCCTTCATGAGCAACTACAAATCTAAAGTTTAAAGTTTGAGTTGTCGCATTAACTCCATCAGGTACATTAATATAGTGAGGAGATACTTTTAAATCTTTAATAGCATAGTTCTTTGTTTGTGCAAATACTTCACAAATAGTATCATTTTGAGGATTGCTATTTAATCCTTTTTCTTTATGAACTCCATTTATTTTAGCACATGCTTTAAGCATAGTAGTTGGTGTAGCTATATTATTAACTTCCATTGTTATCTGACTATTAGGATTTAAAATTTCATCAGCTCTAATGGTTGACTTTCTAACAACAGTGTTATTACCATCTCTAATCTCAATATCTATAGTTGTTTTAGGATTTTTTATAGGGTCAAGACCTATAGGTGTTTGACCTAAAAAGTGCTTTACATTAAATTTAACTGTATGAGCTTCATTAGGATATACGAAATTTACTTTCCTACCAGTAGAGTTATATAATTCCACTGGTTGAGTGAATCCAATGTCGTTTTGTGCTACCTTAAAAGCAACATTTAACCAGTTGTCTTCTCTAACATAGTCATCTCCTTTTTCTGTATAGGTAGGAGGTACTTTTACATAGATAGAACCTTTTGACTGAACTGTATCTGGAACTTCATAGTCCCATTCAAAATGAGCATTTTCGCCAGGTTGCAAAACTACTGGTTTGTCATAACTTGTTAACCCATTACCATCTTTCATCATATATTCTTCATTAAAAGTATTATACTTAGAAGCTGTTGCATCATACGCAATATGCCTATCTAAAACTATACTTCCTGTTTTAGTTGGCTCTGGTAAATCCCCAGGCTTATCTGGAATTGAATTATACCAATATTCAGCTCTTAATTTGTATGTTTTTCCTTTTTCTATAACAGCATTAGAATTAGTATAATATAAGTTTTCTTTAGAGACATTCATAACATCATTTGGGTCTAATTCTCTTGTGTGAGCTACAATAACTTCGCCTGTGTCTGGGTCAATTAGTTCAAGCTTTGTTAAAGTAATATTGTTTTTTGGTGGTTTTGGAATAGCAAATACTTGATACCACATACGACCACCATTATTGTGCCAACCTTTTATAAGTCCAGCACCATCGTCAATATCAGTAAGAATTGCCATTCTTTGATTCCAATATTTCCATTCCTCTCCAGGTTTTGCTCCATTCTGAAGAGCTTTTGCCTTAAACTTTGCTCCAATTTCTGTAGATTTAAACCATTCCTCAAAAGTTCTCTTGGCTTTATCGAGCTTATCGTTTAAGTTAGTAACTTTATGTCTTAAATTTGGATAAGAACTATTCATCTGGTCAAATGTATACCAGTTTTTAAGCTCTGGACTTACACCTCTTGAATTATCTGCAGGGAAGAATGGATTATCTACTACTGTACCATCTTTCATATATCCTGCATATCTATACTCATAATTTTGTACAGGCTTATAATTTGGCATACGATAAGTTCCTGTTCCATCTCCATTATATGCGTCAGGACCCCATTTGGCAGGGTTAGCACTTCCTTTCTTTAAATTGTAATCAGGAAGTCCAGAAACTTGACTCCACCATGTATTACCTACAAGATGTTCACCACCTCTACCTAATTTAGTTTGAGTATTTTCTTTAAGATATTGTCTCATGGTCTTATAAGGATGTGCATCTCCTGATTTTAAAGGTGAATACATACCATATTGGCTTTCTTTATAGTCTTTTACAAATATATAGCCATTGTAATCGTAACCCATTCTTTGGTCATATTCTTCTTTAAATTGAATTTGGGTTTCTCCTAAGGGTCTTGTATTTCCATTACCTCCAATACCATCTGCAAAAGCTAAGGTAGAACTAAAAATAGTTAGAAGCATTATAAGAATCAACACAATAATTTTCTTATCGTTCAATAAATTTCCTCCTTTCCATAATCGTTTTTACTTCTTAAGTTTATCTGTTTTTTAATAACTTTTCACTATGAATGCAGTTCTATAGTGTTCTATATAATATGCAAATTTACATGAAGTATAAAGAAACGTATAAAAAAAGCAGACTACATAGTATAGTCTACTCATTGATTCTGTTAGTCAGGTTGATGCTATTTGATAAAATAATTTTTATTGCTTTTAATGCTGTAATTGACAGGGAAACTATAGCAATAGATGCAACAACAGATACAAGTAACAATTCCATTATATAATCTCCTCCTTCTAATATAATTGAAGGTTAAAGGGCTAAAGAACCTTGTCCCTTAACCCTTGTACCTTCTAATTAGTCCCTATTTCTATGTGTAATCCACCATTACCATCGATAAGCTTAACTGCTCTATTACTACCAATCATCTTAGATATATCTTTATTTAGATATTTAGATGCATCATCCCATCTCCAGTTATACCCATCATCGATAATTTGATAAAGCTTTTCATATCCATCTGGTAGGTAGAAGCGAAGAACTTCTTTTACTGTTGGATTAATTTTCTTCATTTCTTTTTCCATAGGAGTGCCAATATCGCTATTAACAAACCAATTTTGAATAACTACCTTAGCCTCATACTTTTCCCCTGGTCTATCTACTACATAAAGGAAAGAAGTATCAGTACCTCCACCAATGTTGTTAAAAGTAGCCATACCTTCATCACTCATTCTCTTATCAAGAGCAATACCAAAGAACTCAGATACTTTTTTAATATTCTCTTCATGCCCATTTTCAGAGTAATCAGCAGTACCAGGAATTTTCCCTACATTAGGTGTAGTTGGGGTTGTCCCAGGTCTTACAATGTAAACATAAAGTGTTTTACCTTCGATTTTCCAATCTACAGTAGCACCCATGTTTTCAGAGATAAACCTGATTGGCACATAAGTCCTACTACCTACAAGTTGAGCTTTTGTATCAACTGGAACGATTTTGCCATCTTTATCTTCTCTTGTATCCATAGGAACTTTTTTACCATTTACTAAAGCAGTATTTTCTCCGATTTTAAACTCAATTTTAGTTTTGCTATCAGAGATAGTTACTTTTCTTTGGCTATTTTCCCATTCTACCTTATACCCCATATTTTCAGATATAATACGAATAGGCACTAAAGTTCTACCGTTTACCACTGTTGGATAACCAAGGTCTTTAGTAAATTGAACAGGTTTACCATCAATGAAGATTTGATATTTTTCTACTCCTCCATTTGCATAAGCTACATTCGCTATAATTAATACAAAAACTGCTATTAGCAGGATTAATTTTCTACTTTTAAATTGTTTCATGTTTTTTTACCCCCTCATTAGTTTTTTTATTGTTTATATATTATAGATTTCTTATATAGATTATAGTCAATATTATATCATTTTTTTGAAAGTTACTCAAGCTTAAAAATGTCTTAACTTAAGTAAAATCAATGGTTTTAGGAACATAACACAATACAATTTTTATCAAATTTATATTATTTTTTATAAAAGATTTCTATATGAATAGTATATATAAATCCATTAGAAAGGGAAAATATTGGTTTTACTTTATTCAGGAAAAAATTTTAGTAAGTAAATATTTAAAAAGTAAGATAATTAAGAAGGGGGAGTTTTTTATATGTTTAGAATTCAAGTGACTTTCATTAAGTTATTAGAGGTTATATCAGTATTTTTATACTTATCACATTTACTTTATGTAGGTTTAAATGTAATAATGGTAACTATACCATTACTAATTCTTTTAATATCCTTCTATGGGCTGTATAGAACTAAAAAAGGACAAAATATGACTAAAGGCATTACTTGTTATATACAACCAATATTTAAAATGATAAGAAAGTCGTTTAAGATTAAATGTTTTGGATTAGCAGTTTTTTTGACTATAAGCATAATTCTTGTAAGTGCATTTAATATGCTACTGTATATATTTGCATATACAATAGTCAGCTTTATGTTAATTTCTGTAGGATGGGGGACTACGAAATATATATTAAAACAATTTAAAAATATAGATATACCAAGTTTCTTTATGGTGATAAGGTTAGCTTTTTAGTTAGCCTTTTTTTGTATGTATAATATATGCATAATGTTCATACATTTTATATAGTTATTCAGTTTTTGTATGTATAACATATATACAATGTATATACTTTTTCTGATTAAATTAATTTTTTAACTAAAAACATATGCATATTATATATATAAAGTTCATATATCTTTTTGTTAAACAAGGGTAAAGCTGATTAGCCCACACCAAATGTTGTTTTTTTATTATTGCATGTTATAATAATTTCTAACAAACATTTTTTTATTTTTTAATCAAATTTTTATCCTTTCTAAAAGCCCTATCTTTTTAAAGAGGGGCTTTTTTACATAATTAAATAAAAACTAAAAAGAGGTTATCTTATAAATGAAATATAAAGAAATTTTCGAATGGGTAAAAGTAGTTGTTTTAGCTTTTTCTTTAGCTTTTATAATTACCAGATTTATAGCTCCTTCATTAGTAAAAGGAGAATCAATGTATCCAACTTTTAATGAAAATGATTATTTAATAGTTAATAAAATGGCATATAAAAACAATCTTCCAAAAGAAAATGATATTATTCTCTTTGACTCAAATTTTAAAGATGAAAGAATTCTTATAAAAAGAGTAATTGCTAACGAAAATGATAGAATTCAAATAAAAGATAGCAAAGTATATGTTAATGGTAAAGAAATAAAAGAAAATTACATTAATGAAAGTATTTTCTGGGGAGAAGTTGACACAATTGTTCCAGAAGGAAAAGTTTTTGTAATGGGGGATAATAGAAATTATAGTGTAGATAGTCGCTTTGAAGAAGTTGGTTTTGTCGATAAAAAAGATATTATAGGAAAAGTGTTTTTTAAAATTTATCCTTTTAATAAAATTGGAGTAATATAAATATTTTGCTTTTCCTTTATGCAAATTATATATACATTGCTCATAGTACATATAGAGTTGATATTTTTTAAATATTTAAATTTTACAGGAATTATCTTTATAAAATAGCCCATTTGCAAGGCTCTATTAAAGTTAAAACATAGAAGACGGATTTAATTTAGAAGTCGCATTAGTCAATAAGTGAAACTTCTAAGAAAGCTAATTATTTATAAAAAGTAGCTACTTAAACAATATTCTTTCAAAGTGATAACAGCCAATTCGCAAGGCTCTATTAAAGTTAAACGATTAAATTTTGGGGTGAATTGCCCAACGCTTTTTGGGGCAAGAGGGGGTAGCCCCCTAAAAAAAGCTAATATCTATTAAAAAATAGTTAGCTTGGAAATATAACTCTCCTTAAATAAAATTTAAGTTTATTTAGAACTATTTAAAACATAAGCTATTTTTTTGATATACATGGTATATTGTTTCACATTTTGCGGAATTATTTTTTACCAAAAAGTTAATCCATTGAATGTTATAAGAATAAACATAAAAAAAGAAGCTATGTTTTTTTACATAACTTCCTTAAACCGTCATCTCTTTCACTTTTTCCTCTATCTGCTCCCAATATTGTTTCTTCATGTTTTTTATCTCCATTATCTTCTCAGTGTTTTCTTTAGTATTTGGAAAAACTTTCTGAACCATTTCCTCTCCAAAAGCTTCTTCAAGAGTTTTTATAGATATATTTCTTACAGTTATTCCCTTTTCTCTTAGTTGCTTAGCTATCTCTTCTGCATCTCTAAGGACTTTAGTAGAGTAGTAAGGAATTGTAAAATATGTGGCCAAATTCTTCCAACCCTTATCCTTAGCTTCTTTTCTTGCTCTATCAAGCAAATGTGGTGGTATCTTATTTTCATTAATTATATTAATAAGCCCTAAAGTTGCAAATAAATTAACTGCCTTTGCCACAGAAGATTTACTAACATCTAAAAAATCTGCAACATGCTGATAAGAACTAAAAAATATAGCATCTTCCCCTACTCTTTCCATCAGCGTTCTAATGTTGTAAAACCCTATAGCATTTAGTTTTTCCAATACTTTTATTTGTTTCCCAATTAATTTATATAAGTTTGGATAGCTGATTTTAAAATTATAACTTGCATTATCCGTTATTTTTATATTATTTCTATACTTTTCTGTTTGTATTTTCTTCCATTCCTCCTCTTCCGTTTTTATTTTTAACAACTCCATTACCTTTAAAAATGCGTATACAAAACTACATTTAAGTTCCATTTGTACTAAATCTATAATATCTAAGTAGAAGAATTCTCCTGTTTCTGGATTTTTGGAAAAGTATCTTACTCTTTCTGTTTCTTCATCTTTTCCAATCCATCCAATATTTCCTTCTACTATTTTGCAATAAAAATTTTGTCCAATTTTATATTTAAAAAAATTATTTTTTCTAATATAATTTAAAGCCATTGTATTGCTATAGAGAGTTGTATTTTTTGTATTTTTTGATATAATAGTAGTAGTTGTAAATGTTCTTTTTATTTTTATATTAGGTTCATCTAAAAGCTCCTCTCCCCAGAGAGCTTTTATTTTTTTTGTAATATCTCTGTTTTTCCTATCTTCTTTTATTTTTTTCTGATATTCAAAATATTCCTTCTGTTTCTTTTCTTTTTCTTTTTTTATCTTTTTTCTATCTATCTTTATTTTTCTTACCATTGCATCCTTAAGAATACTTTGTCTTATTTTCTCTCTCTCATAATCTTCCATATCCATATATACTTCTTCAAGATATTGATTATCTATTTTATTCTCGTTTCTTTCTTTTCTTAGCATATATAAAACAGCTTCTATTTTGCAGAGATATTCTATATCTGCTATTGGGTCTAAAAACTCTTTTTCTTCCCCTACCCAATGCCAATAAATGTAGTTTGGAAGTTCTATAGTTTTATTTTCATCCTTCAATTATTCCTCCCCCTTTAACTTAATTATTTGTGGCTTTTTAGGGTGTATAATCCTTTCGATTAGATTAGCCTCTGTAAGCTCCTGTAAGTGCCTACAAACCGTTTGATATGTCACCCCTACTTCTCCCCCTATTGCCCTTACAGATTTGTCTCTTACTTCTTTATTCTTGCTTATTAGGTTTAAGTATACATATATTGTCTTTGCTCCCATGCTTATTTCCTTATTTTTTATAACAGTTTCTAACATTTATTTTTCCTCCTTTCTTATTTTTTATTATAGATTTATGGTCAATTTTTATAACCTCATACGAGCATGATACGACATTATTTAAAAAAAGTAAATACGATAACGGTTCGACCCCCTAAATTTTTTTATAATCGTTATATATTAGATTTTTTAGCTCTATAATATATAAATTTAATAAAAAAAGGAGCTGGAAAGTATGTTAGACAAGGGAAAAGAAGAACTTATAGAAAAAATTCTGGAAGAACTGGACAATTACACAAATGTAAATTGGAATCTTAAGGAATACTATGAAAAAGCAATACTAAATGCACTTACAGACTTTGTAATAATTAAAAAAACTAATATTAACTATTGTCAGAGTTGTGGAAAGGATTTTGTTAGTGGAGACCTGGTATATTATGCTGTTATCGACAATAATATCGTGTGTAGCAAATGTTCAGAAGCTCACTTTCAAAAAGAGCTTAGAGTAGTAAAATAAATTAGCCCAATATGGGCTTTTTTTATTGCCTATTTTTAATAATGTTATGTTCATAAACCCATTGATTTTACTGGGTTTGAGAACACTTTTTTATTGACAATAATTAACTTAATTAATATAATGGTAATTGTAGTAAGAGTTTAAAATACAGGAGGGTGATAAAAATGACCACACATACATAACTATAAAAAAATTATGAAATCCCATGTGTGGGAAAGGAAATCCATTTTTAATGGAACAGAATATAAAAAATATAAAAAGTAAAGAATTTATTGATATATTATTTAAAATGATTGTTGATAGCACTAAAGAAGGAAGGGAGGAAGATAAAAATGATGGAAAACAAGAATGTCGCAGGGTATGTTAGGGTTTCTACCAATATGCAAATAGATGGGTATTCTTTGGAAAGCCAAGCTCGAGAAATTAAAGAATATTGTAAAAGAAATAAACTAAACTTAGTTCAAATTTATGAAGATGCTGGTATAACTGGAACTTCTATGGAAGATAGAATTAGTTTCAATCAGCTTCTATCAGATATAGAAAATAATACTAAAAATATAAAAACTATAGTAACTTTTAAACTTAGTCGTATTTCTCGAAATGTAAGAGATGTGGCTAATTTAGTGGACTTCTTAGAAAAAAACGATGTAAATTTGGTTTGTATTCAAGACAATATAGATACTCGAACCCCTATGGGGAAAGTGTTTGTTTATCTTGCAGCCGTTTTTGCAGAAATGGAACGGGACAATATAGTAGAGTTTGGAAAAATGGGACAAAAGCAAAGAGCACTTAAGGGATATTGGAATGGTGGAAAAGCTTTTGGATATAAATCCATAAATAAGGAATTGGTGATTGTGGAAGAACAAGCAGAAGTAATTAGAGAAATCTTCAAGTTATACCTTGATGGTTGGGGTTATAAGAAGATTGCAATGCATCTAACTAATATCGGAATAAAAACTTTAAAAAATGAAGAATGGTCTATTCAGGGCATTAAACAAGTTCTGGATAATCCCCTATATGCTGGATTTATTCAATACGGGAAGCATAAAGACTGGGAGAAGAATAGAAGAAGTGGAAAACAGAATAACCCCATAATCGTAGAAGGAAAGCATAAGCCTATTATTTCTATAGATACTTGGGAAAAAACACAAAATATGAGAGAAATTAAAAGTAAAATGAATACAAGGGATATTACTCCAAAAGGGGATTTTCTATTAACTGGATTGCTTAAATGCCCACAATGTGGAGCTTCAATGATTTCATGTCAGTCGAAAAAGAAGAATAAAAAAACGGGCGATGAGACCGTACATAAGTATTACCAATGCTCAGTTGCTTTTAATAAGGGCAGTAAAGTCTGTAAAACTAATTTAATTAGAAAATTAGAAGTTGAGGAATATGTATTTAACAAAATTAAAGAAATTGTTAAACAACCAGAAATTATAGAAGCAATTGTTAACAAATCTAAACAGGAAACAGATATAGATATTTTCCCACTAAAAGAAAACTTAAAGAAATTAAATAAAGAATTAGATAAGATAAAAAAGATGAAAACTGAGAACTTTGAATTACAATTCAAAGGAGAGATTGATATAGATATGCTTCAACAGCAATTTTCTTTTTTAAAGGAAAAGGAACAGGAAGTATTAAATCAAATTTTAAGCATAGAAGAAAAAATAAATGAAATCAAAGGACAATTAAGCATGGATGCTAATACTATTCGTTTTTTATTAGAAAACTTTGTTGAGGTTTTTGAAAATGCTGACATGGAAGATAAAAAAGCTCTCTACAATTCTATAATAGAAAGCATTTCTGTAAATCCTGGAAATACACCAAAAGAAAGAACCGTAAATAAAATAAAACTATATTTCCTACCACAGGATATAGACATAAATCCTGTGGTAAAAAAAGAAGAAAAAAAGTTTCCCATCACTTATGATACGGTTCACCTTTACTTATCCTAAAGCCTCTATATACTTGCTCAAGTAATATTACTCTCATCATTTGATGAGGAAAGGTCATCTTTGAAAATGAGAGTTTGAAATCGCTTCTATTTAGGACTTCTTTTGAAAGTCCTAGGGAGCCTCCTATGACAAAGCTTATATGTCCAACTCCACCTAAAGCTAATTCATCTATCTTCTTTGAAAAATCTTCACTAGATAAGCTTTTCCCTTCTATAGCTAATGCAATTACATAGGAACTAACTGGAATCTTCGATAATATTTTTTCTCCCTCTCTTTGTTTGATCAATTCCATTTCTCTATCACTTAAATTTTCCGGTGCCTTTTCATCTGGCACTTCTATTATTTTTAAATTACAATACCTTGATAATCTCTTTGAATATTCTTTTATAGCTTCTTGCATAAACTTTTCTTTGATTTTTCCTACTCCGATTATTGTTATATTCATTTTTTCCCCCAGTTTAATTTAATAATTTACAAACATTATAGCATGAATTAATATATCGTATAATCAATTGTTGATTTTTTTATTATAAGTAATAATATTATATACAGAATATTAGTTTTTAGGAGATGATTAATTGAATACATATGATGAAAATTTAAAAAATCAAATTAAAAAAACTATGTTGGATTTTGTATCAATTAAAACCCATACTGGAACAAGTATGGAGACAAATGCAGATGAGTTTTATAAAAAGTGGTTCAATGAAAAAAAACATTTTCGAAATCATCCCGAAAATTGGGGACTATATCCTGTGAAAAACGACCACTTAAATAGATCTATTCCTTGGGGACTTGTTAAAGGAATTGGTAATGAAACAATAGTACTTATTCATCATTACGATACCGTTGACACACTAGACTTTGGAAAATATGAAAGTTATGCATATGACCCTATTACATTTACACGAAAATTGAAAGAAGGTAGTATTCCATTACCTGAAGACGCAAAAATGGATTTAGAAAGTGGACACTGGCTATTTGGAAGAGGTTGTGCAGATATGAAAGGTGGAGCTAGTATTGAACTTTCATTGATTGACAAATACTCTAATATAGAGAATTTCAAGGGAAATCTCCTAGTTATTGGTGTTCCAGATGAAGAAAACTTGTCCGCAGGAATGAGGTCAGCTGCCTATTTACTTGAAGAACTTAAACTTAAGTTTAAGTTAAACTATTCTCTCATGATTAACACAGAACCTCATGATAGAGAACACGAAGATATAGGTATAATTCATGATGGTTCCATTGGAAAAGTAATGCCCTTAATATATGTAAAAGGTAAACTATCTCATGTAAGCAAAGTATATGAAGGATTCAATCCTACACTCCTTCTTTCAGAAATAGTCAAGAGAACTGAGTTAAGTCCAGAATTCATTGACACAGTTGGTGAATCTGTTTCTCCACCACCCACATGGCTTTACATGAAGGATAGAAAAAAAGTATATGATGTATCCCTTCCACTTTCTGCAGGAGGATATATGAGTGTTCTGCCACTTAAAAGTTCTCCAAAAGAAATATTGGATTTGTTAGTTAATATATCTGTTGAAGCTTTTGATGAAGTAATCAACTACATGAATAAACAATATAGTGTTTACATGAATAAACTTAACAAAGAGTATAAACCACTTCCTTGGAAAGCTAATGTAAAAACTTTTATGGAAATATATGAAGAGGCAACTAGAGATTTTGGAAATGAATTTATAAATGCCTTTAACGAAACTTCAAGTGAAATTAAAGTAAATATTGAAGAAGGTACATTAAGCTTAGTAGAAGGAGCATTTTTACTAATAGAAAAAACTTTGGAATATGTAAATGATACTTCTCCTGTAGTAGTAATAGGATTGGCTCCACCATATTATCCATGTGTATCAAATACTATGTTAGATAACAATATGATATCTACTCTAAAAGAAAAGTTAATGAACTTTACACAAATGGAATGGGGACAAAAATATACTATAGAAAATTATTTCACAGGGATTTCTGATTTAAGCTATGCTATGTTTCAATCAGATAATGAAACTATAAGATATATTGAATCTAATATGCTGCTCTGGGGTGATATCTATCACATCTCCCTTGAGACAATCAAAAACATCTCTATGCCTGTATTAAATATTGGACCTTGGGGAAAGGACTTACACAAATATACTGAAAGGGTATGTTTAGAAGACCTATATTACAAAACTCCAATGTTAATTGAAGAAGCATTCAATATAGTCTTGAATAAGGGAGATGATTGTAATCGATCAAATAAATATTGAAAAAATGATATTGCACATTTTGGATAACTCAGTAGGAATGCCTGTGTTTTCAGAAGAAGAACATCCATACAATGGAGAAATAATAGAGTTTTTAGAAATTCATATAGAAAAAGTCACTAAAGATATTAATATCAAAAAAGCATACTTTAATGATACTGAAAATGAAGTAAAAAATCTCTGTATAGATATTTCAAAAGACAATACATGTTTTGTAGACAAAACTAAGAAATTTGCACAGCTTATGTATAATATAATGGCTGAAAATCCATCTATACCATCTTGTGATTTGATATGTTCTCTTTTCAATGGAGATGGAAAAAAGTATTTAGGTTTCTTTATATTAAATTATAAATCTTCCTATATACATTATATAGAAGAATCAGAAAACACAAGAGTCAATCAAGTAATAAAGCAAAAAACAACCCTGCCAAATGAAAATCAAAAAATAGATGAATTCATAATAATTGACTTAGAAGAGTTTTCAATACTATTAAAAGAAAAAAAATATGATATCAACGGTATAAAGGACTACTATATATCTAAGTACTTGTTAAAATCACAAGATACATTATCCGATAAGCAAAAAATCGATATTGTAAATATGGTATCGAAAAAAATTGTAAAAGACTACTATGAAGATGATGTCACAAAGATGGCTGAAATAAAAAACGCCATAGTGGAAAGCGTTGAAGAAAAAGATGCCATAGACATAGAACATATTAAAACCAAAGCCTTTAATAAAAATTTAGAACTTCAAAATATATATGAAGAAGAAATAGAAAAAAGAGGATTAGCAGAAAAAACTATAGATGTAAATGAAAATTTATATAAAAAAATACCTAGAACTCAAAAATTAGTAACAGATGATGGAATAGAAATCAAAATACCTGTAGTATACTTAACTAGCACTGACAAAGTAGAATTCTTAAATAATCCTGATGGGACAATATCCATTATGCTTAAAAGCATTAAAGAAATACAAGGAAAATAAATATGAATAAAGGTGACAGGAAAACTCCTGTCACCTAAACCCAACTTTTTACTTCTTCTATTAATTTAAAGTTTGTAAAATCATATTGAAGGGGTGTTATTGTTACATATCCTTCATTTAAATAGTATCTATCTGTATCTTTTTCTAATTCATTTTTCCTTCGACCACTTATGATCAGGGACATTTCTTCATCTTTCTCATCTTCTACAAAATAATAATCATATATCCCTTCTCCTATTCTGCAAACCTTTATTCCCTTTATTTCTTCTTCACTAATACAAGGAGTATTTATATTAATTACAGTCTCGCTATTCAAAAACCTATGATTTGCTTTATTTATAAACCATTTTACATATTTAACTGCAATATCAAAATTACATTTATCATCCTTTAGTTCTGCAGAAATAGCTATAGAAGGAATATCATATATATTTGCCTCAATAGCTGCAGAAACAGTTCCTGAATATAATACATCCATTCCTAAATTTAAGCCCATATTTATTCCTGATACAACCATATCCACAGGCTCATCTAATATCTTATCTAGTGCAACCCTAACACAATCCGCTGGAGAACCTGAAATACTATATGCTTTAGATTTTATATCTGGAATATGTACTTTCTTTACTATTATAGACTGACGCAAAGTAATCGAATGGCTAGTAGCACTTCTCTGATTCTCAGGAGCAACAATAGTAATATCATGTTCTTTTTCCAATTCCCTAGCCAAAGTAAGTATACCTTCTCCATTAATCCCATCATCATTAACTAAAAGTAATCTCATCCTCTACCTCCTCAATTTTAATATACAACACAATAAAGCATGGCAAAAGTTTACCACACTTTATATCCTAAAACAATGTATAATATCATTCCTAAACAACTAAATACTTAGGATGTTTATCACAAAAATCACAAGTAGAAGGACTCGCCCAATCTGTGAAACTCACCTTATCTAATTCATAGATATCTGGTGGCTGTTCATAGATATCAACGAATTCCTCAATGGCATTCTCCAAGTGTTCATTGCATACAACATACATATATATCACTCCCACATTATTATACCATTTCTTTCAAAAAATATTTAGGCTTGGCGAAATGCCAAGCCTCGCACCTAAAGTTGTTATTATCTTTTCATTGAAAACAGTGTTATTTCTACTTTTGCCTCACGACCATCTCTAACAACTGTCAAAATAGCCTTATCGCCTTCTTTAAATTTATACATTTCTCTCTTCAAATAATTCATATTCTCTACTTTAACATCATTGATCTTGGTTATAACATCTCCAGGTCTCAAGTTTGCCTTTTCCGCTGGTGAATTAGGTAGTATTTCTAATACTATAACCCCTTCATCTGCACTTAACTCTATACCTAATGCAGCTTCATATCTTTCAACTTCTACTCCCTGAATACCAATCAAAATAGGCTCAAAGTCTCCTTCTTTAATCACTTGCTTAAGAATTGGCTTAACTACATTTATTGGAATAGAAAATCCTAATCCCTCAGCACTTTGTATCTTAGCAGTGTTTATCCCTATTACTTCTCCTTTGTTATTCAAAAGAGGTCCTCCACTATTCCCTGGATTGATTGATGCATCAGTTTGAATCAAATCTTCTATTATATTATAAGCATCTACTTTTATAGTTCTGTTAAGACCACTTATTATCCCCGATGTAACAGTCCTCTGGAAATCCAATCCAAGTGGATTCCCGATAGCCACAGCAAGTTGACCAACTTCTAAAGTATCTGAATCTCCCAACTCTGCCACTGGAAGTCCTTTTGCATCTACCTTAACTACAGCTAAATCTATACTTTGATCATACCACAATACTCTTCCAACCTTTTTGCTACCATCTTCAAACAATACAGTTATCTTTTTAGCATTTCCATCTCCTACTACATGAGAGTTAGTCAAAATATATCCATTACTATCAACTATAACACCAGAGCCAACTCCTTCAACATCCCTTACCCAAAAGAATTCCCTAACTTGCTCAACAGTTGTAATCCCCACAACTGAACTAATAGTCTTTTTCGCAACTGCACTTACGGCAGTGATATCGTCCTTAGTTGTAATACTTATCTGTTGATTATTAGGCACACTACTCTTATAAATCTCTGGCATTGGCAATATCTTGCCATACAAATAATTTGGTGCTATATATGAAGAAACTAATCCCCCAATAAGTGCAGCAATCAAAGCTACTAAAAAATAAGAAAAAAATCCTCCTCTTCTCTTGGGTGGTTTTCTCTGAACTACAGGCCTATCAACAAAATAGTCATTTTCAAAATTTCTATCATCCATAATAACCCCTCCTACCACTAAAAATTATATACCTTTGTAGCCTTTTCCCTATAGGTAAGGTCAATATTAATGTCATTATTGATATCAATACCTGCTTCTTCTACTATGTTTTTTACTGTTTCATATGCTAATAATGGATAGTTGTTTTCTTTGCTTAAATGTCCTAAAAGTACAACTTCTCCCTTTCCAGTAGCAATTTCAGTAATGAGTTTTCCAGCATCATCATTGGAAAGGTGCCCCACATCACTCATTATCCTCTTTTTAAGATACCATGGATACTTTCCAACTTTAAGCATTTCCACATCGTGATTGGATTCCAATAAATATAGCGAAGAACCTTTTATAGCATCCTTTATATTATTATTTACCCAACCTGTATCAGTTAAAAGACTTATTTTGATATTTTTATAAAATAAACAATATCCAACAGGCTCCTCAGCATCATGAGACACCCTAAAAGGATAAACCCCTAAATCCTTTATATCAAATTGCTTTTCTGTAGTAAACAACTTTATATTCTCATCACTAACTTCTCCAATCTTGCTTTCCATACCAACCCACGTATTCTCATTGGCCCAAATGGGAATATCATATCTTCTAGAAAGAATCCCCACTCCCTTAGTATGGTCAATATGCTCATGAGTTACCAAAATACAGTCTATCGTGTCTGGTTCCACTTCTATGCCCTTAAGCAATGTCTCAATCCTCTTGCCACTCATTCCACCATCAACTAACAATCTTATATTATCTGTTTCTACATACTGACAGTTCCCACTGCTACCACTTGACAGGGAACAAAATTTAAATCCCATATTATTGCCTCCAGTATTAAATTTGTGAAATATCAAAGAAATGAAAATATTGATAAGTTAACAATTACATTATATCTCTAATTGGGAATTTAATCTAGGAAAAACTAAAAAAGAAGAATTATTAAATTCTTCTTTTTTAGTATTGATCAAGAAACAAAAAGCTATCATCATTAAATTGTATCCTCCAAGCAGGAATAGCCTTACCCTCCTTGGCTTTTTTTAAATCTCCTACTACCTCATCACTATGTTTTTTAGGATCGAAATAATAACAAAGTGATATGTCGTCTATAACTTTTCCATAGGCACTCTCTGTATTCAAAAGAGCTAAAATAGCCTTAGGTGCAGTGCTTATGTAAATCTTATTTTCACCTATTGCCTTTGTATTCATCCAAAGTCGTTCAAATCTCTTAACTCCTCTTTTATCAATCACAAACTTTGAATAAGTATTCTCTACATAAATCCCATTGTATACCTTTGTATACTCTAAATAAAAAGTATCATTATAATTGCTCTTATATGTTAGCTTCATGTCTTCATTTGTAAAACCTTTTTCTTTTAAAAACTCTTTAGCAATATGAATGGCCTTATCTTCATCTAAATTGTTGTACTTACTCTCAATGTTTTCATTTTCATAAACTAACTGCTTTTCATCAATTATTTTAACTGTTTCTCTATTCTTTTTGAATTCTACAGTTCCTTCTTCCTGTGTAGTCCCAATACAAGTACCATTGAAAAAGCTCATATTTATCTCAGCTATATTTCTTACCTCATATTCTACAGTCATCATACTCAAGGAAGGCACTTCTCTTGGTATATTACAATTTAACTTTATATTCTTTGACCTTAAAAGCTTTTCAACATTCACTATGAAATCATCACTAACAGTTGATTCAGCTATATGATTATTTTCAAACAACACATAAGCCAAAAGTAAGTTAGTTACTATAAATGCTATTATTAAGATGGTCTTAGCTTTTGACCAATCCATTTCTATTCACCATCCACATTCTCCTTATGAAGATCATTTTCATAAACCAATTCTCCTGTATACACATCAAAGCCATAAACTCTGCCTTCAACCATCATCGCCCAAATACCTACTAACTTTTCATTGCTTTCCTTAGTACAAGGGTCAAAATAAGCCAAAGAAATATCTTCAATACTGTTTATAACTTCCTCATTTAAATTTTCAATGTCTTCCTTACCATTTATACCTTTATCTTTAACAAACCTAGATTCAATCAAATCATAATTCATATTGATTACATCAAATGCAGACAACATCTTTTTTTCTTCAAGGTTTTCCTTGTATTGAGGGAGATTCATATCCTTTCTTACAAATCTCTTGTAACTTCGTACATATTTGTTAAATACCTCAATCTGAATAAAAGGCTCTACATCAGCATTATTAATCACAAGAGGAATCCCTCTCGTTCTATATTTAAAAGTCAATCTATAACCTAAGTTGTTATCTGATTCAATATTTTCAACTTTATCTACATACATTCCCTTCAACACTGTGGAATGATTTGAAATAAAGTCTGCTGCAGTATTTAAACTAATATATAAATTTCTTTCACTTATAGGTTCTTCCAATGGCGAGAAATACTCCAAATACCCATTTAGATGAATCTTTAACACCTTTTGATTATAAATATATATAGTTGAACCATTATCTTCAACTACTTCTCTTAAATAATCTATATCCCTACCAAAAAATCTCTCTGCAATATCCCTTATCTCTTCTCTATCATCAATCTTTATTTCATTTTGAACGTACACAACAGGAAGACCATCAGTCATCTTATAAGGAATAAACAATTCATTATTGATGCCTAAAGTATCTTTCATAGAATAATAATTAGTATAATTGCTTTTTGATTCTATTCCATTTGTTATTTCCCTTAAAGCCTTTGTATTAAATTTAAAACCTGTAAACTTAATATGTTCATTGTTATTGCTTAAGATTAAAATTGGTTTATCTTTTTCAAGAAAAATATAAATACTATTGAGTTTGGATATCTTTTCAGTAATATCATTAGGAGCCTTAACCTCTAAAGCCTTAGCCAAAATATAAGTGCTCATTTCCTCTGAGAAAAAATAAGTTATAGATTTATAATTTTGATAGGAAAGAAATTCTTCATCAGTAATGTGATTTGTCCTAAAATCCTTTTCTGATAACGCTTGTCTTAAAATAATCTTCCCGCTAGGCCAAAGATTATAATCTTCATCTACATAGAGTAAAGTATGACTGTTTTTATTAAAATTTAATAATAGCTTATATGGTCGAATCATATCAGAAAATATATAGGAACTTGTCACACCTTCACTTCTCTTAAAAGTAGATAATAATTCTCCTGGTACTTCAATCCACAATTCCTTAGTGAAAAAAATGCTCACACAAAACAATAGTATAAGGAGTAAAGTCTTCATATCTTCTCTATTCATCAAATCATCTCCCCATACCAAAAGTTAATATTATTTCTGAGCCATTATATCAGATATTTTTGAATCAGGAATATTGTTAACTGATTTATTTGCTTGGTTCAAATCAGAAACATATATGATCTTTTGACCTACTACTTCATCAGATGCATTTTTAAATGTCACTACGATCTTATTAACGCCTAAAATAAGATCTAACTCTTTTGAAAAAAGTCCTGAACCATTTACTTTTATGGTTTCACTTAATCTTCTAACATAGTCTTTGTCATCAGGTAAATTAGTTAAACTGAAATTATTTCTTGTCATATCCGTAGTGCCAAATGCTTCAATAATGATGCTTGTTCCATTAGGAGCTTTACCCGAAACCAAAACTGTCTTATCAGATGAAGCAAATATGTCTTTTTCTGGGCTTATAATTTGATACTTACTACTATCTTCAACTTTAGCTGTCATATTTCCCTTGGCATAATTTGAAGCACCATGAGAAACAGGACTATTTATAAAAATTGTAGTTAGCATCAAAATACCAATTAGCAATTTTTTCCACACCTTGCTTACCTCCTTACTAATTATATCTTTGCATTATCATTATATAATAGTTATATTACAAACATATTACAGTGCAATTAAAAACAAATTACACTAATCTATGCAATGGGTAAGTTAATATCTACTGTTGTCCCTACATTGTATTCACTTTTAAGTTCTATTTTTCCATCATGTGCCTCAATTATCTGTTTTGCTATAGATAGACCCAATCCTGTACCTCCAAGTTCCCTACTCCTTGCCTTATCAACTCTATAAAATCTTTCGAAAATTCTTTCCATGTCCTTTTCTGGTATTCCCATACCATTATCCCCTATCCTAATCAATACACCATCTAGGGTTCTCTTGGCTAGTATATTTATTTCTCCACTGTCCGGTGTATATTTAATAGCATTTGAAATTATATTTAGTATAACCTGTTCAATACCATCTTTATCACCAACAATATTTGGTAAATCTTCCTGGATATCAATAATTACCATATGGTTTTTTTCCTTAAATGATAAATCAAGTTTCATACATGAATCTCTAATAAGTTTTTCTACATCAATCTTAACTTTATTCCATTTAGTCTTTTTATAATCTAAATTTGACAACTGAAGTAAAGCCCTAACTATTCTAGTCATCCTATCACATTCATTATCAATTACTGTCAAGAATTTGTTAGACAATTCTTCACCTAAGTCATCATTTTCCATCAATGTCTCTGTATAACTCTTGATTGTAGTAATTGGAGTTTTCAATTCATGAGAAACATTTGCTACAAATTCCTTCCTCATATTATCTAGTTTATGCTGATCAGTAATATCTTGGAATACTATTATTAGTCCTCCAATATTATTTTTTTCATTTTTAAAAGGAGCATACTTTATTTTATACACTGAGCAACCTATTTCTAATGTCTCATCCCCCTCAAGCTCATCAATATTCTTATTCTTTAATTCATTAAGACTCAAACTATTCTCCAACATCATAATCTTTTCCGTCATATGAGGCCCTGGCAATTCTTGAGAATTAATACCTAATATCCTTGTAGCAATAGGATTAGCATGGAGAATGTTACCATCCATATCTACTGCTATTACACCATCTGCCATATATCTAAAGATAGTATCTAACTTGCTTCTTTCTAAATCCATTTCCTGTATTGTATCCTTAAGCTTTAAGGTAAGATAATTAAACATATTAGCAAGTTGCCCTATCTCATCGTCTGACTTGACTTCAACAAATTGATCAAAGTCACCTCGAGCCATTTTCTCCGCCTTAATGGTCACATCCCTTATAGGCTCTGTAACACTGCTAGCAATCAAAAATCCCAAAAAAACAGTAATAACTAATGCCAGTAATGTAGCCCTGGTAAGTATTACCTTCGACTCATCTATTGTTTTATATACTTCCTGCAAATCTGCTGTCATATATAGAATACCTTTTACCTGTCCTACATCATTCAAAACTGGATAGGCCATATGCTTAGTAATAATATTTTCATTCAAATTTTTGCTTACACCTTCACTCTTTTCCCCTTCAAGAGCTTCCAAGATAAGAGATGGGTCCAAAAATTTGTACACTAGTGCATTTTGTCCCAAAACCTTTTCATAATTTTTAGATGTGGTAGCTAAAATAGTTGGCACATCTTCATTGTCTATAATATAAAGTGTCTCAGTCCAATCAAGACGCCATTCATTAATAGTCTTTTGAATCTCCCCACTAACACTTTTCCAATCATCTTCAGATATATAAGAAGAAGTGTTGATTATCGTTTCAACTCGCTGTTCCATAGTATTTGAAATATGGTTAAGTTGTTGGGTTTCAAATTTTTGAACTATAAACACACCTACTATTACCATGGCTATAAAAACTAATAAAAAATACACAATTATAAACTTCCATTTAATGCTTGAAAACATGGTATTTAGCTCCTCCCGAAATAATAACCTACCCCTCTTTTTGTAAGTATGTATTTATATTCTCCATCTTCATCTTCAACCTTTTCTCGAAGTCTTCTAACTGTTACATCCACTGTTCGAATATCACCATAGTATTCATATCCCCAAACTTCTTCAAGAAGTTGCTCCCTTGTAAAAACTTGCTCAGCACTTGCTGCCAAAAATTTAAGAAGCTCATACTCTCTCAAAGTAAGATCTAATACTTCTCCATTCTTCTTAACCTCATACTTACTTAAATCTATAACTAAGTCGCCAGAAACAATAAGATCTTCATCTGACATATCTCCATTGGAATATTCCACTCTTCTTAGATTTGCCTTAATTCTCGCAATTAATTCCCTCATGCTAAAAGGTTTAGTAACATAATCATCTGCACCCAATTCCAACCCCAATACCTTGTCCACTTCTTCCTCTTTTGCAGTTAACATAAGAACAGGCACCTTTAAATCCTTACGAATTTCTTTTAGAACTTGAAAACCATCTTTCTTAGGAAGCATAATATCAAGAACAACTAAATCAGGTGAAGTTTTAAATGCTTTATTAATAGCCTCTTCACCATCATAAGCTAATTCAACTAAAAAACCTTCTTTTTCAAGATTAAATTTCAAAATGTCAGCAATAGATTTCTCGTCATCTACAACTAATATTTTCTTATCCATTATATAATCAACTCCATAAATATAGTTTGTCCAAGTCTTATTCAATCTTAGTCAATATCTTCAAGATTAACCTTAAAAGCTGTCTTAACAGACTTCTTAATACTTCTACCTTGACCAAGATTGTCTAACATTTGATTCATTCCTTCAAATCCATAATTATTAATTAAACCTTTTACTATTTCATAAGATTTTCTATATGCCACTTCTACCTTTATTTTGTTGAAATTATCATTTAAATATAATACTCCTATTTTTGAAGCCTCTTCACTTCCCAAATCCCAACTCAATCCTAATATTGTTTCTTCCATATATAATGCAATACCCTCAGTAAGCCACATTGGATAGTTCCCTTTAGTCTTTCCGTCCACTATATAATGTACAAATTCATGAAGATGTGGTCCCATTTCTTCATATATATTCTCTATTTGCTTATCATAAAGCCCCGATTTATTAGGAGAAAGAATGTTTACTATTCCACAGTAATAAGCACCTAATGGTGCCTTTTCCCCTTTTATATTTAAAATGTTTTTAAACTGTTCTTCATTATAATAGATTATAACAGGAATTTTGTTTTTTGGAAAATAATTTAATTTTGAACAAACTTCATCATAATGTTTTTCTAAAACTTCTCCTGTAATATTTGCTATTTTTTTATCACCTTCATGATATTTTATATAGAAATGATCTACATTTAAAGTTTTATATCCTTTGAACTCGTTTAAAATCCTTCTTTTTTCAATTTTTTTAACAATTGGATAAGTAGAAACTTGAAATATTCCCTGTAGTGATGTGAAAATAAGAATAAATATAAAAATAATAGATGTCAATGTTAGAATTTTTTTCAATTTTATCCCCCTATACTATATATGAAATAAAATATGTAATTATGAGTTAAATAATATATAATTGTTAAATCAAGGGGGTACCTTAAACAAAAGTCTTTATGTTTTTTATACTTATTAATATATTATCAATTATTATTTGTAGTTTCAATAGTTACCATAATATAACATGTATAGGTTTAAACTTGTTTTTAAGTGGTATACTAAAAACATGATTAGAAAGGAAGGTTATAAATGGACTGGTACAGAAAAAATATTGAAAATACAATAGAAAGCATTTCATCAAACCTAAATACTGGCCTATCAAATGAAGAAGTATTGAAAAGGCTTGAAAAATATGGCCCAAATGAATTAAAGGAAAAGGAAAGTGAAGGACTACTATCCAAAATCCTATACCAATTCAAAGACTTTCTAGTGCTAATATTAATCGGTGCAAGTATTGTCTCCATGTTAGTAGGAGAAGTGAAAGACTCATTAGTAATAATCGCCATAGTAATAATAAACGCTACACTTGGAATTATTCAAGAAGGTAGGGCAGAAAAGGCTCTAGAAGCACTTAAAAAAATGGCCTCCCCAAATGCCAAGGTAATAAGGGAAGGCCAACTAAGCACTGTGCCTTCTAACAACCTAGTCCCTGGAGACATAATAGTTTTAGAAGCAGGAGATATCATACCAGCAGATTTAAGACTTATAGAAACCTCAAATCTAAAAATCGAAGAAGCCTCCCTAACAGGAGAATCCGTTCCCGTAGAAAAACATGGCAACAGTATTTTTGAAGAAGAAATCCCCCTAGGAGATAGAATCAACATGGCCTACATGAGTACAGTCATTACCTATGGTAGAGGAAAAGGTGTAGTAGTAGAAACAAGTAGCAATACAGAAATAGGTAAAATAGCAGAGATGATTCAAACCTTTGAAGATGAAACAACACCCCTTCAAAAGAAATTAGACCAATTGGGGAAATACCTAGGCATTGGATGCCTTGTAATATGTGCAGTAGTATTTGCAGTAGGATTATTTCAAGGAAGAAAGCTATTAGATATGTTCATGATATCCATAAGCTTAGCAGTAGCAGCAATACCTGAAGGACTTCCTGCTATTGTCACCATAGTACTAGCATTGGGCATGAACAAAATGGTCAAAAGAAATGCGATTGTAAAAAAACTACTCGCTGTAGAAACCCTAGGCTGTACCACAGTCATTTGCTCAGACAAAACTGGAACCCTAACACAAAACGAAATGACTGTAGTCAAGACCTGTACAGACAACAATATCATTGAAGTAACAGGAAAAGGCTATGCTCCAAATGGAGAATTCATACTAAACAATGAATCAATAAAAGCTTCAGAATTAGATGGATTAAATCTACTATTGACCATCGGAACTCTTTGCAATGACGCTACTCTTGACTATGTAGGTGAAGATGACCTATATAGGATTTTAGGAGACCCAACAGAAGGAGCATTAGTCACATTAGCTGAAAAAGGTAATTTAAACAATAAAGACTTAAACGCAAAATATCCTAGGGTAAGTGAAATCCCCTTTGATTCACAAAGAAAAATGATGACAACTTTCCATGAAAACTTCATGGAAGAAAAAATTGTATCCTTCACAAAAGGAGCACCAGATATAATACTACAAAGATGCAATAACATCTTTGTAAAGGGAAAAGTTCAGCCATTAACTGAAGATTTAAGAAAACAAATACTAAGTATAAATAATAGCTTTTCACAAGATGCACTTAGAGTATTAGCCTTTAGCTTTAGGAGTCATAACAATTTGCCTAAAGAAATAACTAGCGAAAGTATAGAAAAAGATTTAACCTTCGTCGGTCTAGTGGGAATGATTGACCCACCAAGAACTGAAGCCAAAGAAGCCATAAAAATATGTAAAGAATCTGGTATCAACACTATCATGATAACAGGCGACTACAGAGAAACAGCCTTTGCAATAGGAAAAGATTTAGGAATTGCTAACAGCATAGAAAATTCCATGACCGGAGAAGACCTAAACAAAATCTCAGATGAAGAACTAAGGGAAAAAGTAAAAACCACCAATGTATTTGCTCGTGTTGCTCCTGAACACAAAGTCCGAATAGTAGATGCTCTTAAATACAATGGAGAAATAACTGCAATGACTGGAGATGGAGTAAATGATGCTCTAGCATTAAAAAGAGCAGACATCGGGATTTCAATGGGAATCACTGGAACAGATGTAGCCAAAAATACTGCCGAAGTAATACTCACAGACGACAACTTTGCAAGCATTGTTTCAGCTGTAGAAGAAGGCAGAATAATCTATAGCAATATAAGAAAATTCGTATTCTTCTTGTTGTCCTGTAATGTTGGAGAAATACTCATAGTATTTTTAAGCATACTATTTAATCTACAAGTTCCACTATTGCCAATACAATTATTGTGGCTCAACCTAATAACAGATAGTTTTCCAGCACTAGCCCTAGGAGTCGAGCGTGGAGAACCAGATATAATGAAAATACCTCCTAGAAGCCCAGATGAACCAATACTAGATAAAACCATGCTATCAGGAATTGTTGTCCAAAGTATAGCTCTTACAGTAGCCGTAATGCTAGCCTACTTATGGGGACTAAGACATTTTGACGGCATGGTAATACCAAGAACCATTGCATTTACAACACTGATCACCGCAGAACTCACTAGAGCATTCTCGAGTAGATCAGAAAAATATACACTATTTAAAATAGGATTTTTCACAAACAAGACATTGGTATATGCTACGCTAGCTTCCCTTGCACTAATGTTTGCAGTACTATATATCCCATTTCTTCAACCAATATTTCACACCTACCCACTTGGTCTAAAAGAATGGAGCATCGTACTTAGATTTTGTATAATACCAATAATCGCAGGAGAACTTAACAAAATAATAACACATTCTTAACCTTGTAAGCATAGACTAGAACAAGGTAGGTGATATTATTATGCGAAGAATTAGAAGTTCTAAAATATGCCCCATAATAAGCGCAAAACTATCTTCTCAATCTCTAGAAGAATTACCAGTAATAATACAAAGTAATAGTAATGACTCTAACCATTTAAATAGTTTAATACAAAATATGTCTGTAAAAATTAAAAACGAACTGCCACTAATTGGAGGCATATCATGTAATTTAAGTACAGAAGCAATCTATAGACTAGCAGAAGACCCAAATATAGAGTATATAAGCTTTGATTCAAAAGTCTTTGCTCTAATGGACATCGGCACTGCTACCATAGGAGGCAACTTCCCTCATGATAAAAACTACCTTGGAGAAGGAGTAACCGTTGCAGTAATAGATACTGGAGTCAGCCCTCACAATGATCTAATGAAGCCAAATGAAAGAATTGTAGGATTTAAAGACTTTGTAAATGACAAGACATCTCCCTATGATGATAACGGACACGGTACTCATGTAGCAGGAATCATTGCAAGCAATGGATATTCTTCTAGGGGTAAATATGCTGGAGTAGCTCCAAAGGCTAATATATTGGCTATAAAAGCCCTAGATGAAAACGGGAGTGGTAATACATCAAATATAGTCAAAGCTATATCCTGGGCTATTGAAACTAAATCCCAATACAATACAAAGGTTATTAACCTTTCATTAGGTAGTCCTGCTAACAACCCTTGTTCAAAGGATCCTCTTTGTAAAGCTGTAACAAAAGCTGTAAACAGTGGTATAGTTGTTGTAGTAGCAGCAGGAAATAGTGGTCCATTAGCAAGCTCCATACTTTCTCCAGGCATTAACCCTGATGTTATAACAGTAGGAGCTGTTGATGATAATAGAACTATTGAGCATAGCGATGATACCATAGCCTCCTTCTCAAGCAGAGGCCCAACTATTGATGGAATTACAAAACCTGATTTGGTATCTCCAGGTGTAAATATCATGTCCTTATCAAATAAAAAGGCTGATGACTATGTCTCACTTAGTGGAACATCTATGGCTACACCTTTTGTATCTGGTAGTGTAGCATTGATGCTTGAAAAAGACCAAAACTTATCCCCTAGAGAAGTAAAGAGAAAACTATTGGATTCATGTATTGATATGAAAGAATCTAAGGAAAGCCAAGGTGTTGGAATGATAAATCTAGAAAAGTTATTCAAAGATGCCGCTAGTGGAGAAAAGGAAAAAGGAGAGTTAAATCAAGATACATCACAATTTTTCAACAGTCCAATTGTGGAGACATTTTTAGTATTGTTATTCGTAATGCTACTGTTGGAAAATAATTGAATGAGTCAGGGGACGATCTCCTGACTCACTGTATTCAAAATCTACTCATTAAATTTATAAACAACCAGGACAAGTTGTTCTGGTTGTTTAACAAAAATTAAATCTCTTTTGACAAAAAATACATTCTCTCCTCGATAGGATAATTATCTAGCCAGCAAATAATTGAATATCCTTTCTTTAAATAAAAATTTGGTGCTTGAAAATTAAAGGTTTTCAAAAATACCTTTTTACAACCATGTTGTTTGGCTATTGTTTCTATTTTTAAAAGCAATTTTGTACCCAATCCTATACCCCTATAGCTCTCATTAAGCCATAAATAATTAACCTCTAACCAGTTTCCAAAAACTTCCGAAATAATACCACCTATTATTTCTCCATTATCAAATAAATATATGTTTAATGGAAATGTCTTAACATTTTTAAAGTGAACTTCATTAAATTTACACAAACCTGAATATACTTTTTTAGCTTCTTCATCTGTTGCACATTTACTTACTATAAACTTTATATTCTCTATTTTTTTACTCTTATCCACGGCACTCTATCCTTATCTTGTTTTCTAATTTAGCTTGAGCTCTCTCAAGTAACAATACAACAATCCAATATAATATTACTAATGCTATATATGCTTCAAAATACTGATAAGTTATCCCTGCATCTATCTTAGCAACTGCTGTTATATCAATAATCCCTATCGTAAAAGCTAAAGATGAACCCTTTATAGTATCAATTAGATTATTAACCAATGAAGGGATGGCAACTGGAATTGCTTGTGGAATTACAATGTTTTTCATTACTTGTAAATTCCTTAACCCAATTGATTCTGCCGCCTCAATCTGACCTTTATCAACAGACAATAAAGCACCACGAAAAATTTCACTTACATATGCAGCTGTATTTAAAGACATTGTCACAATAAATGCTTGTATTTTACCCATATCCATCAATATTGGTATAATCCTAGGAACTCCAAAATATATTAAAAATAATTGTCCAATAAAAGGTGTTGCTCTAAAAAAAGAAACAAACACCTTGCTTAATTTATCAAGAATTGGCACCTTAAAATATGAAATCAATGTAAGGATTAAAGCTAAAATCAATGCAAATACAAATGGAACCAAAGTTATATATAGCGTGGTTGGAAGAGCTGGTATCATATCTTTAAAAACATTCCATACAAAGCTAAAATCCAATTTATCACCTACTTACATCTATTTATCTACTTTTTGTGTTATATCAGTATTAAACCATTTTTCAGATATTTTACCTAACGTACCATCTTCTAGCATCTCTTTTAATGTTTTATTAGTTAATTCCTTGATTTCATCTCCTCTTTCAGTTCTTGCAAATGGATATGCACTTTCGCTATAAAGCCCAACTCCTATTAGAACTTTGATTTTATCTTCACCAATTTTCTCCATAGCACCAACACCTATACTTTTACTTTGAACACATGCGTCTAATTTTCCCATAACAACATCGTTAGTTGCAGTATCATCAAAATTTACACGTTCAAGTTTAATACCTTCTTTTTCTTCAATATAATCAGCAACTTCCATATCAGTAGATCCTGCCACTATTCCTACTGACCAGCCATCTAGATCTTTTAATGAAGCAACATTTTTATCTGGTCTTGATAATAATACATATTCTTCATATATATAACTATCGCTAAAATTATATATTTCTTTTCTTGCATCAGTAGGTCCAATACAATTTGCTACTGTATCTATTCTGCCATCATCTAACAACCCAAACAAACTTGAAAATGGCATTTGCTCAAATTTAACTGTATAACCTGTTCTACTCGCTATCTCATTCCAAACATCAATCTCAAAACCTTCTAATTCACCCTTATCGTTTAAGACTGTAAAACCAGGTGTAGAACCATCAGTTCCAACTTTAATCACTTTGTCTTCTGAGTCTTTTTTTTCAACCTTTGTATCATCGGAACTTGTTGTTTTATTTCCACAACCTACAAAAGTTGTCATAACTATTATTGCTAATAATATTAAACATAATTTCTTTTTCATCTGTAACATCCTCCTTTAATCTTCTAATAAACTTAAAAATTCACTTATACGTCTATTCTTAGGATTTTCAAAAATCTGTTCTGGGCTTCCTTCTTCTAATATCACTCCTTGATCCATAAATAAAACTCGATCTGAAACTTCTTTTGCAAATTTCATTTCATGAGTAACAATAATCATTGTTTGTTTACTCCTTGCCAAATCTCTTATAACTGTTAACACATATTTAATTAATTGTGGGTCTAAAGATGATGTAGGTTCATCAAACAACATGATATCAGGCTGAATTGCCATAGCACGAGCTATTCCTATACGTTGCTGTTGTCCTCCAGATAATTGATGAGGATATGAATCTCTTTTATCATAAAGCCCAACTATTTTTATATATTCTTCTGCTTTTTTTTTAGCCTCAGAACGATCCATCTTTTTCACATAAACTAAATGTTCCATAATATTTTCAAGTGCTGTCTTATTTTTAAAAAGGTTGTAATTCTGAAACACCATCGAACTATGCAACCTTAAATCATATATTTCTTTTTTTGTTAGTGTGTTTAAATTATAAACTTTATCCTCAAACTTTATAGTTCCATTATGAGGTATTTCAAGATAATTTAAACATCTCAAAAATGTTGATTTCCCAGTACCTGATGGTCCAATGATAGATATTACTTCTCCCCGTTTAATATCTAATGAAATTCCTTTTAATACCTCTAGATCACCATATTTCTTCCAAATATCTCTTATTTCAATCAACAAAACCCCCCCTTCTTTAATATTTTCTAATTAAGATCATATAAACATTTGTAAATAAACATAAATGCAGCAAGTATTCCAAGGTTAAAGCAACTTCTATCCAAATCAAAATTAGGGCTATGAAGTGGTGCTAGGGTCCCTAAATCATTATTCATAACTCCAAGTAGTGAATACAGTGATGGATACTTTTCACCATAATGAGCAAATGATTCTGAACTATATAATGGGTTTGTTTGCACGATGCTCTCAGCCAATCCCATTTCCTCAAATCCTTCCTCTACTATCATCGCTAGTTTAGAATCATTAACTGTCATACTACCAAATACCTCCATACATGGATCATACTCAACTTTACAGCCATGTAACTTTACTATAGATGTAATGCATTCTTTAATTCTATTAAGAATTCTCTTAGACAAATCTTCGTTAAGAAATCTAAATGAACCTCCCATTTTGACTTTGTCTGGAATAACATTGCACTTTTCACCAGCTTGAATAGTAGTAATTGCAAATGTAATTGGTAACTCTGGAGGGAATTCATTCATCCATAATCTATTTATAACACTTATAGCCTCTATTGCTACATCAATTGGATTCTTACAAGCATCAGGTCTAGAAGCATGTCCACCCTCGCCCTCTATTGTAAATAGAATATCTACATCTCCCGCCATTATAACCCCTGGTTGAATGCATATTTTACCAGCTGGAATGTTGGGAGTTACATGAATACCCCAAACTGCTTCAATATTGTAATTGTCTAATTTATCTATCATTTGACCTATGCCTAAGCCTTCCTCTTCTCCCTCTTCAAATAAAAATAAAATATTCCCTGGAAATATTATTTGTCTTTTATATAAAATATAAAGCACTGTTGCAAGTATAGCCATATGAGCATCATGTCCACAAGCATGGCTACATCCTTTGTTCTTTGAAATAAATTCTTTTTTATGATAATAATTTCTATTAGCCTCTTGAATTGGAAGTGCATCTAATTCAGCTCGTAAAGCTATCGTTTTGCCTTTTAAATTGCTAATATATTCAACAATAAAACCAGTTCCCGGTAACTCTATAATGGAATATCCCCATTTGCGAAAAATTTCTTTTAAAAATTTAGATGTTTCATATTCTTTTCCACTCACTTCTGGATTTTTATGTAAATATTCAAAAATTTTCTCGCAAAATAATATATCTTCATGTTCAATTTTTATATCCACTATTTATTACCTCCAACAAATTTAAGATATAATACAAAATTTGTTATAATAATTTAATAGCTTGTTCTATTCTTTCTAAAGTTTTTTCTAAAATAGATCGAGGGCAAGCTATGTTAAATCTTTGAAATTGTTTCCCTTCTTCTCCAAATATTTCTCCATCATCTAAAGCTAATCTGCATTTATTAATAAAAAAGTCCCTAAGCTCTTTAGGATTCATACTTAGCTTTGAACAATCTACCCAAATTAAATAAGTGCCTTCAGGTTTAATCACTTTTAATTGAGGAATATTTTTTTCTATATAATTTATTAAAAAGTTTGAATTTTCTTCTAAATATTCTAACAAAGAATCTAACCATTCTTCAGATTCATTATAGGCAGCCTTCAAAGCTTCTATTCCAAATAAAGTAGGACCTTGAACAGAACTGTTTTCTAATTCATTGCTAAATACTTTTCTTAATTTGTAGTTAGGTATAATTATATTTGATACTTGCAATCCAGCAATATTAAAAGTTTTAGTAGGAGATGTGCAAACTATACAATTTTCGCTTATTTCTGGAGAAACCTTTGCCATTACCGTATGAGTATAATCTTTATAAATTAAATCAAAATGAATCTCATCAGAAACTATTATAATATCATTTTTAATGCAAATTTCTCCTAATTTTTGCAATTCATTTCTTGTCCAAACTCTTCCGATAGGATTATGAGGATTACATAAAAATAACAATTTAGTTCGTGGACTTATTTTTTTTTCTAAATCTTCATAATCCATAATATATGTATCACCTGTATACAACAAAGGATTTTTTATTATTTGGCACCCATTATTCTTAATGCTATTGTAAAAAGGATGATATACTGGACTTTGGACAATTACTTCATCTCCAGGGTTAGTAAAAGCCTTTACTGCATGACTAAGTGCCGTTACAACACTAGGTGTGAATTTAATCCATTCTTTTTTAATATCCCAATCATGTCTTCTTTTCATCCAGCTTATAACAGCATCATAATATGAATCTGAAATAAAAGAGTACCCAAATATACAATCTTTTGCTTTTTTTTCTATAGCTTTTTGTATAAAAGGCGCAGATTTGAAATCCATATCTGCGACCCATAAAGATAATAAATCTTCTCTACCATACAATTCTTTTAGCATGTCCCATTTTTCACAATCAGTTCCATACACTAAAATGCAATTATTATCAGTATTTTGTTTTTTGCGTAATAAATTACTATATAATCCTATGTACTAGCTTGCCATTTATATATTCTGATTTCATCAAATCTATTTTATCAACATTAATGCTCATATTACTAATACTATTAGATAGTTTTTGAAGATCGACATTATCCTGTAGCTTTACTTTTCTACCTATTGTAATATGTGGCTTATATGATCTATCTTCTAATTCAAATCCTTGTTTTATCAGCAATTCATGGAGTTTAGATTGGATTTTTAAAAGCATTTCATTATTCTCAATTCCTAGCCAATAGATATTTCCTTCCCTTCTTTTGAAATATCCTATTTTTGACAAATTCATAGTAAATGGCTCAAAATGAACTTCATCAATTGCCCCCTTTATCTTCCTAACTTTTTCTGGAGGAACCTCTCCAAGAAACTCCAATGTCAAATGCATATGCTCATCATTCACAAACTTACCTTGGATAGAATATTCCTTCATTTCATTAATTACATCTTGAATTGCATTTTTCACATTTTCCTCAAAATTAATAGAAATAAACAATCTCATACTTCTACCCTCCTTTGCCAAGTGAGTCAAAGGACCGTCCCCTGACTCACTTCAAATGTATAGTCGGCTATTCTTTTAGCTTGGTCTAAATTATGTGTTACTATTATTATGGTGTAATCTTTGGAAAATTTCAAAAGGGTTTCTTCTATCTTGGCAGTATTTTTAGCATCTAGTGCAGAACATGGTTCGTCTAATAACAGCACTTCTGGTCCTACAGTTAAAGCTCTTGCTATACATAGCCTTTGCTGTTGACCTCCAGAAAGCTTGGTAGCTTTCATATTCAAATCATTCTTTACCTCTTCATAAAGGCCTGCCTTTTTCAAAGTGCTCTCCACTATATTATTTAACTTATTCTTATCCTTTATTCCATAATATATAGGTGCATAGGTTAAATTCTTATATATTGAAAATGGAAATGGAGTCGGCTTTTGAAATACCATTCCTATCATTCTTCTTATATCATCTTTTTTGTAAGAACGTATATCCTTGTCCTTGAACAATATCTCCCCCTCAAAACTTCCACCATTATCCTCAATCATAAGATTCAAAGTTGAAAGTAAAGTTGACTTTCCACAGCCAGATGGACCTATTAAAGCTGTTATCTTATTCTTCTCTATATTCATAGACAAATTATTAAGTACTTTCTTATCTCCATAACTAACAGACAAATCCTTTATTTTTATAATATCCATCTACCTGTACTCCTTTCCCTTTAAATTTAAAACTACCGATATTATATTTATCAAAAGCAAAATAATAATCAATACTAATGCTGTTCCATAAGCCTTTTCAAGAGATATTCCTTCTCCTGTCAATATATACAAATGAAAAGGTAGTGCCATTACAGGAGAAGACAATGACTTAGGTATAGGGGCAAATATCACCGCACCAGTAAGTATTATGGGGGCACTGGCTCCCATAGCAAAACCTCCCGCCAAAAGTATGGCAGAAATAATATCAGTTCTACACAAAGGTATTATTAGCTTAAATATCATATAACCTGTAGATACTCCCAATGCATAGGAAGAATCCACCACAAACTTGTTTACTTCTCTCAATGTCTTTTCGACTCTTACTTCAATATATGGAAATATCATTATCCCCAAAGTAATCCCTGCTGACAATAATGATCTGCCTAGTCTTAAATACAATACCAATAATGTATATCCAAACAAGCCCAATACTATAGAAGGAATTCCGGCCATACACTGAACAATCAAATGTATAAAACTTTCTATCTTATTAGACTTACAATAAAATACCGTATATATAGCAGTTGAAATAGCTAATATAGAAGCAAAAATACACGCTATAGCCATAAGAAATAAGCTCCCTACAATAGCTGGAAACACGCCTCCCTCAGACCCTATAGGCATACCTTTTGGATTATCAAATATAAATTCCATATTAATAGCCTTGGAGCCATTCTTAAAAATATATCCCAATATAAAAACAACCACAGTTACTACTGCTAATGTACTAAGCACAATCCATATTTTAAATATATAGTCCTTTACCTTTTCACTCACATCCATCAGTCCTTATATCCATTTAAATATCTATGTTCTTTTTAATGAAATACAAAATAGTATTTATAATGAGTAGTATAATAATAAGCACAAAACCTGAAGCAAAAAGAGCATGATAATGCAAACTTCCTACCTCTGCCATTCCCATTTCAAGGGCAATAAGAGAAGGAATAGTTTGACACTTTTTTAATAGCTTCGGCATAATAGGAGCATTCCCTATGACCATCATAACCGCCATAGTTTCACCCATTCCTCTACCCAATGCCAAAACTATACTAGCTAAAATACTCTTCCTACTCTGAGGTAATATTATCTTTCTTATCATATAGCTTTTAGAAACTCCCAAAGCACTAGAATACTGGCTATAATCTCTATACACCTTCTCCATAGATTCATCACAAGTAGATATTATAAAAGGAAGCATCATTATTGAAAGTAGAACTCCCCCTGCCAATACAGACTCCCCAGAAGCAAAGGAAAACTTCACTTCGAAAAATTTCACCAACACTAATAACCCTACAAACCCATATACAACAGAAGGAATACCAGCCAATATATCTATAACACTTCTCGCTACTCTTTTCACCTTTTGATTTGTATAGCTAGACAATACAACAGCACTACCAACTCCTATAGGTAGAGCTATTAAAATTCCTATCAGTGAAACATATATAGTACCTAATATTATTGGTAATATTGACAACTTGTCTGGTGAACCCAAAGGATTCCAAGTCCTTCCTGAAACAAACTTAAATATTGAAACTTCTTTGAAAAATACCAAACTTTCCTTAAATATAAATATAACTATAAAAGCAAGGAGTAACAATGAAATACCAGTTAGCAATTTTACTATTAAACTAAAAACATTCTCCTTTAGATTTTTCATCTAATCACCTCAAAAAAATTCAAGGGCAAAAGCCCCTGAATTAATTTATTGGCACAAAGCCCATCTTTTCAATAATTTCCGAACCCTTCTCAGATGTAACTACATCCATAAATGCTTGTTGTTCTTTAGTCAATTCACCTTTCTTAACAACTATAAGTGGTCTTGATATCTTGTATGAACCATTAGCTATATTTTCTTTTGTTGGTTCAACTCCATCAACCTTTAGTGGAATCAATTTTCCTTCATTTTGATTAACCATACCAAAAGAAGCATATCCTATGGCATCTTTATTTTCTATAACCTTAGCAACTAAAGCTCCCATTGAAGGTGCTTGAATAGCATCTTCTCTCACTTGAGTATCTCCCATAATGCTCTTTTGGAATACTTCGTGAGCTCCACCACCTAAGTCTCTTATAACTACTACTATTTCTTTGTGTTCAAGGCTATTATCTACTTCATCCCAGTATTTATATTCCCCTGAAAATATTTTCTTTATTTCTTCTGAACTCAAATCATCTTTTATCTTATATAGTGGATTTTCAGGATTAACTGAAATAGTCAATGCATCAATACCAAGAGTAAAAGCTTTTGCATCTCCTATTTTTTCTTTTTCTTCATCCTTTATTTCTCTAGCTAACATTCCAAAATCACTAGTTCCTTCTAAAACAGCCTTAACTCCAGCACCTGAACCTCCTGCTGAAACATATATAGCTATATTTTCTTCTGGAAAACTTGAATCAACTTTGTCCCAAGTAGTATATTCTTCAATAAAATCTGTAGCTATAGCTGACATAACAGGTGCTAGTGTAGATGAACCGTTAAAAGTCATCTGAGCTTTAAATTCACTAGTTTCTTGAGTTTCTTCATTAGCTGAACTTTCTTCTTTTACTGGATTTGCTTCTTCTTTTCCGCATCCAGTAACAACTATTGAAAACATTAAAATAACACATAATAGTAAACTAATTCGTTTTTTCATTTGTCTCCTCCTCAATATGGCTATTCTTTATTCATTCCATTACTTATTTTATATGTTCTCCTATTTTATTTCCAATAGATTATATCTATAGATGAAAGTCATTTTATCATTTTCATCTATAGACAAGGACAGGGGGACAGGTTCACTGTCCTACTGTCTCAAACAAAAAATTGAATTTTTAATTAAAGTTTTGGGAAACCTAATTTGGGAAGGTGAGGTGATAAAATGACAGTAAAAAGTGACCTACAACAAGCAATAGCAGCATGTGAATCAGCCAAAGGATGTTATTCAACTATGGCACAAGCAACAGAAGATCAACAAGCAAAACAAATGTATGAACAAATGAGTTGTGAAGTAGACAGTCACCTTGAATACTTAGAAGGTAGATTAGATTACCTAAATCAAAACAACGAACTTAATCAGAAATAAGAAAGCTTTTTTTCAAATCCATTTCCGAAGGTTTTATATTAAGGAAAATAAGAACTTTCCTATTGGTTATAAATAAGACAGGGAACCGTAAAACCCAAAACCGTTCCCTGTTTCAATTTAAAGTTTGTGGCAAGATACAAAATGTTCTTTTTGTATTTCTTTAATTTTCGGAGTTTCCTTATAGCAAATGTCCTTTCTATATTTACAACGGTTTACAAATCTACAGCCTGGCTTTGGATTTATAGGACTTGGAACTTCTCCCTGCATCCTAATCCTCCTCTTACTCATAGGATTATTTAAATCTATACTAGGTATTGCAGATATCAAAGCCTGTGTATAAGGATGCAATGGATTATCATATAAATCCTCACTACTTGCAAGTTCTACTAAATTACCTAAATACATAACCCCAACCCTATCAGATATATGCCTCACCATAGACAAATCATGAGCTATAAATAAATAAGTCAATCCAAACTCCTTCTGTAATTCCATCAATAAATTGACAATCTGTGCTTGAATAGACACATCCAATGCAGAAATAGGCTCATCACATACTATAAACTCTGGTTCCACAGCTAAAGTTCTTGCTATACCTATTCTTTGTCTCTGTCCTCCAGAAAACTCATGTGGAAACCTCGAGGCGTGTTCTTGATTTAGCCCAACTAACTTGAGTAATTCGTAGATTCTATCTGTTTTTTCCTGTCCACTATACAATCTTTGTGCATCCATTCCCTCAGTTATAATATCTCCTACAGTCATTCTTGGATTCAATGATGCATAGGGATCTTGAAGTATTATTTGAGCTCTCTTCTTAAACTCCTTTTTTTCATTTCTATTCGCCTTATGAACATCCAATCCATCAAATAACACATTACCACTCGTTGCCTTATACAATCCTAAAATAGTCCTTCCCAATGTAGTTTTTCCACAACCCGACTCTCCAACTATACCCAAGGTTTCTTTTCTATAAATATTGAAATTTATATTATCAACAGCCTTTAATATATCTCTTCTATTTAACTTAAAGTACTTACTTAAGTTATTCACTTCTACTAATATATCTTTCATCTTTAATACCTCCTTAAGCTCTCTGGCATTTCTGTTTTGGGAGCTAAAGAATGTTTTAACCAACAAGACACTGATTGATTATCACTGATCTTAGTAACCGGTGGTTTGATTTTTTTACATACTTTCATACAATATTCACATCTCGCTGCAAATGCACATCCTTTAGGTGGTGCCAATAGTTCAGGAGGTGTACCACCAAGGGAATACAATTTTTCTTTGTTCTTATTTTCTAAACTTGGGACAGATTGAAGCAGAGCCCAAGTATATGGATGCTGTGGGTTTTCAAATATCTCCTTCTTTGTTCCTCTTTCTATTATCTCTCCTGCATACATAACTTGTATCCTATCCGCTACTTCTGCTGCTATACCCAAATCATGAGTTATAATCATAACAGATGTATTCAATTTCTCTTGCAAATCACCAATCAACTCCATAATATCAGCTTGAGTCGTAACATCTAAAGCTGTTGTTGGCTCATCTGCAATAAGTATCTTGGGATTGCAAGCCAATGCTATTGCAATCATCACCCTCTGCCTCATACCACCAGAAAACTCATGTGGATATTGATTGATTCTTTTTTTCGCATTTGGAATCTTCACTAGTTCAAGCATTTCTACTGTTTTATCAAGAGCATCTTTCTTCTCCATATGTTCATGAATCATTAAGCTCTCTGCAATTTGATCCCCTATTTTCATAGTAGGATTAAGATATGTCATAGGGTCTTGAAATATCATAGATATATCTCTGCCCCTCAAGTTTTCCAACTCCTTATTATTCATCTTCAAAATATCCTTATTATCAAATATTATCTCAGCCTCACTATTGATATTAGTTATATCTTCTGGAAGAAGTCGAACTATAGACTTGGATGTTACCGTCTTTCCACATCCAGATTCACCTACTACCACCAATGTTTCTCCTACATTTAAATGAAAACTAATATTCCTAACAGCTTTAACTTCCCCAGCATATGTATTAAATGAAACGCTTAAATTTTTAACACTCAAAATTTCCTCCATTACAACACCTCCAATCATTGTCTAAGTTTTGGATCTAATGCATCCCTTAATCCATCACCTAGAAGTTGAAATGACAGCATAGTAAGACTTATCATAAGGGCTGGAAAAAACAATTGATAAGGATAAAATGCCATATTTTGCTGTGCATCTGAAGCCAATGCCCCCCAACTAGTCATTGGAGATTGTATTCCCAGTCCAATGTAAGACAAAAACGCCTCCCCAAATATAAAAGATGGTATATCAAATGTAATCGCAACAATTATTACTCCCAATGTATTTGGAATAAGATGCTTTGTTATTATCTTAAACGGGCTTGTCCCCAAAGCTTGAGCTGCTAAAATATAATCCTGTCCCTTAATTTGAAGTATTTGTCCCCTAACCAGTCTAGCCGTAAAGCACCATCCTGTTAATGTCATGGCCACTATTAGAGAAACCATTCCTTTTCCGATAATTAGTGAAACCAAAACTACCAATACTAAATAGGGAATACTAGATAATATCTCAATAATTCTCATCATTATATCATCAACAATACCTCCAAAATAAGCCGCAATACCTCCATAAATTAAACCTATACAAATATCTATAAATGCTCCAATAATCCCAATGACAATTGAAACTCTACCACCAACCCAAATTCTAGTGAATATATCTCTGCCAAGTTTGTCCGTTCCAAACCAATGCTCTGCAGAAGGTGGTTGATTTTTCTGAGAAACATCGCCAATCTCATACTCCCACTGTGTTAAATGTGGCCCAACTACGCACATAATAATAATACCTGTCAGTATAATCATTGCTAATATGGCAACTTTGTTTTGTTTCAATCTTCTCCATGCATCCTGCCAATATGTAATACTAGGCCTAAGTATTTTTTCTTTGTCTAGATTATCATTATCTACCTTTTTAAAGTCATCTTCAGTAAATTGTATTTCTTCATAATTGATACTTTCCATTTACATTTCTCCTTTCCCATCATCTGATATCCTAATTCTAGGATCCACCAATCCATATAGAATATCTACTACAACTAAAGAAGTAATATATAAGAAAGAAATAAATATAGTTTGTCCCATTATCATAGTGTAATCCCTATCACTAACAGAAGATACAAAATATGACCCCAATCCAGGTATAGAAAATATCTTTTCTATAACAAAAGATCCACCAAATATCATAGCTACCTGAGGTCCAAGCAATGTGATAATAGGCAAAATAGCATTTCTTAAAACATGCTTTCTTACAAGGCGAAACCTCGATACTCCCTTAGCCTTAGCAGTTAATATATAATCTTGATTAACAACATCAAGACAATTGGCCCTCATGTACCTAGCATACTTAGCGATAGGACCAAAGGATAGTGCTAATGACGGAAGAATTGTATACTTAAAACCTTCCCACCCTGTAATAGGCAATAACCCCCTCTTTATCGCAAAAGAATATTGAAGCAAAGATGCGACTACAAAATTAGGTATTGATATTCCCAATATGGCTATAAACATGACTAAATAATCTGGCCATTTTCCTCTATTAAGTGCTGCTATTATTCCTAAAACAATACCAATACTTACACCAATCGCTAGTGCTTGTATCCCAAGTCTACCTGAAACAGGTGCATATTTTTTTATGGTATCTGTTACCTTTCTGCCTCTATAAGACAATGATTCTCCCAAATCCTTCTCAAAAACAAGCTTCTTCCAAAACTCTTTATACTGAACACCTATAGGCTTATCAAAGCCATGTTGAGCATAAATCTCCTGCCTTCTGTTTTCTGGGAGTTCTTCAGCCATCCTCTCTATAGGATTGCCAGGAATAATCCTAATCAAAACAAAAGTTATTGTTGTTACTATAAAAAGTGCTAATAAGGCATAGCCTATCCTTTTAAGTATAAATTTTAACAAACTATTACCTCCTTTTAAATAAAAAAACTTTAAATTTAATTAAATCCATATATTATTATACACATTTTTTCTTTATTCTTTGTTTTTCACTAATTTTCAAACTATTTTTCTTTTTTATAAAGATTTTCATAGTATAGTTTATTTCTATTTGATAGTTTTTCATTATTATGATACATTTTGTTTGTGAATAATAAAACACACTTACATAAAAAGGAGGACAATTAAATGAATAAGCTAAGAAAACTTTCATTTTTTCTTGTTCTAGTATTAGTTTTAGGAACAATATTAACTGGTTGTGGTGAAAAACCAGCAGAAGATAGCAATGCAGGCTCAAAAGACAATGAAGCTAAAGTAACTGAAACTGAACAAGTTTTAAATATGTCTTTAGGTTCAGAACCAGACTCATTAGATGCTGTTAAAGCATCAGATTCATACTCTGCATATGTATTGTCACAAGTTATGGAAACCCTTACAAGATTGGAAGTAGACGAAAACGGTAAAAATGTAATAGTTCCAGGAGCTGCAGAAACTTGGGAACATAGTGATGACGGATTAGAATGGACATTTCATTTAAGAGATGCTAAATGGACAGATGGAAAAGATCTAGTTGCAGAAGACTATGTTTATGGAATGAAGAGAATATTAGATCCAGAAACAGCTTCTCCAATAGCTACACTTCTAAAGCACATCAAAAATGCACAAGCAGTAATTGATGGAGAAAAAGATATTTCTGAAGTTGGAATAGAAGCTATAGACGAAAAAACTTTAAAAATTACTCTAGAATACCCAGTACCATACTTTTTAGAGCTAACAACAGGCAGAGAAATGCATCCTCATAGAAAAGATATCGTAGAAAAATTCGGTAATTCATATGGTACAGAAGCTGACAAATTAGTATTTTGTGGACCATTTGTTATAGATGAATGGACTCATAATAGCAAAGTAGTATTATCTAAAAATGAAACATATTGGGATAAAGACTCTGTAAAACTTGAAAAAGTTAATATGAAAATAATAAATGAAGAAAATGCACTAATGGGAGAACTACAAAATGGTACTATAGACATCGCTGAAGTTAGTAGTGCAGAATGGATAAATAAACTAGATAGCGAAGGTGATTTTGAAAAAACTACTGGTTTCATCCCAAGAACAATGTATATGTTTATAAACCAAGAAACAAAATTGTTCTCAAATGCAAAAGTAAGACAAGCTTTTTCTATTGCTCTAGATAGAGAAGAAATACAACGTGATTTACTCCAAGATATAGATAAAGCCGCTTATGGATGGATTGCTCCACCAATCAATGTTGATGGAAAGAACTTTAGAGAATTAGCTGGAGACCCTATAAAAGAACTTATAGAAGAAAATCCAGATCCTAAAGCATTATTAATCGAAGGATTAAAAGAATTAGGCATGGATGAAGACCCAAGCAAAGTTACAGTAACTATTATGCAACCTGGTAATCAAGGAAAAGAATTTGGAGAATATCTACAACAAACATTCAACGAAAAATTAGGTATAAACATTGAATTAGATCCAGTAGAATGGCCAGTTTTCCAAGAAAGGAATAGACAATTAGACTATGAAATAGGATACAAATCTTGGGGTGGAGGAGTTAATGACCCAACAGCTTTCTTAGACCTATTCATATCAGGTACAAAGATTGTTCCTATTGGATGGTCAAATCCAGAATACGATAGATTAGTAAAAGAAGCCGCATTAAGCCTTGATGAAGAACTAAGAAAAGAAAACTTCATAAAAGCAGAAAGAATATTAGTAAAAGATGATTGTTCTATAATCCCTTACGCATACATGACAAAAAATACTTACAAACACAAGTATATAAAAGGACTTATGGAACCTGACTTTGGAGAAACCGTAATCAAACATGTATATATTGAAAAGTAATTTAAAGCACTACCCCTTAAGCCAATGGCGAGATAAATCTCACCATTGGCTTTTACTTTTCTGAGTCAAGGGACAATCCCCTGACTCATTTTCCCTTTAACTGTCCCCTATTTTCTAATACCTAAGTGGTATGGATGACTTGTTAATTGCTATTTTATCAATATTATAGTTTTCCATTTCAAGCATATTCTTTAATCCATATTCAGCAATATCTAGGCTATTCTTAGGGCCTATTGTTACTTCTTTCAAGGGTAATGATCTCACTTCACTATTTTCAGAATCATTGAATTTAACTTCAATATAAGGAATAAATACTCCATTGCTAATTCTAAATTTTAATATATCTCTAATATCCTTATCCTTTAGATTTACTAATGCTATTCTATATTCTTCTTCCTGTTTAAAGCTAGGATTTTTTATAAATATTGAATAAATACTCAGTTGATCAGCAATAGACTCAATTATTTCTCCATTTACATAATCCCTAGCCTCTCTATCCTTCTCCAACAAATACTTAGGACGCAAATCATTATACAATATACTAATATATTTCCTTATGATTTCATTTTGCTTTTTCTGATCATAAATCACATCATAGCAAAAAATGCTAAACTTTTCTGTTCCCTCAATCATGGATTTCATCTTGGTTTTTTCCATACCTATATTATAACCATCATGAGTTGAATAGTTAGCCCATAGAGTCAAAGAATCCTTATTCTTAGATGTTGAAAGCAAAAATACATTGTTTAGTTTATTGTCTATTTTTTCTATTAACAATTCTACTTTTTTCTTAAAAAAAACATCCTTTTCATACATCTCCAAACCATTGTCACAGCACTTTTCTCTTTCACTAACTAGTATTTCCTCACTAATCTCTCTTATTAACCCTATACTGTAATTTAAATCAGTGCTGTCATTCATGTACTTTCCACTAGAAAACCACAAAGTTTCATTTTCTAATATATTTTTCAATGCAAATACACTAGTATAATAATAAATTATATCTCTTTGGTCATTTTTATTTTCAAGATTCTTTTGAATCTCTTCTCCCTTGTATATATCCATTAACTTTTCCTTGACTTGTTTCAAATCCTCCATAATAACCCTCCCATCCACCATTATTATTTATTACTTTTCAATTATTGATACATCCTTCACCATTGACTTTTTATTTTTTCTGCTAAAAAAACTATATCTCCTATTGTAATAGGTTTATTGTATTCATCACAGGAGTCATATTCCCTTATAGTCATACTCCTTTGTTTTTCTCTGTACAATTCTTTTACTATATGCCCATTTCTGATTCGTTTATTAATGACTTGGGTAGAACATAAACATTCAATCTTCTCGTGATTAATAAGTTGTATCAATACTTTATCCCCTTGTTTTAACACTCTGTCAATGTATCTTATATTTACAAATCCAGAAGCACCATCATTTTTATAAAGAGGTTTTCTCACCTTAATGTAAACAAATACATCCTCTCCAGTAAAGGGAATAGGTATTGAATTTTTAATATACAATATATCACCATAATATTTTTTCACAGCTTCTAAATCCACAAAATAATATTTGCATAACTGATTCAAAACAGTTCTACTTGTTTTTTCTATTTCATAAACTCCCCCCTGTTTTGTATACAACTTGGTACAATCCCCTTTTGATTGCATATACACTGGAAGAAAAGCCATCAATTCCTTAGATATTATATTTTGTAACTTCAAAAAATCTCCTCCCTTAAACCAATTTTTCATCTGTTTACCCTTTTGAATAAGTAGCCATAATCCCTTATAATTATTATACACTAATCGAACATATGTTTCAACAGCTATTTATAATATACTTTTTAAAACAATAAAAACCCTAAGACCTGACAAGTCTTAGGGTTTTTAGAAAATTAACGTAAAATCGGTATAAAATTTACTTAGAAAATCTATATAACATAGTAATTACTTCTTCTCTTGTAGCATAATCCTTAGGCTTCTTACCATCAGTAATACCTTTTTCTATAGCCCATTCCCATGCTTCTAAAGCCCAGGCACTTATGGATTCTATTTTCTCATCATATAAATATAATTTATTAGTTTCAATAATTTTTATTAGCTTTTCACTATAATTAGGATCTGTTGCATATCCACATTCATAAACAAACCTACACGCCTCATTATAATCCTTAGTATTCCGTAACCTTTCATACCTTTTAGTTTTTCCCAATAGTTTTAAATAATCCAACACACTCTCTTCAAAACTATCATAGGCTCTAAACCTATCTTCCTTAATAATATACCTTGTACCATCCCACTCCTTGGTCCTTCTTACAGCTACTTTCCCAGTCCAGCTTTTCCCTGCCTTTATACCATAAATATTATTTTCAATATGATACTTTCCCCAACTAGATTCAAGCACAGCTTGGGCTACAGCCAAACTAGGTAATATCCTGTATTGATCATAGTTTTTCATTGAAACCTTAGATATACTTTCAATAAACTCATTCTTATTCATATTTCTCCCTCCTCATATAATATATGAGAAAGTCATAAGATTTTTACTATACACAATGCTCTTCTACTACTTTCTTATGAATTTTTTATACAATAATAGCCCAGCTAAAAATCCAAAAATATGAGCCCACCATGCTACTCCAGCTGCAATACCATTAATACCTGAACGAAGTTGACTAATAAACCATATAAACAAGAAAATTGGAGCTGGCACTCGTATGAAAAAAGGAATAAAAGGAACCAAAGTTACTACTTTAGAATGAGGACACATCATAAAATAAGCTCCCATCACCCCTGCAATAGCTCCAGATGCTCCCACTGTTGGAATGTTTGATAATGGATTAAAAATAAAATGAGCAAAACCTGCTATCAATCCAGTTAAAATATAAAAAATAATAAAATTAAAAGAACCCATGTTATCTTCAACATTGTCCCCAAATAACCACAATGACCACATATTACTAACAATATGAAATATATCTCCATGCATAAACATACTTGTAAATAAAGGAATATATGATTCAATATGAGTAATACCACTTATAAACCGTGATGGTATAAAAGCATATTTATATATCTCCTTTAAAGCCTCATCATAAGGTAATGTTAACCTATTTGCAAACACTACAATATTCACCGCTATAATAGATATTGTAGCTATTGGAATCCTTCTACTTGGTGTAGTATCTCTAAGTGGAAGCATATATAGTCACCTACTTTCTCAATCTATTGACTATTTTAATCCTTTAATTACCCTTATCTCAACATCTTGTCTTTCAACTTTACTATCAATTTCATTAACCTTATTTTCAAGAATAGTTAATTTCTCATAAGTTCGTTTATATCCATCATATAAAGCTTTATGATTTGTATCCATTTTTCCCTCAAGTCTAACTATAGATTGATTCATCTTGGCTGAATCATCCATCCCAATGTATACCCCCATACATAAACTATATAAATTATATCATTAAATTATTATCTTATCCAATACAATATTTTTGTATAACTGAGTCAAAGGAACGTCCCTTGGCACATTCATTCTCACACAAAAAAACATAGGAATTATAACAATTCCTATGTTTTTTGAAAGAAATACGCTAAGCCTGTATAAAATTATCTAGGTTTTTCTTCTTTTCCTTTATTTTTATCAGAATTAAGCTTTTTGTTTTGTTTCATTTCCTCATTGTCAAGTATTCCAATCTCACCAGCTAGTTCATAGCTAGTTGCATCAAAATAATTTTTATCAACTGTTTTCTTATTCTGTTTTTCTTTCATGTTATCACCTCATATATAGTTTTTCAGTAATTGAATTTTACATACGAGGTAAATATCCCCACAATAGCTCCAGCTGTATCTATTAGCACATCCTTTACTTGTGCTCCTCTACCTGGAACAAATAGCTGATGGAATTCATCACTTATGGCAAAGAGAATGCATACTGCTAAAGCTATGGCAATTCTCTTTCCTCCATTCGCACTCATCATCCTAAGTACATTCATCACTAATATTGCCAGCATCGTGTATGAGAGAAAGTGAGCTGTTTTCCTCAGATAATGATTAAATCTACCTATATTTATATGTCTATCAGGTGAAATCTTCTCTATTATTTTTACCATTTCTTCTGCTATTCCCTTACTAAGTCCATTAGACTTATGAACTGATTGAGCTGATAATACAAAGATTAAGACTAGCCATAGTACAACAGCTAGCCATGAAATTAGTCTTTTTTTATTCATTTTCCACACTTCTTTTGGATACTTCTATCATACCGTCCACTTCCTTAATTAACTTAATAGGTTCTACTGCAAAAGATATACTACTCATTAACAACACCATAACACTTGCCAAAAGTCCTATGGTATTTTACCACTCCACATATTCCATACTTAACCAATATATTAATGTTCTTCAATGTCTTTCTTGTAGTATTTATATAATTTATCTATTGATATTGGTATACCACAAGCTTTTAACCTATCCTTCCTTTTATCATACAGTTTGTCTATTATCTCTTTCTTTTCCTCAAAAATAGCATAATGTAATTTTTTATGGCATACAACACATAATGAAACCATATTAGCACCAACATCTAAGCTATAGCTAAAATCATCTTGAAATTCTAGTGGAATTAAATGATGCCCTTCAACATAATTTTTATTTGTTTTTCTAGATATAAAGAAGTTATGTAATTCATCTACTTCACATTTACAGTTAGAAATTTCTATTGCTTTGTTTTTTTCAGCTTCACTGCGTAAACCTGTCCTCATCACACATAAAGTTGCCTCTTCTACTTTATCCTTTGGTCTATCCTCTATATAAATATTTTTATTAGTATCAATTAAATTTTTAGGTTTCTTTATCAGTGTATCATTTATTTTATTCTCTGCTAGGTATATTTTTGATGTTTTATATAAATAATCTACTAACTCTTCATCCCTTATTGTTTCTAATTCTTTTTTTACCTTTTGGGAATAGTTAAGGTAAAAGATTAACTGCAATAATTCTTTCACATTTAAATATTTGCAACCTTTTTTCTACATTTTCCCATATTCAAGGCAATGCCAATACTTATCTATATTATTTGTTTTTCTATTCATAAAGTTTTCTTTCTCAATTGCAGCCATTATTACTGAAAATTTTTTATCAAGATTTTCTCCTAATTCCTTCTCTAATTTTGGATTACTTTTTATAGGATATTTTTTCTCTAAATTCCTTGGTGATAAATTTCTACTATATATAATATCCGTTTGTTCATTAATTAGATCAATCTCATCTAAATAAATCAAAATATCTTTGTCAAATTGAATTTGTTCAACAAAAATCGCTCCACAATCCTTATTAATTAAAAATAAAAGTCCTAATTCGAGTGATAGATAATAATAAATTGTTTCAATCCTCCAATTATCATCCTTGTAAAAGTAGAAATTTAATCCTATTCTATTATAAATATCTCTCATAATTTATCCTCCTAAGTTTTATAAACTATACATAATGCTAAAACATACCTGCATACTATTTATATAAAAATACTTCATTACGCACTATATCTGGGATATCCCAGCAATATTTCTCAATACATTTAACGAATTCTGTAAATTGAAAACCACAGTCTACTTCATGTACTTTATTAATATCTACAATAATAAAGTAATCATCACAATACTTAATAAAATTTTTATTATCTATTTTTTTCTCCCCAAAATAATCAATAATCTGTATTACAAAAGGATCGAAATTATAAGGTATAAAAACCTCCTTAAGGGGGCTTACAAGTATTTCTTTATTATTCCATTGCTTTGGTCTTTCTCCAGTAATCATATACCAAGCTTCAGGAGATAATTTTATATATATTTCTTCTTCATGCTTTTTGAATAATATTAATCCCAACTCAATACCTACTTTAACTTCTTTCTCATACTTACGAAATATCTCTATAAATTCTTCAACTCTAATCCATACACTACTATCTTCAAATAACTTCATAACTATATCAAAGAAATCAAAAATATCTTTGGCATTTAATTGTAACATTATGTATTTATAGAAATCCGTCATACTCATAACCCTATTATTAATCCATTTATATAATTTTGTATCAACAATATATCTTCCATCATTAGTAAGTAAGTGCCGAGTCTGCAAATAATTAATAATATCACTTCTATTTATCAATCCATTTTCAATATCAACAACCTCAAATATTTTTTGCACATCTAAATTATTTTTATAAACATAATTAATTATTAATATAAGTTTTAAAAACGGAGTCAATTTTACATCTATAGGTTGATTATTAATCATCATTATCGTTTTTGCGTCAACATGTGCCTTTAACTTAACATATTCTAATATAATTTCCTGAAAATCATCAGGAATAACATCTTCAAATAAAATATAATGTTCTTCAAATTTCAATCACACCCCTCCTTAACTCATCTAAGGTAATAATTCTAAAACTATATCCATATTTCAACATTCTATTTCTTCTTGTACTATATATTTCATCTTCCTCCGTGTCTTCAGATACTAATGCATAGTAAAAACCAATTATATTTCTATCTTTATTACTAGCCTTCAATTTCCCAATTCTTAAATATTCTTCTCGTTCAGAATTCCCATTGTATGAAAGTGAAATAAGTACATCTATATCCTTTAAAAATTGATTTTCAAACACATCAGTAAAAACAATAGAATCTTTTATCTTACTGTTAAACAAATGAATATTCTCTTCCTTCTTTTCATAATCGGTTTTTCCATTACATAAAGGTATCATTAAGATGTCATTAAATTTGCTAGCTACTTTTAAAAAATGGCTAACTAATACCTTCTGACAATTTCTATGCTTGTTAGAAATATATTTATAAGCATATATCTTATTTAAATTTTTACTCACTGTATGATTTAAACTACCCTCTTTAGCAATCTCCCATGATTGAAATGGAACTTTTACCTCATAACATTTAACTTTAATTTGGTAATGTTGCTCCTCTAATTTTCTTAAAGTTAAATTAAATACTTTAGGCCCAATTGCTTTAAATATGAGTTGTTCATTGTTATCAGATCTCCAAAGTATAGAATCCATTGCCAACTTATACTTTGATGTAATATATGCTGTTTTACTCGCTTTTTTTGCAGGTAATCTGTTGGCATCATCATAAACAATAAAACCCCATCCTGCATTTTTATTTTCATCTTTAAGTACACTAGCTGCATAACTATAAGTACATATGCATATTGGTTTTTTAGATCCAAAATCATTATATGCAACATAACTTTCATCAAAATTTGTTTTTTCTTCTATTTCTTCTAACCACCTAAAATACCTCTTTTCATGATTCACTAAAATTAATGTGTTTACTTTTAATAACTCAATTATTTTTAATGCGACTAAAGTTTTTTCAGATCCAGGAGGCATAGTGATTACACCCCGACCTGAAATATTCTTATTATTAATAAATTTATTAACCGCCTCATTTTGATATCTATATAGTGTAACATTATCATTTATTTTTAAATTGCAATGATTAAACTTATTTGTCTTTTCTATAATATATACATTTTGATTAAGTAAAAAATTTCTTATATCGTAAAGATCCCTTTTTTCAAAAGATACAATACCTTTTTCTTTCCAAAGTATTTTATCTTTTAATTCTTTAGCTTCTAGTATTTTGCCTATTGCTCTATTATTTCCCTTTAACTTAAAAATATCGGCTTCTACATATATCTCCATTGTCCAAAGATCTTTTATTGTTTCTTTAATATACTCAACAATCCCTTGAGGTAATATATTCTTAGAATTATATTGAAGAAATTCTAGTATATCTTTTTCTTTATATCCCAATAATGTAGCTGACCATAATGAAAATTCATCTAAATAATAAGTATGTACATTTGTAGGAGTATGAACTAAAGTTGCATATACATTTAGTTGATCTTCTATCTCATATTCACTATCTAACTTTTCTATTAAGTAAATTTTTCTATCACTATGAACAACTAAAGGTCTATTATTCACATGTCTCCCCCCTAAAAAACATCCTAAAACATTTCTATGTACAAATCTTTTACTATATTACGAAAGTAGAGGCTACACATATTAAAATAATATATAAAAAAAGATTGACAAGATAAATAAATTAACTGTCAATCTTTTTATTTATTATAAACATATACAAGTTTATTTGCACCTACATACTCATATGTTGCAATTTAGTCAAAAGATCATGACTCAATCTTGCTACCCCTATAAAGCAACTCTTTGACACTAGTAATTATATCTAATTCTTCGTTTGATATATTTATTATTTCTATTGGTACTTTAATTTGTTTAGCTACTTGACTTCCGTAATATATTTCTTCTTCTTGAAATCTTCTTATAAATTCCAAAGAATAATCTCTATTATCTCTAGTTTTTAACCGTTTTAATATTTTATGCTCATAATCAGATATTATAATAATCCCTTTTATCCCTAGTACTTCAAACACCTTAACAGGAACCTTCTGGATAATATTATCACTATTTATTAAACAAAAATGTCCATCTAATAAATAAAATGTATCCTTATCTAAAAAATATTTTACAGCTTCTAATAACATATTTTGATTATCTTGTATGTCTTCCACTCTTTTATCTTGTTTAATCCTTTCAAAATCTAACATAGATATTAAGTTACTAGACGAATAATGTTCTATAGATAATTCATTAGATAAATTATTACAAATAGTAGTCTTACCTACACCATGTATTCCTCCTACGAAAATAATATTTTTCTTAATTTCCATATATTACTCTCCCCTTATATATACATAAAAGACTGTGGTGCAGTTTTTATTTTAGCATCAACTTCATATAACTCAAGTGGCTCTTGATATATAATTGTATTTTTTATAGAAAGTGCAAACCCTTTTTCATTACCTTTAAAATATTTAATATAGTTACTTTTATCAATACCAGCATACCTTTTAGTTTTCTCCCAAATAGCAATTGGATCATCTTCAAGTATTTCAGCAATTTCAAATTCTCCTATAACCTTCCCAACTGGTTTAGTTACATATACTATAACAACATTTACGTCCTTTTTCTTGAAAATTCTTTTTCTATACTCGTATCTTTTCTCTCCCTCAAAAATCTTTTGAGCATATTCTGGTTTAATAGACAATAAAACTTTCATTAACCTCACCCAATTCTAATATTCTTAAAAATTCTTTATCTGTTAATTCTAATGCAACCCAACGCTCTTTTGCATCTAATCCTACATCTTCAATTAATTGTTTTCTTATTGGCCTTTTATTTAATGCTATATTGTAAAGCATTTTTATTAAATATGGATATTTTTTATCTTTCCAAAAACCTCTTAATTCATCCTCTCTAAAAACACTATATTTAATACAGTAATTTAAAAAATCATCATAAGACTTGAATTCATTAATATGTTTTATTTCTTCTACAACACAAATAGAAGTCGCAACAGACTCATACCAACCACGTCCATCATTACTTCTAGTCCTATATATAACAACTATATCACCTTTTCTATATTCATCAAGATTTAAAGCTCCAGAAAGATATATTTTTTCAATGCTATTTGTAAAAGATACATCTTCAATATTATGATCCGTTTCTGTTTTTAATTTTGAATCAGGAAACATTCTAGTATGGAACTTAGGATAGATGGACAATAAAAGTTTCTTATTATCCTTTACATTTATTTTAGGATAATCTAAAAATAAATCATTGTATAACACATTAGAATACTTCACATATACATTCTCAACTCCTGCTAAGCTCTTTTTTTTACCATGATATTTAAATCCATATCTTTCTACTAATTGTATTAGCTCAACATGTTTAGGAAATATTGTTACATATGCTTCCTCAAAAGAGTTTTTATACATTTCATCAATAATTATTTTAATAAATCTTTCTCCTAACTTCGTTCCATGTGCATTCACCTTAAAGGTTCCAACTTTAAGTCTTCCTTTCTTTTTAAATAGTGGACTAATCGATGTATCCTCCTCATTTTCTTCCTTTAAATATAAAAACCCCTGAATACCATCTTCATATAATACATAAGCAGCTTCTTCATTTTGAGCTTTCTTTGAATACCACTTATCAAATCCTGGATAATCAGTTTTCAAACTATCGAAAAAAATATCATCTAAATCTATTTCTTTAAATTTTTTCTTTTTGATAGCATTATCCCCCATTTATATCCCCCTCTGTTTTTTTATATTATTAATAGCTATTACTTTCTACTTTAAATTTAATGGCTATAACACCATCTACTTTCTCTTGTTCTCTTGTATATATTGTATATATGTTTTTTATTATCTCTTCCATACTCATATTTCCATATCCAAAGTATGTTTTAGGAAACTTTGTATATACCTCTAAAAAACTCGAGAAAACAAATACTTGCTCTACATCAACTAATATGGATTCTTTCATATATGGAAGCTTATAAAATATTATTTTATCCCCACTTTTTATTTTTTTCCTTTTTTCATCATTTAACCTAACTTCTAAAATTTTACCGTTATATTTTATATTATCAAATTCATCTTCTAACAACTTCATTTTATATATCATATTTTTGCCCCTTGTATTAAATTATATATTATATCTTATATCTTTTATTTTATTATACTGAACATATGTTCTTTTTGCAAGAATTATTTTTATCATTAATTATTGAATATCCAAGTTAAGCCATCCCATGCTTCATCTGCATTCCCCATTCTTTTCTCTTAAATTTTCTTAATTTATTTAACTCTAGCTTCTCAAAATTATCAACTTTTTTATAAATATCAGGAATATATTTCTCTGGATCATCTGTATATATTACTTTCTCAAGGATATTATCATATGGTGGTATAGACATAAAAAGCAAAGGACAACCATACTACAGTTGTCCAAACTTTAATGTCCACGTTCTATTTCTTTCCACATGATTTTATCTATATCTTACTACACTATATCCTTCTACAAATATCCCCTACTTCCTCCAACAAAATTCATACATCTTTCTACAATTTTCGCTTGACTTTACTTTTCCTATCCAGCCACATATATCTCAATACTCACAGTAACCTTAACAATATCAATAAAATATGTAATAGGACAATTGGTATTCTTCATATCGTTTAAGTAGGAGGTGCCAATTTAATGAGTAATGATTTAATTAAAAGCTCTCTGGAAGAAATACAATTGTTAAACAACCTAGAAAAAGAAAAGCTTAACTATTATTGCAATATGGCTTTTAAAGATGTTGAAGAGACTAAGGGCAAATCTCAAAAGGCCATTATTGATCTTGGTATTAAGGATGGATACAAAAGGGAATTAGTTGAAAGAAAAATAAGAAAAAATAATTATCCAACTTCCAAAGATAAACTAAAAAACATAGGTCTATCTGAATCAAGCGAAGAAAAACTCATTGAAGAAATCAATAAAGGTAAGATAAATAGCACTCATATAACAAATATCACTAAAGCAAATATAGATAATGCACTTCCTCAACTACCGACAGAAAAACAAGAAAAGGTCATTGAAAAAATTATTAAAAATACAAATGAAAAAGACCAAATAAACAAAGAAGAAATAGCAACTGAAGCCATACAAGATGGTAATATTAGTTTAATGATTGTTGAAAGTTGGTACAAAGGTATACTTAGATCTAGCAATCAATTTGAATCAAAATTATATATAAATAAAGAAGTAGTAGAATTTCTAAGTAAAGATCAACTACAAGAACTATATAAAGTAATGAGTAAAACAATAAAAAAATGCAATGAATTTATCAACGAACTAAATTGATAATGAGTCAAGGGACCGTTCCTTGACTCATTTACTCCAACTAATTCTACAGTTCCTGCTTCTACTGCCTCTGGTCTTTCTGTTTCAGTACGAAATACTAAAACAGGCTTACCTAATGAAGGTGCCTCTTCCTGAAATCTACCTGAATCAGTCATAATCATAAAACATCTATCCATTAGATTGTGCATATCTCGAACATCAATAGGTTCAAGTAGTTTTACCCTATCCATATCCCCTAAAATAGAATAAACAGTGTCTCTTACAGCAAGATTTAAATGTACAGGATAAATAACTTTAACATCTTCATTATCCTCCACAATTCTTTTTACTTCTCTACAAATATTTTCTAATGGTTCACCAAGATTTTCGCTATTAGTTATAGTTTATGCCTTCACTCTTTTTAACTTGTTTTTTACTGCCTCTATCATACTATCCACTTCCTCAATTCCCATAAAGTAGATTATAACAAAATATACAACTGCTCCTATAATAATAGCTGCTATCAATGATAAATTTTCACTTATATGTTTAAGTAAAATATCATATGATAACTTAGCTATAATTCCCATAACTAATGATGAACATAAGATTTTTATAAATGAAATAATTATATTCTTCAAACCAAATGAACCTATTTTCTTTCTAAAGCTAATGAATAACAATACTGTACAAAATATAGCTGATATACTTGTTGCTAAGGCAAGTCCACCTATACCCATGTCCTTTGAAAGGATAATGTTTAGAACAATATTTATAGCCATCGCTATAGCTGCATTGATCATTGGAGTTTTTGTATCTTGAAATGAATAAAATGCTCTTGATAATATCTCTCTCAATCCAAATCCTATCATCCCAATAGAATAATAAAATAACGCAGTAGATGTCATGGATATAGCTTGAGGATCAAATGCCCCTCTCCCGAATAAAAGTATAACTACTGGCTCTGCAAAGAGCATCGCACCTATTGTAGCTGGTATGACTAAAAGACTTATAGAATTTATGGCTTCTGATACTAAGTTTTTCATACCGTCTATATTATGTTCAGCAGCCATTTTAGATATTCTAGGATACATAGCAGTTGCTATAGTTGTAACGAACAACCCTTGAACAAAACCATTGAGCTTATTCGCATAATTAAGTGCAGATATTCCTCCTACTGCAATAATAGAAGCTAAAGTCCTATCAACAAGTGCATTTATCTGGTTTACTGATGCCCCTATTATTACTGGTAAAGATAAATAAATCATTTTTTTTATATACTGGTCTTTTAAATTAAAATTTAATTTATATGAATACTTATTTTTTTTTGCATATGGAATAAGAAATAACAATTCAGCAATTTTAGCTAATAAAATACCTATAGCTAATAAAATAATATTTATTTTAGAACTCAAAAAAATTGAGATAATAATAATTAAATTAAAAGGAATCCCTATTAATGCTGGAATGACGAAATTATTATTAATCTGCAAAAATGCAGTAAATATATACACAAATCCTGAAAAAAATATTCCAAATACACTTATCCTGGTAAATAAAACTGCTAAATTTAATGTATCACCCTTAAATCCTAAGGCAAATATTTTTACAATAGCTGGTGTGAATAATAAAACTATAAACACAATTATTATATTGATTAACGTTAAAAAACTTATAACATTATTCATATAGTTAATTGATGAATTAAATCCTTCATCATTTTTAATTTTGCTATATAATGGAATAAAACTAGTAGATATCCCTATTCCAACAAATGCAAAAATAACTCCTGGTATTGTCCAGGATATAAGATATGCGTCACTTATATTTGAAATTCCATAAAAATATGATAATACTACTTCTCTAGAAAAACCTAATATTTTAGAAACAACTGTAAATAACATTAGTATTAAAGCTGTTCGTTTCAATAATTATCCTCCTATTTATTAATAAAACTTTTTATATGGTACTCTTTACACTAAATTTTATCACTTTCTTACACTTTAATTTTTGAATTTAACCAATAAACAAGATAAAACAATACTCCTTGATATGTTATAAAGTTAATTATAATTATTAAATTTACTCCCATTGCCTGTCCAAACATCATGCAAATTAATACTAAGACATATTGTTTCTCAAAGCTCTTTGTTTCACTAAGCTTTTTTTCTGTATAAAACCCCATTATAATTGCTAGTATTAAATATATAGGTGAAAATATATATCCAAAATGCAATAGTCCTTGGCCAGTTATAGGCATTATTTGATCGCTTCTTAATGGTCCTCCTATAGATAACCTTTTATTAAAATACTCTGTTGATGAGTAAGTTTCAAATTTTTTAAAATATTGACCTATTCCATAAAATGGCCTTGCAATATCATAAATAATATTAAAGCCCGATATATCATCTTTATATTCTTCTCTTGTTTCAACAGCTAAAGCCATATTATATGGACCTGATAAATATACTTGTAAAGTACCAGCTATATTATTAAATAACTTCCTATCGGTATTACTATAAAATCTAAACACTGTTAATTGAAAAAATATAATAAAAGCAAGTACTAACATAATTATGGATGATTTCTTTTTTTGCTTTGGATATAAATAATTAATAGTAAATATTGAAGCAACAGCATTCATTAGTATACGTTTTCTATTAGTACCAATAAATATTCCTATATTTAAAACTGATACTATATATGTCAACCATATATATCTTCTTTTTTTTAATTTTATATATTTGCTATGTAATTTATCTATTATTAGGAAATATAGCAGTAATTTCCCTAACATAAAAATTTGCATACCTAATGAAGTTGAAATATTTCTTTGTTCAGCACTCGTTCTATTAAAATTACTGAAAAAAGATATTCCTTTTAACATCTGGGGTTGAATAGCCAAAATAAAAATAGCAAAAAATATGAAAGCTAAATAAATTAATTTATTTTTTATTGAATATTTATCTTTCTTTGTATCTTCATCTACAAAAATATCAGGAACATATAATAACTTTTTATAAATACTACGTATTAAAATAGATGAAATAATAATTTCATATATCATTAAAAAAATCCCTTTTTTTATGGAAGATGAATGAGGAGGATAGTATGCATAACCAGTATAAAATCTTTGATACACCATTAAAGTTGGTAGTGCTATATATCTTAAAATAGCAAATATCATAAATGTCCATAAAAATATAGATTTACTTACTATTAAAGGTTTTGATAAAAAAAAGACAAAACAAATTCCAAAAATAAGAGGTAATAGATATAGTAGTTCATAACCTTGTATTACATTAACATTCGATAATATATATATACCACATAATGCAGAAGTTATAATTATAATAAAATTAATTGTAAATATATATAGGTTTTTTCTTGAAATCATTTGCATTTTGAACCCTCTATTTCTGTATTTTAATAAATTTTAGTTCATCCATTTTATCTAACATTAATAATTAAATTTAATTGTAATCTTATAATTGAAAAATTAACTCTTCAAATTTTTCCACACTATTTTTTATATTATGCTCTTTAACTATTATATGTTTACCATTTTTGCCATACTTATCTCTATACTCAGGTGATTTTATTAACATGTCTATTTTTTCGGCTAATTGTACATATTCGCCCTTTTTATATAATAATCCATTTATTCCATCAATAACTATAGACCTATTTCCAGGTATATCACTGGCTATGACTGGTAGTTCATGTAAATAGGCTTCTAATATTACTCTTGGCAATCCTTCATTATATGATGGCTGTACATATATATCCATATGTTTCAAATACTCATGAACATCATCTGTTTCCCCTGTAAATTCAATATAGTTTTGTAATTTTTTTTCATAAATAAATTCTTGAAGTTTTTTATAGTATAACTTATCAGAAATATTACCTATGAAATAAACCTTAATATTTTTATTATGTTTCACTATTAAATTAATCGCTTTTAATAAATCTATCGCACCCTTATAAGGAACTACACTAGCAACATTTCCTATTCGTATAATTTCATCTTCATGCACTTTATTCTCAGAAAAATCTTCAATCTCAATTCCATTATGAATCACTATTGCTTTTCTTTTTTCGTTCTCCATTAACAAATCATAAATACCTTCTGATACACATATAACTTTTTTACTCATAAACATTGTTAACTTGCTAAACTTTCCACCAATCCCATAATCCCCTCTAATAAAGGAAATAATAGCTGTCTTAGCTAATTTAGCTCCAAATCCTATGGTTAATACAGCTCTACCCTCATTGCAAATTACTAAGTCAATTTTTTGATTTTTAAGCACATTAGCAAATTTAAAATTGAATGGTAACAATACAAATACAAATAATAATGCCTGTTTTAATAATCCTTTTGCATATTTGCCTCCATATATTAATAATTTCGACGGAAATTTAAAATAAAATTCTTTTACCCCTAATTTCTTTATTGTATTTTCATAATAACATTTATTTATTTGATTAGTTAAAAAATAATATTCAACATCTTCATTTTTTCTATTTTTTAATAATAAATATAAACTCTTACTCGAACCACCACCAAAAGTTTTTTTAGCACGTGCATCATATATAAGAACTTTTTTCATTACTTCCCCCTATTATTAAATTTTTTCGGATATTAATTGGTTAATCATTTAAGCTATTAAAAAACGTTATTAACATCTTTACTATATAAAATCATTTGTTAATATTTATTTTTCATAATCTACACCCCATAATATTCTTTATACCATTCCACAAACTTACCTATCCCCTCATCTACGCTTGTATCAGGCTTGAATCTTACATCTCTTATCAAATCGTCAACATCTGCATAGGTTTTAGGGACATCCCCTGCTTGTAGTGGTAAGTATTCTTTTTTTGCTTCTTTACCTAAATGTTTTTCCAATGTTTCTATAAACTCCATCAATTGTACTGGCTTGTTATTACCTATGTTGTACACCTTATATGGTGCATGGCTTGTACTAGGATCTTGGTTTGTTTTATCATAGCTATCATTAGGTTTAGGTGGATTAGCAATAACTCTTACTACTCCTTCTATGATGTCGTCTATATATGTGAAATCCCTTTCCATTTTTCCATGGTTAAATACTTTAATTGGTTCATCATTAAGTATAGCTTTGGTAAATAAGAATAATGCCATATCTGGTCTACCCCAAGGTCCATATACTGTAAAGAATCTTAACCCAGTTGTAGGTATTCCATATAAATGACTATAAGTGTGAGCCATTAATTCATTAGATTTCTTTGTTGCTGCATATAGACTAACAGGATGATCTACACTATCACTTGTTGAAAAAGGCATTTTTTCATTTGAACCATATACAGAACTAGATGATGCATATACTAAATGTTCTACTTTATTGTGTCTGCAAGCTTCTAGTATATTCATAAATCCCATTATATTTGATTCTATATATGCATAAGGATTTTTAAGACTATATCTCACACCAGCTTGGGCTGCTAGATTTACTACTATATCTATTTTGTTTTCTTTAAATATTTTGTCTATAGCTTCTTTATCTTGCAAATCTGCATATACAAATTTAAACTTATCTTCTTTTTCTAATATATCTAATCTTGCTTTTTTAAGATTTACATCATAATAATCATTAAGATTGTCCAATCCTATAACTGTACAGCCTTCTTTAAGTAATCTTCTAGATAAATTAAATCCTATAAATCCTACTGCTCCCGTTACAAAATATATTTTATCTTTATCTAATTCTTTATAGTCACTTCTCATCTTATAGCCTCCAGTATAAATAATTCATATCCTCTGCTTCTTTTCTATCAAACATTCCTTTTACATCTATTAATACACAGTTGTTTTTAATAATGTCTTGATCAGATGTTATTGCTACTTCAGCCATAGTTTCTGAATAAATATTTGATATTCTATACATCTTTTTAATATCTTCTAATTTTATAGATTTAAACTCATCATGTGGAACAGCAAATATGATTGCATCCATATCCTTTATTTCTTCTGCATTATATGGATTAATTCTATATCCATGCCATAGATCTTCTTTATCTGCTACTGGATCTACTACTTTTACCTCTACGCCATACTCTTCAAGTTCATCAATAATATCTACTACTTTTGTATTTCTCACATCTGGACAGTTTTCTTTGAATGTAACTCCAAATATAGCTACTCTTGAACCATTAATTTGTTTATTAGCTTTTATCATGTTTTTAACTGTGTTTTCGGCTACATACTTGCCCATATTATCGTTTATCTTTCTACCTGATAGAATTATTTGAGAATGATATCCCATTTCTTCTGCTTTGTATGTTAAATAATATGGATCAACACCTATACAATGTCCTCCTACTAAACCAGGGCTAAAGTTTAAGAAGTTCCACTTTGTTCCTGCTGCTTCTAATACTGCTTTTGTGTCTATTCCCATTTTGTTAAATATTATAGAAAGCTCATTCATAAAAGCAATATTTATATCTCTTTGAGAGTTTTCAATTACTTTTGCAGCTTCTGCTACTTTAATACTTTCAGCTCTATGTACTCCTACTTTAATTATCATTTCATATACCTTAGCTATTGTTTCTAATGATTCTTCATCTATTCCAGATACTACTTTTACTATATTTTCAACTCTATGTACTTTATCTCCTGGATTGATTCTTTCTGGTGAATATCCTACTTTAAAATCTACTCCACATTTCATTCCCGATTCTTCTTCTAATATAGGTACACATACATTTTCTGTAACGCCAGGGTATACAGTAGATTCATATACTACTATTGAACCTTTAGTAAGATTTCTTCCTACAGTTCTACTTGCTCCTATTACAGGTTTTAAATTAGGAGTTTTGTCAGAATTTATCGGTGTTGGTACTGCAACTATATGAAATTTGCAATCTCTTAAATATTTTTCTTCCCATGTAAGTGATGCTGTAGTCTCCTTTATAGCTTCATCTCCAACTTCTTTTGTTACATCTACTCCATTAAGATACTGTTGTACCTTTTCTTTCGATATATCAAAACCAACTACATCTGCAACTTTAGCAAATGTTATAGCTAATGGCATACCTACATACCCTAGTCCAACAACTGATAATTTTTCTTTTTTGTCTTTGATTGATTTATATAGATTCATCTTGACAACCTTCTTTCAAAATATTGTTTATTGCTTTCATATACTCATTAATAACAATATTTCTGTCAAATTCTTTTTGAACTTTCTTTCTAGAGTTCTTCCCCATTGATTCTCTTATTTCATTACCTAGGTTTATAAATTGTACAAGTTTTTCTTCTAAAAACTTTACTGATTTAACTTCAAATAAATATCCATTAAAACCTTCATCTATAATTTCTTTACATCCTGGTATATTAGAAGCTATAAGAGGTTTTCCCATAGCCGCTCCTTCTAATAAAACATTGGACATACCTTCGTGATATGAAGGATTCACAATACAATCTACTTCTCTGATCTCATTTCTTACATCATTTGATATACCAAGATATTTTATTCTTTTGTTTTTATTGTTCGAAATAATATCTTTATATTCATCTTCTTCAAAAGATCCTAATAACTGAAACTCTACATTTGAATATTTATTAGTTAATTTCTCTGCTACTTTTAAGTATTCCTCTATACCTTTTTCCTTCATTATCCTTCCGATAAATAAAAACCTTATAATATCATCTTTTTTTGTTTTTCCCATAGATTTGAATTTTTCAATATTTACTCCAGAACCAGGTATTAATTTTGTTTTTGTTTTAGTTATCATATTGTTTTCTATAAAAAAATCTCGGTTACCTTCATTTTGAAAAAATGCTACATTAGCTTTGCTACAAGCATATTTATACATCTTTTTAATTATGTATTTTAACTTTCCAGTCGCAAGTGATGAACCAATACCTGTTATATTCATAATCACAGGTTTGTTAAACTTATTTGCAACATAATTACCATAAATATTTGGCTTAACTGTATAAGTTAAAATTATATTTGGATTTATTTCCTTAACTATTTTTTTATATTTTTTAATAAGTTTTAATTCTTCAATAGGATTTTTTCCTCTTCTATTCATACTAGTTTGTATATGTTTAGCTCCACTTTCAATTATTAACTTTACATCATTATTATCCATAGATTGAGGAACTGCAAAATAAACTTCATAACCTCGACTTATAAGTTTATTAATTAATTCAAACCTAAAATTATATAATCCCCCTGCATTATTTGCTAATATTAATATTTTTTCCATAATATCACTCTATCCTACTTTTATATTGTTTCAATTTCTCTAGTTTCTCCACTACTACCTCAACCTCATCCTCACTCAAGCTACTACTACAAGGTAAATTTATCAAATTATCCTCATAATATTTTGCATTTTCAATCCTATAACTTTGATTATACAAATATGGTTTTTGCCTATGTATCAATCTCCACAATGGCCTTGTTTGAATGTTTTGGTTATTTAACTTTATCAGTAATTCATCTCTGTCCATACCATACTTTCCTTTATCTACTATTACTGAATAAAACCAATGGTTTGCTCTTGTATCTATTCTAAATGGTAGTAGTGTTAATCCTTCTATATCGTCTATAGCTTTTTTATATAGGTTATAATTTTTAATCTTTGTTTCTATAAAAATCTCTAGTCTATCTATTTGATCCGTTCCAAAAGCTGCTTGTATATTAGTCATACGATAGTTGTATCCTATTTCATCATGAACGAAGTATAATGAATCTGTTTTAGCTTGTACTCCTAAGAAAGCTACTTTGTCTAATAATTCTTGATTATTAGATACTACCATTCCTCCACCACCAGTAGTTATTATCTTGTTGGCATTGAAAGAATATACTCCTATATCTCCAATAGTTCCACAGTTTTTTTCTGCGTATTTACCTTCTAAATAATAAGATCCTAAAGCTTCAGTTGAATCTTCTATTATCTTTAAGTTATATTTTTCTTTAATTTCCATGAGTTTTTCCATATTAGCTGGGTTTCCAAATACATGAACTACTACTATTGCTTTAATTTGCCTTTTAGTCAACTTATTGATTACTTTTCCGTCTATATAATCACACTCATTTTCTAAAAACGCTTCCAGCTTGACCATATCCATATTCAATGTATCATCACAATCCATAAATATTGGCTCTGCTCCCATGTATTTAACTGGATTTACTGCTGCTATAAATGTAAGTGTAGGTACTATAACTTCATTATCTGGTTGTATTCCTAGTGCTCTCATTGCAAGATGTAATCCTGCTGTGCCAGACTGACAAGATACTGCTCTTTCTACACCTACATATTTAGCTATTTTGTTTTCAAATTCAGTTATAAATCTTCCTCCAGTAGATACCCAACCTGTTTCTATGGTTTCCTTGACATTTTCTAAGATATCTAAAGAGAGATTAGGGGCTGAAAGGGGAATTCGTTTTTTATTAGTCATTTTTAATCACCACTTTATCTTAATTTAATTGTTATGATGTTTATAGTTATTTATTACATATGGCCTTTTCCCAGATTTTAATTTTTGTATATCATCTACAAATTCTATCTTAACTATTGCATCCTTACCCATCCATTTCTGTATACCGTTTATTATTCTTTCTTCTTCTACTTCTGTACCTTCAACTTTACATACCTTAAATCTATAATTCTTCCTTCCCTCTTGAATAAACTGATATTGAATTACATTGGGACAATCTTTCATTACTTCATCTATAAAATATGGCAATACTTTTTTACCTTGTGTACTATATACTGACTCTACAGTTCTGCCATGTAAACTTTCAATAATAGGTCCTTTTAATCCACATGAGCACTCTTTACCTAAAATACCAAGATCACCTATTTCATATCTAATCAATGGCATTGCATACGAAAATAAATCTGTTACAACAATTCTTCCTACCTCTCCTTCTTTTGCAGGTTTATCTTCATTTAAATCTAATATTTCAACTTTATAACTGGCAGTATTAATATGATGTTTTTTAAATGTCGAGCATTCATTAGCTAAAACTCCAAGTTCCTCAGTAGAATACCTACTTAGACAATCACAACCAAAAACCGATTCAATTATATCTCTTTGACTATCTAGTAGTGGTTCAGCAGTTGTTGCAACTCCAATTATCGAAAAATTCTTAGATCTATCTCCTTGTTCATGGCAATACTGAGCAATGGCAGATATAGCCGTAGGAAATCCAATTAAAATTCTAACCTTTTTTCCCATAATAATATTTCTAGCATTTACTAACCAGTTATTATCAATAGTTCTAGTGTATATATAATATTCATTTTGTGCTTTCAGTTTAATTTTTGATTTATCAACTCTAGCTCTTAAATATGCATGTCTCATTCCAACATCATATTGTACCCATTGGCAAAAATAAAGTACTTCTGCAGTTTGCCTAGCCTTCTTTTCTTTGGTAATATAAAATGTAAAAGGTGTTCCATATGATCCACTTGTTTGAATACTTACTAAATCTTTTATTCCATATTTATCTGATAAAAATCCTTCATAGTCATTTTTAATATCCTTTTTCGTAATAACTGGAAAGTCACTTAAACTTGTGTATCCTTTATATTTCTCATAATGCTTTGTAGTATTTACTGCATGATATAATAAATTATCTAAATATTCTTCTGCTCGTTTCTTACCTATTTCTTCATCCTCAATAATTTTTTTGATATCATTGTATGGTTTTCTTATTCGTCCTTGTCTTAAAAAATCCACCATCCAAAATCCATAATTTCTCAACTTTTCTCCTGTCACTCAAATCCCCCTTTTAATATGTAGTACACTTTTCATAATTATAAAAAACTATAAACCTCTTTTTATCGTTAACGTATCATGTTTCATCATGTATACATTTTCTTCATAATTTCCTATCTCTGCCTCATTTGCTATTCCCTTTAAATTGTTTATTATGTACTTTGGAAAATTAGCACCACATTCATAAGCTAGAGGGTATCCACCACCAAATCTAGGGTTGATTTCTGATATATAATACTCTCCATTTACATCAAAGACATCTAAATCTATTGGCCCAAGTAAACCTGCTTTAGTTACTAAATCTTCTATTATTTTAAATAAAGCTTCTGATTTTATAGATTTTCCTTTGTCTGTTTCACCAGCTCTCATTACTGTTTTTTCTTTGATAAAGATAGATACCACTTCTTTAGAAATCATATCTACATAAACATCTACTCCCAGTTCTTGTCCATTTAAGAATTCCTGTATTATCATGTCTTCTGAAGATTTAAATATAACTTTTGCTTGTTCAATATTTTTTGCCTTATTAATATTTAGACTAGCACTACCTTTTTGAGGCTTAATAAACACTGGAAAATCTATTTCTTTATTCCCTAAAGCATTTTCAAAATCATAAAAATTATTATATGTTATAGGAAACTTAAGTCCATTATCTTTACAAAATGTAAAAGCATCATATTTATCTAACCAAAGTTCACATGCTTCATAAGGTGACACAATAGTATTTACACCTATTTCTTTAAAGTCTTCAGTATGTTTGGCTAATAAAGAAAGTTCAGGATCAATAAGTGATAGCACCGCAGTAATTTTTTCTTTTATGCATATGTCTTTAATAACATTTATGTAATTTGAATCATTAATTCTAGGAACTATGTAATACTTGTCTGAAATATATAATGCGGGAGCTAGAGTACTACAATCTACAGCCACTAGATTCCCTATACCCTCTAATTCTTTTTTAAAATACTTTAGAAGTTGAGTCCTTCTTCCAATACTTGTTATTAAGATATTTACCATTCAATATCACCTACTATATTATATTTTTACTTGATCTTATTTTTGCTAAATTGCCCTCAATTAAATTTGTATCTTGTGCAACATCTCTTTTTTTAACTACTTTTAAAATAGTCAAAAAAACTATTTTTATATCTAAAACAAGACTACACTTTTTAACATATTCTATATCCTTTTTAAACCTCTCATCCCAATTAAGGTTATTTCTACCACTTACTTGAGCTAAGCCTGATATCCCAGGCATAACACTATGCCTTCTCATTTCTTCTTCCGTATAATACTGAAGATATTGAACCAACAAAGGCCTTGGCCCTATAAAACTCATCTCACCACGAATTATGTTAAATAACTGTGGAAATTCATCTATGCTTGTCTTTCTTAAAAATGAACCAACCTTTGTCATTCTTTCCATATCAGAAAGTAGTTTACCATCTCGTTCAGTTTCAACTCTCATTGTTCTAAATTTATATACTTCAAATATCTTGGCATCTTTGCCAGGTCTCTTTTGTTTAAATAAAACTGGTCCTTTTTGATCTTCAACCTTTATTGCAATAGCTACAATCAACATAATAGGTGACAAAATTATCAATAATATAATTGCAAAAATAAAATCTAATGTCCTCTTTACACATCTTTCATACATTTATACCTAGCCTCCAAAAGGTTTATTTGCCCACTACCCCCCAAAAAACCTAACTACCTTCCCTATCTCATATCCTACTTCCCTCAGTTTCTCCATGATATCTTCCTCAAATGTATAGCTTGTGATAACTACAGCATCAGGGTTGTATTTTTCTATTTCACTGCGATCTATTATCTTATATCCTAGTATTTCTGTTCCTTGTTTTTGTGGATCATCATCTAGTATGGCTTGTATGTTTAGTGAGGAAATTTCTCTTTCGCGGATTACTGCTATCATAGTTTCTGCTACTTCTCCAGCTCCATATAGGAGGATGTTTTTGTATCCTCTGTTTTCTATACTTTGTAGGAATTTTTCTACATTAGATTTTGCTAGTTTATATAGATCAAGTAGTTCTCTCATATAGCTTATTAATAGATAGTTTTTTCTTTTTATTCCTTGTGGGGTGATTTTGTAGTTAACTATTTTTGATGATATGTATTCTCTCTTTAAGTAGTTTTTTTCTTCTAGTTCACTGATGTATACATTTACCATTGATGGTGCTGCTCCAATGACTTTTGCTAATTGTTTTTGTGTTATGGTATGATCGTTTTCTATTTCTTGTAGTAATGTCATTTCTTTGAATTCTATTGTTGGTTTAGAAAACTTCATATTATCCTCCATTCTGAGGAATATCCCCGTTCTTCCTTCGTTCGATGTACGAACGATAACATTATACCATAATTGGTTATGACTGTAAACTATTACTAAAATAAGACTTTATGTAAATAAAAGTAGAATACAGTCGAAAAATATATAAAAAAGTAAATGTAATCGAATTGGAATTTGAAATGACATTCTTAATGAGAGGTAAATGAAAAAAGAAAAGTTTTACTTTTTTACATAAAAACAAACCAGAAGCCTAAGCTTCTGGTTTTATATATCTACCTTATTTATTTTCCAACATATTTTGATGGGTTCTGGTGTACTCCATTTTTTATTACTTCAAAATGTAAGTGGGGTCCTGTGCTTCTGCCAGTATTTCCTATGGCAGCTATTTTTTGACCTTTATATACTTTGGCACCTTTCTTTACATATATCTTACTGCAATGACCATATCTTGTGACATATCCATTTCCATGATTTATTTCTACTAGATAGCCAAATGCACCTTTATAGCCTGCAAATGTAACTGTTCCTCCATCTGCTGCATTTATTGGTGTTCCAACTCTTGCTGCTAAGTCGATTCCCTTATGCATTCTTCCCCATCTCATTCCATATCTAGAAGATAGTGATCCTCTAGTAGGCACTATAAATGCACCTGTTGCTGCTGTTAATGGAAGTTTTTTTGTACCCTTTACTATCAACTCATCAACAGGTTTAGAGATTATTTCTTCTTTGATGATCTTTCTACCTACTTCAACTCCATTATGTTTTGTTATCTTTGCTAATATATTGCTCTTACCTTTAACACCTTTTACTTTAACTTTCTTTTCATTTTTGTACATAGAAGTATTTTGTTCTATTTTTGTTTCATATGCTAGTTCTTGTTCATATTGTACTTCTTCTACTGTAGCTATCGTGATAAGTGGTTTTGGAACTATTAAGCTTATTTCATCCCCTAGATAGATTTTTTCTGGATCCTTTCCTGGATTTGCACTTATTAGTTCATCTACTGTCATATTGTTTTTTGCTGCTATTGTCCAATAGCTTTCTCCTTCTTCTACAATATGAGTTTTTTCTTCACTTGTACCTGTAGCTATTACAGATTTTACTTCTTCTATTGATTTTATATTTGATAATGGTATATCTTTTTTTACAACTTTGACATCTTCTACAAAAGTCACTTCTTCTATGTTTGAATTTTCATTTATTTCTTCAATATATGGTGATTTAACTGCATATAGTAGTTCATCTGCTTCTTTTTTTGTCTTGAAGGCTCCTATGTCTTTTCCATCAATTTGCAGAACATAACCACTAACAAGAAAAGTCAACTTTGATTTTATTTTTTTTCTCAAATCAGTTTCAGTGATTATTTCTTCATCTTTTGCATGAGTATCTATAAAATCTAATTTCTTATCCAATACTATTTCTACATCATATGTACTAGCCAATTCTTTTTCTATTTGGTCAATCAATTTTTGTGCTTCTTCTTTATCTCTTATTGTTCCTAGGATTTCATCTCCAAATTTAATAGAAAACGCTCTGGTCTTTATCTCGTTTACTTTCAATATTGTTACAATACATCCTATCAATACTATTATTGTCAATGCCATCAAGCAGTTTTTCTTGTCTAAGTTTTTTAAATTTTTGGGTCTAAGCTTCCTAAGATGATCTTTAAAACTGGATTGTTCATTAGGTAGTTCCATAGTTAGACTCCTTCCTTTTTTGGCTTGAAATTAAGCCAAAAAGTTTTTGTTGTAACTATTTTGTAACCTTTTTGTAACTTATTTGTATATAACACTTGTACATTATATCACAATTCTTGATATTATCAAATATTTTTATTTACATTATTTTATTCAATTTAATTAAAATTATTCCTATGTATTTCTAATTAGTTTTAGGGAATACTTCTAATAAATGGTTTTAGTTAATAAATATATTAATAATTAATTCATTATTAGGAGGGCCGATATGAATTTAAATCCTAAGATAGAATCTTCTTCAGTAAATTGCTATTCTCCAATGGCTATTTATGATCTTAGCAATTACATGTTCGATACGCTTATTCAATCTAAAATATATGATTATGACCAAATAGTAGTAGTCTGTATAGGCTCTGATAGATCTACTGGAGATTCCCTAGGACCCTTAGTTGGATACAAATTGAAGTCTATGTTATTAAGACATAAGGACGTTGTTTTACTAGGTACTCTTGATGATCCTGTACATGCAAAAAATTTAGAAGAAAAAATTGAATACATTAATACTAACTTTTCAAACCCATTTATATTGGCAATAGATGCTTCTTTAGGTCAGTTTGATAAGATAGGATTTATCAATATAAAAGAAGGCCCTTTAAAGCCAGGATTAGGAGTAAATAAGGTTTTACCTACTATAGGGCATGTAAGTATTACTGGAATCGTAAATGCTGGGGGTATTATGGAATATATAGTTCTACAAAATACACGTTTAAGCCTAGTGATGAAGATGGCAGAAGTTATTTCTAAAAGCATACATTTATGTATCATCAAGTACAACAAAATAAAATCAAATTAATTTTTTGCGAAAAAAATCGAAAAATTGTATATTATTTGGCATATGTGGTATAATTATATTGTCAAAGACCTGTCCATTTAAATATTATTTTAAAACCTCGGGATTATCTCGAGGTTTTTGTTTATTACTTAAAAAAGGTCAGTATATACCCTGCTTTTTATTATTTCATCTATTTCGTCTACGGTTCTTCCGTCTGCATTTATTAGTAGTGTTCCCATTCCATTAACTGTGGTAAATCCCATATTCATATTTATATAGTTGCTTAAATATGGACTTTCTCCTTCTGGATTTTGATATATTGCTGCTTCTATATTTTCATCTTCCATGGAAGTTACTATATAACCTCTATTTTCTAACTCTCTTTTTACATCTTCTAAATCATCTTGGACTCCTATTCTTCTAGGCATAAAAAAACCTCCTTATTTTTAATAATATTATTTGTTAAGAAGGCTTTTTTATTCATTATTTATTTTTAATGAGCCATAATCTGATCTTCTCCATAAATAGCTCTATCAATAGCTTGCATTTCTTCAACAGAAAGTGGATATTTTGATTTTCCTTCAATTATAGGCTTTCCGTAAGAAGTGGTGTATTCTCTGCCAAATATGCTAGTGATAACTACTCCATTTAGGCTGTCATCTAGTAGTGCAAGAGAAAAACTTAGCTCACTTCCCATATCTGCAAAAGCATTGTATCTTATTATTCCTACTTTTTGTATTGCATATTTTAGTCTAGAATCTAACTCTGAACATGTTTTTTCAAGTTTTTCTGTATCAGCTCTTACTTCTTCTATTTCTTTAAGTGATTCTAGTATTAGTTCTTCTAGATTTATTCCTTCTACATCTTTTACTAATGCATTGTATTTTTCAGTGATTCGTCCTACTCTAAATTGTTCTATTAGATATAAAATTAAAACTACTAAAAATGCTACCATTAGTCCTATAATTATTTCTGCATTGTAATCAATGATTATGTCTCTAAGTTGTTCCATATATTTCCCCTCTCTATTATATCTCTTTAGAAATTTTTTTAATAGCTTTAACTCCCATTTCTATTTCTTCATGAGTGTTGAAAGGCCCAAAACTAAATCTTACTGCACCTTGCTTAAAAGAACCTACTGTCTTGTGAGCTAATGGTGCACAGTGCAGTCCAGACCTTACACCTATATTGTATTCTTCATCTAATATATAACTTACTTCAGATGAATCTTCATCTCGAATGTTTAAAGTTACTACTGCACCTTGCTCTTTTGCATTAAGTGGTCCATATATTTTTATTCCATCAATTTTTAGTAGTTCTTCTATGAAATGTGATGTCAATTCTTCTTCCTTTTTTCTAATATTTCCCATGCCAGTTTCTAAGATGTATTTTACCCCTTCTCCTAATCCTATGATTCCAGGAGCATTTGGAGTTCCACTTTCAAATTTGTCTGGCAATATATCTGGTTGATAAAGAATATCTGAAGCGCTTCCAGTTCCTCCTTCTTTTAGTTCTTTTAACTTTAAGTCTTCTCTTATATATAGTCCTCCTGTTCCCTGAGGTCCAAGTAATCCCTTATGTCCTGGAAATGCTAAAAGGTCTATATTCATCTTTTCTACATCAATATCATATACTCCCGCTGATTGTGCTCCATCTACCATATAGATGAGTCCATGTTTCCTTGCTATTTTCCCTATCTCCATGATTGGCATTATAGTGCCTGTTAGATTGGATACATGAGTAGTTATAATCATCTTTGTGTTACTTTTAATTGCACTTTCTATATCTGATGGACTCACTCTTCCCTTAGAATCTCCTTGTACTATTGTTACCTCTACACCTTCTCTTCCTAGATGTTTTAATGGTCTTAAAACCGAATTGTGTTCCATTGAAGTTGTTACTACATGATCTCCCGCTTTTAATATGCCTTTTATTCCTAAGTTTAGACCGTCTGTACAATTAAATGTGAATATAACGTTCATAGGATTTTTTATATTGAACAGTTTCGCTAAAATCTCTCTTGTTTCATATATTTCCCTACCCGCCTTTAAAGCCATTTTATGGCCTGCTCTTCCTGGGTTTGCACCATATTCCTTCATTACTTCCATTATTCTATCATAAACTATTGTAGGTTTAGGAAAGGAAGTTGCTGCGTTGTCAAAATAAATCACATTTACACCCCCAAGTTGATTGATATTTTAATTATAACATATTATATGTTATATCAAATGCTAATTGCAAAGAAAAATAAATTTGAAATCATTGACATAAAATAGTCCCATATCTGTTATCTTTAGCTCTGGGATAACTGGAAGAGCTATAAAAGATAATGTCATAAAGGGTTCTATTTCACTGTTTACCTTTAGCTTTTCATGGACAATTTTTAGCATGTTTTTGTATTTTTCATTTACTATTTCTAATGGCTCACAAGACATGAGACCTGCAATGGTTAGTGGAAGGCTATCTAGTACTTTGCCATTGGATACAGCTGTTATTCCCCCACCTATTCCTTGGATTTCCTCTATGCAGTGTAGCATATCTTCATCATTGTCTCCTATCACTATTATATTATGAGAATCATGGGCAATTGTAGATGCTATTGCACCATTTTTTAGTCCAAAACCTTCCACAAAACCTAGACCAATGTTTCCAGTTTTGTTGTGTCTTTCTATAACTGCAACCTTTAGAAGACTATGGTTTACTTTTCTCTCAAGTTTTTTTGTAATCAAACTATGAGGTTCTATGCCTATGACATTTACGTTTTCAGATTCCAGTTGTATTTCTAGATCTTCTAAGCTTACCTTTTGAATATTTACTGAATTTGCAACCTTTTTTGTATCCGATGGTGATACTTTAAATAGTGGTTTTAGGTTTTCACTGACTAATTTCCCATTTTTAAATACTTTCAATATGTTAAAGTTTTTTAAGTTATCTATAACAACTAGATCAGCACTATATCCTGGAGCAATTGCTCCTTTTCCCTTTAGATCATAACATTCTGCGCCGTTTAGTGTTGCCATTTTGATAGCGTCTATTGGGTCTATACCTGAATCTATTGCCAATTTTATGTTGTAGTCTATATGACCATCTTTGAGAATCTCTTCTGGATGTTTGTCGTCTGTGCAAAATAGACATCTTCTCAAATTGTCTTTGTCTACAGCTTTTATGAGTTCTTTAAGGTTCTTCGCTGCTGAACCCTCTCTAATTAACACATACATACCCAATCTCAATCTGTTTAACATTTCTTCTACTGTAGAGCATTCATGTTCTGTCGATATACCTGCTACTATGTATGCATTTAATTCTTTGTCTGCAATTATTGGTCCGTGACCATCTATTTTTTTCCCTTCTGCCATGATTATCTTTTTTAATACATTTTCATCAGTATTTATAACTCCTGGGTAGTTCATCAATTCTCCTAGCCCCAGCACTCTTTCTTCTTGTATCAATTTTTTTAGGTCTTCAGCTTCTAATTTTGCACCAGAGTTTTCAAAGGGTGTTGCTGGAACACAACTTGGCAACATTACAAATACATCTAGTGGTAAGTTTTCGCTATCTTCTAAGATATATTTGATGCCATCTATACCCTTTACATTGGCTATCTCATGAGGGTCTGCTACTATGGTAGTTGTACCCCTTGGTACTATGGCTTTGGCAAATTGAGCAGGAGTAACCATGGAAGACTCTATGTGAACATGTCCATCTATAAATCCAGGAGATAGATATTTACCCTCTAAATCTATTTCTTCTATACCATCATATTGACCAATTCCTACAATGGTATCTCCTTCAATAGCTACATCTCCTTCTATTATTTCGTTGGTAAATACATTGATTATTTTGCAGTTTTTTAGAACTAATTGTGCATTTTTGTCTCCTTTTGCGATAGTTATTTTGTTTTTTAATTCTTCTAATTTCATTTTCTCACCTCAAGTTTTAAATACCACCTTCCAAATGGAAGGTGGTATATTTTTTAAATAAAGAATTTCACTACGAATAGTACAGATAGTATAAACATTACAATGGATACATCTTTCCATTTTCCAGTTAATAATTTTAATACTACATAGGATACCATTCCGAATACGATTCCTTCTGCAATACTATATGCTAATGGCATCATGATAATAGTTAAAAATGCTGGTATTGCTTCTGTGAAATCATCTAAGTCAATTTCTTTGATTGGACTCATCATGAACAATCCTACTAATATCAATGCTGGTGCTGTAGCTGCTCCTGGAACTGCTATAAATATCGGGGAGAATATTAGTGCTAATGCAAATAGACATGCAGTTGTAAATGATGTTAGACCAGTTCTACCACCTTCTGCTACACCCGAAGCACTTTCTACATATGTTGTTACTGTACTAGTTCCTAAGCAAGCTCCTACAATTGTACCTACTGCGTCTGCAAATAGTGCTTGTTTTACTTTTGGAAGTTTTCCATTTTCGTCAAGCATTTTAGCTTTTGAGGATACTCCTACAAGAGTACCTATAGTATCAAATACGTCAACAAATAAGAAAGTAAACAATACTACAAACATATCCTTTGTAAATACTTCACTCCAAACAAATTGAAATGCTACTGGCTTTAGTGATGGTGGTAATTGAACTATTTTTGTTATTGGTTCTGTAACTCCCATTGGAATACCTATTAGTGTAGTAGCTATTATACCTATCAGTAATGCACCTTTAACTTTTTTTGCAAGTAATACTCCCATTATTATAAGACCTATAATAGCTAATAGTGCTGGTTTTTCACCTAAATTCCCTAATGATAGTATAACTCCTTCACCTTGTTGTATAATTCCAACATTTGATAACCCAATACAGGCTATAAAAAGTCCTATTCCTACTGAAACTGCTTTTTTTAGATTCATTGGTATGGCATCAAATATTGCTTCTCTAACTCCAAAAATTGATAATACTATAAAAACTATACCTTCTAAAAATACTGCTGTTAGAGCAAATTGCCATGAATGTCCCATGCCTAAAACTACTGAATAAGCAAAAAATGCATTGAGCCCCATGCCAGGTGCTAGTGCAAATGGGTAGTTTGCATAAAATGCCATTATGAGTGTAGCTATTACTGCTGATACTGCGGTGGCTGTAAATACTCCTCCCATATCCATTCCTGTTTCACTTAATATTAGTGGATTTACTATGAGTATGTATGCCATAGTCATAAATGTAGTAATTCCTGCTAATACTTCAGTTTTTACATCTGTTTTGTTTTCTCTTAGTCTGAAGGTTCTTTCCAGAAAACCTTCGTTTACTGAACTACTTGACATTTCTCACTTCCTCCTTTTATTTTATTAAGCAAAAATAGACCTATGGAATTTTCCATCTAGGTCCACTTTTGTCTTTACTAACTTAGTTTTCCATATACTATTTCTAATAATTCTTCTTTTAATTCTTTTCCTTCTTTTAATATACTATCTACTTCAGCTTGAATTTTGTTTACATATTCTTCATCCTTAATACCTAATAGATTGATTTTTACATTGAATAGTGCTCCTTCTAGTCCAGAGTATGCTAGTAATGAACCCACTCCTACGTCCGTTATAGCATTTTGATTTCCATATTGTGCAAAAGGTTTTTGAAGTCTTAGTACTGCTAAACATTCTTTAGCACAGTTTAAAGGAACTTCTAGTGCTAGTTTTGTAGCATCCTCTATTGCCTTTCTTCTTATAGACTTTTCTTCTTCTGTTTCCTTTGGCAATTTCATTGCTTCCATTACTTTATTAAATGAAGTAGTGTCTTCATCAATTATTACATTTAATCTTTCTATTAACCCTTGAAGTTTTTCTAGATTTTCATTTATTGTTTTCTTTTGAGAATCATCCAATTTTTCATAAGCCTTTCTGCCTACAGTTAAGTTTCCAACCATACTAGTTAGACCTGCTCCTAAGCTTCCTGCTAGTGCTGAAACACTTCCTCCCCCTGGAGCTGGTTCATTACTAGCTACTTGGCTTACAAAATCTTTTACAGTTTTTTCAATTAACAAAATACCGCCTCCTTATTATAATCAAATGTCGATGCCTATGTTTTTAAGTATATCAAATTTATCCAAATTTTTAAATTGTTTTATTGATATATTTATAAAACAAAATAGGAGACCAAAAGTCTCCCCTACAAATACAAGTTATTGTTTTGTAATTTCTTCATAATCTCTTAAACTTTCTACAACCTTTGGACTAAGGGCAAATAATGCAATGACATTAGGGAGTACCATTAGTCCATTAAAAGTGTCTGCCATATCCCATACTAATTTTACTTCCAATGTAGAGCCTAATACTATAAATATTAATACCAGTATCCTATAGAATAGGATTCCCTTTTTCCCAAATAGATATTTGATATTTGCTTCTCCAAAGAAATACCACCCTATTATTGTTGAAAAGGCAAAGAACAATAAGCTAATAGCTATAAATGGATTTCCGTATTTGCCAAAAGCTTTTGTAAAAGCTAACTGTGTAAGTAGTGGCCCAGTTTCTCCAGATGTAAACGCACCTGTCATTATTATTACTAGAGCTGTTAGTGTACATATGATTACAGTATCAATGATTACTCCTACGATAGCTACAAAACCTTGTTCTGATGGATATTTAACCTTTGCTACAGCATGAGCGTGAGGAGTAGAACCCATACCTGCTTCATTTGAAAAAAGTCCTCTTGCAACTCCGTATCTTATTACTTGCTTTACAGAGGCACCAAATATTCCACCAGCTATTGCTTGAGGGTTAAAAGCACCCTCAAATATCATTTTAAATGTTGGACCTATATTTTTGTAATTTAAAATAACTATTATTAAACATCCTAGTATATATAGTATAGCCATAATAGGAACTACCAGTTCAGTAAATGAAGCTATTCTACCCATTCCACCAGAAAAAATCAAATAAGCTAAAATAGCTATTAATATCCCTACTATCAATTTAGATACACCAAAGGCATTGTTCATAGAGGCAGCTATTGAGTTTGACTGTACCATATTTCCTACAAAACCTAATGCTATAACTATGGCTATTGAAAAGAATGTAGCTAAAAACTTAGCCATAGTCTTGTTTTTAAGACCTTTTCTAATATAATAAGCTGGTCCTCCTGTTACTTCTCCATCAACTCTATCTTTAAAAATTTGAGCAAGAACTGCTTCGGCAAAGATGGTTCCCATTCCAAAGAATGCACTTATCCACATCCAAAATATTGCACCAGGACCACCTGAAGCTATGGCAGTTGCAACCCCAGCTAGGTTTCCTGTGCCTACTTGAGCTGCAACTGCTGTTGCAAGAGCTTGAAAAGAAGACATACCATCTTGGTTTGCCTTTTGATCCTTTTTAAAAATACCACCAAAAACTTGCTTCATTGCAGGTCCAAATTTTCTTATTTGAACAAATCCAAGTCTAAATGTATAGTATATACCTACTCCAACTAACAAAAATATCAAAAGATAATCCCACAACACAGTATTTAAAGTATTGATAATTTTTGCAAAATTCATGATGTGCCTCCTTTGTTATTTTTTGAAACTTTTTCTAAAATATAAATACAATACATTATTCCAATATATATAATTAGTTTTAGTTATTTCTTTTAAAAAATTACTAAATTCAATGATTATTTTTATCAATATTTTCGTTTTTTTGGATAAAAAAAAGGTTCCAAATTTGGAATCTTTTTTTAAAACAATATAAAAAGATATATTATATATAAAGTTAGTAGCAAAGCTCCCGTTTTTCTATTTATCTCTCCTTTTAAAAATCCACTTAATACAAACACAATCATTATTAAAAATGAATAGGGGGTATCTAATAATATGGTTTGCCTATTTACAAGTAGACCATGATCACCTACAAGAGCTGAAGCACCTAAAACACTTGTTAGATTTAGTATATTGGCACCTATAATATTTCCTACAGATATATTTGACTCTCCTTTGATAAGTGCAATAATAGCTGTAACTAACTCTGGGAGTGAAGTTCCCACTGCTAGTAGTGTTAGGCTAACAACTTGTTTAGGAATTCTTAGTATTTGGGATATTTTTACCCCAGTATCTACTAATATTTGTGCACCTATGACAATGAAAAGGGCTCCTATAACAAATTTAAGCATATTTATTAATATTTCTTTTTTATCATGAGATGGTGTTTTTGTCTTTTTTTTGATATTTTTATTTTCATTTTTTAGTTCAATTATATTTAACATAATAAATAATGCAAATATTACCATCAAAAAAATACCTTCGCCAAAATCAACAACTCCATCAAAGGCAAAAACATAGAATACTATAAGACATACTATCATAATAAATCCTTTCATACTAAATGAAGCTCTATTTATCTTTATTGGTTTAATAAATGCACATAACCCAATGATAAATGCAATATTACAAATAGTTGAACCCATAGCATTTCCAATAGCCATATCTGAGTGACCTTGATTGCTCGCAATTGTGGATACAAAAAATTCAGGCAACGTTGTTGCAATGCTTACAATAGTTGCTCCTATTATCATTGATGATATTCCAGTCTTTTCAGCTATCCAAATAGCCCCATCAACAAAAATATCTCCACCTTTTACTAAAACAATGAGACCAATAAAGAAAATAACAAATATTAATAAGTTTTCCATTATTACCACCAGCCATTCATCGATTTTAGTATATGTATATATAAAAACCACTTTATATATTACTGTTCCATAAACAAAATAAAAGGCTTTATGCCTTCAATTTGCATAAAGCCAGAAAAATCAGTATCAATCCTGATATCCAAGAAAATCCCATTTTAGATTTTGAAACAAGTTTTTCTCCTAATTTTAATCCTATTAATATAATAATCATATTGAATATAAAAGATAGAACTAATATTTGTATATAATTTATACTTCCCATAGCTGTTCCAAATCCTATTCCAAGTGAATCTAGTGATAATGCCATTCCTAGATAAAAAGCTTCCATCAAGTCAATGTCTCCAGATTCATTCATATCCGCTTTTGTACAGTCTACAACTACATCAATGATTATTTTTATATTTGAAAACTTTATTTCAAATTTCCTTTTATTTTTACTTACAAAATAGTTTACAATACCTTCTAGTAAAAAATATATCCCTATGAATAATAATATTAAAAAACTAATAATAGTTGGTAATCTTCCAGGGAGTATATTTTTTAGTACATTGCCTAAAAACATGGCCACAGATAATACTCCTGTGCAAACAGTATTTATCAATAGAAGAGATTTTATAGGAATTTTTATCTTTTTCATTCCATAAGCAATTCCTATAGCTAGGGAATCTATACAAATAGCTACAACTATAAACAATGATTCTAGCATTTTAACACATCCTTTTTCAATCAAGTTGGCTATAAATATAGTATTCAACAGTTTAAAAAAGGATACAAAAAAGGACAGCAGGTAAACTGTCCCTATATATTAATTATGCCTTCAATTACTATTATTGACTCTCCACCAACCTTTACCATATAACCATCGCCATCTTTTTCAACTTTGCAATGAATATAGCTGGTTCTGTTCATGGTTTCCCCTTGCACAGATATTATCTCATTATTTTCAAGTAAATTGTTTTTCTTTAAATAATATAACAATGCTCCATTTGCAGTACCCGTAGCTGACTCTTCGTTTATTCCTACAAGTGGTGCAAAGTTTCTAGTGTAGACTATATCCGATTGACTATCTGGTAGACAAAATGCATGCACGCCAAGAATCCCTAACTCCTGAGATAATTCTTCTAATGCTTCATAATTGACTTTTAAATTATAAAGGGTTTCTTTGTCTTTTATAGGTAGCATAATATCTGGAAGACCTGTTGATATTATCTCTGGTTTTGCTTTTCTGAAACTAGTACCAATATGTTCTTTATCTATTCGCAAAGCTTTTAGTAGCCTATCTACTTGACTAACATCCCCTAGGGACTTTGGTCTGCCTTGCTCCATCATAACTTTGTATACTTCTCCATCTTTATAGTATATTTCAACTAAAAGATTTCCTACTCTTGTCTCTTGATATACTCTTTTGATACCATCATCAATTGGTGTAATATAACCTTTTTTAGCTAAGCTATAAAATGAACCTATTGTAGCATGTCCACATAGATCTATTTCACATACAGGTGTAAAGAATCTCACTCTGAAACTATTTTTGTCTTTGGGAAAAATAAAGGCTGTTTCTGCAAGATTCATTTCTCTAGCTACTCTTCTCATATCTGCTTCTGATAGTTCACTAGCATCAGGAACTACTCCAGCTGGGTTTCCACCAAAAGCTACATCTGTAAAAGCATCTACTTGGTATATATTGAGTTGCATACTTTTCACCTCTGTTTAAATTTATTGTGCAAAATGTTTCACGTGAAACATTATTGTTCTATTATGGCATCTAATATTCTTTCTAGGTCTTCTTCCCCATAATATTCAATCTCTATTTTACCTCTGTCTTTTCCATAGATGATTTTAACCTTTGTTCCTAAATAACTCATTAGGTTTTCTTCTAGTTCTACTACTATTGGATCCTTCATCTTAGAACTTTTACTTTTCTTTGTTTTTATTTGTTTGGCTATATCTTCTATCTGTCTAACATTTAACTTCTTGTCAATTATCTCATTAGTCGCTCTTTTTCGGTCCTTCTCATTTTTAATAGATAATAAAGCCCTGCCATGACCACTAGTTATTTTCCCTTCTTCTACTAAATTCAGTGTTTCTTCATCTAAATTTAGTAGCCTTAAAGTGTTTGCTATATAGGATCTACTCTTTCCTACCACTTGAGATAATTCTTCTTGTTTTAATTTGTATTTTTCCATTAGTTCTTTAAATGCTCTAGCCTCTTCTATAGAATTTAAGTCTTCTCTTTGAATGTTTTCGATTAATGCCAACTTCATGGCTTCAAAGTCTTCTACATCTTTCACCAGACATGGTATTTCTTTTAGGCCTACCAACTGTGAGGCCTTCCACCTTCTTTCTCCAGCTACTATTTCGTATTTAGTTCCTACTTTCCTCACTATTATTGGCTGTATAATTCCATAGGTTTTTATAGAATGAGATAATTCCTCTAGGCCTTCTTCGTCAAACTCTTTTCTAGGTTGATTTTTATTTGGTTTGATTAGGGAAATATCAATGTTTGTAATAGCATCTTTTTCTTCCCCAATATCAAGCAACTCTTCTATTGGTTCATCTGGAATCAATGCAGATAGTCCTTTTCCAAGTCCTCTCTTTTTAGCCATTATATTTCCTCCTCTGATAATTCTAAAAACTCCTCCGCTAAGTCAATATATGCCTCTGCCCCTTTTGACTTTGGATCATAATCTATTACAGAGATGCCATGACTAGGCGCTTCTGCCAGCCTAACATTTCTAGGTATGATAGTTGTATATACTTTTCCTCTGAAGTACTTCTTTACTTCATCTACAACTTGTATAGATAAGTTTGTCCTACCATCAAACATACTGAGTACTACACCTTCTATATCCAAATTAGGATTCAAGCTTTTCTTTACAAGTTTGATGGTATCCACTAATTGACTTACTCCTTCCAATGCATAATACTCACATTGTATTGGCACAAGTACGCTTTCAGAAGCTGTCAATGCATTGATACTCAAAATACCAAGTGACGGTGGACAATCAATGAGTATAAAGTCATAAATCTCTTCAACTCTTTCTAGGGCCTTTTTCAATCTTAACTCTCTACCTTCTAAGCCTATCAGTTCTACTTCAGCTCCTGCTAATTCCACATTAGATGGTACTAAGTATACATTTTCTGCATTAGTTTTTACTATAATATCATTTATATTGTATTCATTAATAAGTATATCATATATTGATGTTTTTAGTGTTCTTTTATCTATGCCTAAACCACTGGTAGTATTCCCCTGAGGATCAATATCTATGATCAATACATTTTTGTTTTTTTGACCTAATGCTGCACCAAGGTTTATTGTTGTTGTACTCTTACCAACGCCTCCTTTTTGGTTGAATATGGAAATTGTTTTTAGCATTTGTCACACTCCTAAATACTATTTGTGTTTATATATTTATTATAGTTCAAATTTGGACAAAAAAATAGTAGGTAAACACCTACTATATAAAATGATTTATGAAATGCCTATTTTTTTGGAATTTGTACAGTAACTTCTACATAATCTCCCATATCCTTTTCACGATATTTTGCAGTTTCACAATTATCCCTTATTGCCTTATATGCATTTTTTAGCGTATTTAAATATATTTTAATATTTATAAGTCCTTTTATATTTTGACTGTGTTTGTCTTCATCATCCTTAGTTAACTCATCTAATATATCTTCAATTACTTTTTCAGTCTTTTTTACTGTTAAATCCTGTTTGACTATTTTTTCTGTAACCTCTCTCTTTAAATCATCATCTGGAAGTCTCAAAAGAGCCCTAGCATGTCGTTCAGATAGATTATTATCTATTAAAAGTTCTTTTATATCTTCTGGTAACTTTAGTATCCTAAGCTTATTGGCTATTGTAGACTGACTTTTTCCTAGCTTTTCTGCTAACTCCTGTTGCGTAAAACCATGGTCGTTTATTAGGTTAAAATAACCTTCTGCCTCTTCTACAAAAGTTAAATCTTCTCTCTGTAAGTTTTCTATTAATGCCACCATAGCTGAATCTTGATCCTTATAGTTTACGATTATTGCAGGTATTTCATCTAAATTAGCAATTTCTGAAGCTCTCAATCTTCTTTCACCCGCTATCAATTCATAACTTTCATCACACAACCTTCGTACACTTATGGGTTGAATGAGACCATAAGTCTTAATAGACTGACTCAACTCTTCTAATGCTCTTCTATTAAATTTCTTTCTAGGTTGATAAGGATTAGGTCGTATAGATTTAATGGGTATAATTTTTATTTCAGCTTGTACACTTTTCATCCGCATCCCTCTTCCCTTTTCACATTAGTCTTATGTTATTATTCTATAAATTGTAAAGTATTCCTTCTTTTTATTAAAAATTATCAAAAAAATCGTTCACCAAATTTGTATATATTACAACGGGTTCTTCTTTGGTTTGCCAGCTTGCCTAGGGTATTTTGTCGGAGTTTCACTAACTTTTTTTAATATTATCAAACTATGTACAATATCACTATTAGGTACTTGAACCAATACTTTGTCTACAAACTCTGCTCCTAATACTCTTATAGCCTTTTTTGCCTCGTCTAATTCCTCATCTATATTTTTTCCCTTCATAGATATGAAATATCCTCCTACCTTTACAAAAGGTAAGGTATATTCACATAGTGTATCTAAGGAAGCTACTGCTCTAGATATTGCTATATCAAATTTTTCTCTATACTGTTTATCTTGTCCATAGTCTTCAGCTCTTCCATGGATTGTATTTACATTTTCTAAGTTGAGATTTTTGATTACTTCATCTAAAAAGTTAATCCTTTTTCTTAAGCTGTCTAATAGTACTAAGTCTATACTTTCTTCTACTATTTTTAGTGGTAACCCTGGAAATCCACCACCTGTTCCTATATCTATTACTTTAACACCCTTTTTGAAAAGGTCTGTTTTTAATATTGTTAAACTGTCTAAAAAATGCTTTATATCTATTTCTTCTTCATCTTCTATAGCAGTAATATTTATCTTTGTATTCCATTCTAAAAGTAGCTCTTTATATAATGTAAACTTACTAACCTGTTCATCTGTTAGTACAATATCCAATTCCTTTGATCCATCTATTAATGTATTTACATTAATCATTTTTTCCACTCCTAGCTCTCCTTCTTTGTTCTAAATAAATAAGTAATACATTTATATCTGCTGGAGATACTCCAGATATTCTAGAAGCCTGACCTACAGAATCTGGTCTTATGTCATTTAGCTTTTGTCTTGCTTCGTTACTTAGTCCTTTTACTTCCCCATAGTCTATTTCATCAGGCAATTTCTTTTCTTCAAGTTTCTTGAAATGTTCTATTTGTGACATTTGCTTCTTGATATAGCCTTCGTATTTTATTTCCGTCTCTACAAGTAGTCTTATTTCTCTAGGAAGTTCGAGTCTTTCTGGGTCTATTTCAGCTAATAGTTCATATCCAAGTTCAGGTCTTTTTATCAAATCATATAAACTATTTGGGGTTTTTAGTTCTGCACTTCCCCATTTTTTAAGTAAATTGTTATTTTCCTTAGTTGGGGTGATACTAGTTTTCTTTAATCTGTTCAATTCATTTTCTAGTGCTTCTCTTTTGTAGAGGACATTTTTATATCTTTGTTCACTTGCAAGACCTAATTTGTATCCTTTTTCAGTTAGTCTAAGATCTGCATTATCTTGTCTTAATGTAAGTCTGTATTCAGCTCTAGAAGTCATCATTCTATAGGGTTCGTTGGTTCCCTTAGTTACTAAGTCATCTATTAGTACTCCAATATATGCCTCTGATCTATCTAGTATAAATGGTTCTTTGCCCTTTAAATTTTGTACTGCATTGATTCCTGCTATTAACCCCTGGGCAGCTGCTTCTTCATATCCTGAAGAACCACATATTTGTCCTGCAAAGAACAAGTTATTTATTTCCTTGTATTCTAATGTTCTCTTTAATATTGTTGGGTCTATACAATCATATTCTATACCATAGGCACTTCTCATGAACTTTACATTTTCAAGTCCTATAACTGTTTTGTACATTTCTAATTGTACTTCTTCAGGTAAAGTACTGCTCATGCCTTGGACATACATTTCTTTGGTGTCAAGTCCTTCTGGTTCAATGAATATTTGATGTTTGTCTTTGTCGCTAAATCTAACTACTTTGTCTTCTATTGAAGGACAATATCTTGGTCCTATACCTTCTATTACTCCTGAATACATTGGAGATCTACCTAGATTTTTTCTTATTATTTCATGAGTTTCATTGGTTGTATAAGTTAAATAGCAAGGTACTTGTTCTACATCAAATTCCTTACCGATGTTTAAAAAGGAAAAAGGTATTATCTCTTCATCTCCTGGTTGTATAGTAGTTTTTGAATAATCTATGCTATCCCTATGAACTCTAGCAGGAGTTCCTGTTTTAAACCTTCTAAGGTCTATCCCCAATCTTTCAAGAGAGCCAGACAATATATTTGAAGGGAATAGTCCATCTGGGCCACTTTCAAAATCCACTTCTCCAATATATATCCTTCCCTTGAGATAAGTTCCCGTACAAAGTATAACTGCCTTGGCATTGTATACTGCACCAGTCCTTGTAACTACGCCCTTTACATTACCATCTTCTACTAATATATCTACTACTTCACCCTGTTTCAAATCCAAGTTCTCTTCATCTTCCAATACCTTTTTCATTTCTCTATGGTATTTCTTTTTGTCAGCTTGCACTCTCAATGAGTGTACTGCTGGCCCTTTTGAAGTATTAAGCATTCTGCTCTGTATAAAAGATTTATCTATATTTAAGGCCATTTCTCCACCTAGTGCATCTATTTCTCTTACCAGATGACCTTTACCAGTACCTCCAATATTAGGATTACACGGCATACTAGCTATGGAATCTAGAGTCATAGTGAGCATAAGTGTTTTCATTCCCATTCTAGCCCCAGCAAGTGCTGCTTCACATCCTGCATGCCCTGCACCGATTACAACTATATCATAATCTCCTCCTAAATATTTTTTAACCTCTCTCATATTTTAAGTTTTCCTCCTCATACAACTATTTACCTATACAAAATTCTTTAAATACTTTGTCTATTATATCTTCTGAAACAGTATCTCCAGATATCTCTCCTAAATTGTTCCAACAGTTTTTCACATCTACTTCTATACAATCCAAAGGTACATTCATATCTATACCGTTTATTGCATCAACAACGTTTTTCTTTGCCTTTTGCAGTTGATCTTTGTGTCTTAAATTTGTAACCATTACTTCACCCTTTACTTCAACTTCGCCTTTATAGAACATATTCACTATTGTATTTTCTAACTCATCTATTCCTTCACCTTTGGCAATAGAAGTGTTTATTATCTTTTTATTACCTATTATTTTAGCTAATTTCTCACTATCATATACATTAGGTAAATCTGTTTTATTTAGCAAAACTATAGATTTTCTCTCTTTAACTAGATCTATTATCTCTTCATCTTCTTGAGACAGTTCTCTAGAAGCGTCAAATACTGCTATTATGAGATCTGCCTCTTCAACTACTTCTTTAGCTCTGTCTACGCCTATCTTCTCAACTAAGTCTTCCGTATCTCTTATACCAGCCGTATCTACAATCTTTAGTGGTATTCCGTCTACATTAACATACTCTTCTATTATATCTCTTGTGGTTCCAGGTACATCAGTTACAATGGCTCTATTTTCTCTTAATATTGCATTTAGTAGAGAACTCTTTCCAACATTAGGCTTTCCAAGTATTACAGTGTTTAGTCCTTCTCTTAATATTTTCCCTCTCTCAGCAGTATCTAGTAGTTTTTCTATATCTTCAAGTACTACATTAGCATTTACTTTAAGTTCATCATATGTAACTTCTTCTATATCTTCTTCGGGAAAATCTATGGATACTTCTATATGTGCAATCATATTCAAAAGAATGTTTTGAATTTCTTTGATTTTGTAAGACAAACTTCCTTCTAGTTGATTTAGTGATACATTATAGCTTTTATCAGTTTTGGCCCTTATCAAATCTATAACTGCTTCTGCTTGAGATAGATCTAATCTTCCGTTTAAAAATGCTCTTTTAGTAAATTCACCTGGTTCTGCAAGTCTTGCTCCGTTTTTTAGTAATAGTTCTAGTATTCTCTTTACAGATATAGCTCCTCCATGACAATATATTTCTACGATATCTTCTCTAGTATAAGTATATGGAGCCTTCATATATACTGCCAATACTTCATCTACTATACTGTCATCACTTGGATCTATTATATGACCATATGTTAATTTTCTATTTTGAACATTTTTAAGTCCATCTGTTTGCTTGCCTTTAAATAATGTATCAACGATATTTAATGAGTTTTTTCCACTCATTCTAACTATTCCAATTCCAGCCTCTCCTACAGCTGATGATATAGCAGCAATAGTATCTGTCACCTAATCACCTTCTTTTTAAGATAATATAAACCCAGTAAAATACTGGGTTTATTTAACTTCTATTACAACTCTTCTATATGGTTCTTCACCTTCACTATACGTAGTCACTTTATCTGTGTTTTGCAATGCTGAATGAATAATTCGTCTTTCATAAGGATTCATTGGTTCAAGTTTTATAGGTCTTTTACTATATTTAGCTTTTTGAGCCATTCTCTCTGCTAGTCTAACTAGGGTTTCTTCTCTTTTCTTCCTATATCCTTTTGCGTCAACTAATATTCTTATATATTTTTCTCTATCTCTATTTACAGCAAGACTTAATAAATATTGAACAGCATCTAGGGTATTGCCCCTTCTTCCAATTAAAATCCCCATATCTGAGGAATTTATGTCTTTTACATCTACAAATACTGTTGAATTCTTTCTATTTACTTCTGCTCTTCCACTTAATTGCATTTCATTAAGTAGCATATCTATAAAGTTTTGTGTAATTTCTACAGGATCATTTACTACAGTAACTTTTACTTTAGCATCTTTAACACCTATAAGTCCAAACAATCCTTTACTCGGTTCTTCCATTACCTCGATATCTACATCTTCCCTATCTACACCTAGCTCTTTGACAGCTTCTTCAATAGCTTCTTCTACGGTTTTGGAAACCTTTACAATAGACCTCATATTAATTTGACTCCTCCTTATTTTCACCCAAAGACCTACTCAATATCAACTGTTGTATTATTTGGAAGGTATTGCTTATTACCCAATACAACGCTAGCCCAGCTGGAAAATTCCTTGCAGCAAACCAAATCATTAATGGAAGAAAAATATTCATCATCTTCTGTGTTTGCGCTGCTTGTGAGTCTAGAGATTGTGCTGTTTTCATAGTTATACTCTGTAAATAGGTAGTAAGAGCTGCAACTAAAGGTAATCCCCATAAATATGGATCAGGCTTTTCCAAGTTAGAAATCCAGAAGAATGTTTTACTTATAGAATTGTACATATCTGCACTTTTGAAGACATATTTAACCGGATCACCTAGGGCCTTAAAAAACCCTAAAAGTATTGGCAATTGAACTATAAGGATTAAACAACTAGAAAATGGATTCACTTTGTTTTCCTTATAAACTTGCATTGATTTAGCTTGCATGGTCTGTGGGTCATTTTTATATTTATCTTGAATTTCTTTCAACTTTGGTTGAATATCATTCATCTTTTTCATTGATTTCATTTGGCTAAGACCAATTGGAAGTAAAATAAACTTAAATACTATAGTAGTGAGTATAATAGCTATAGCATAAAAAGATAAGTACTTAGGTTCAGTACCTGCCTTAGAGACCAAATCATAAATCAATTTCAACAAACCGCCTAATGGCTTTGCAAAAATCTTTGACATATATTAACCCCCTATCACTTAACTGGATCGTATCCTCCAGGATTGAAAGGATTGCATCTCAATATTCTTTTAACACCCATAAATCCACCCTTTAAAAATCCATATTTCTCAATAGCTTCCAATGTATATTGAGAACATGTAGGATAAAATCTACAACACCTATTTGGCAGCAAATATCTCGATATAAATTTTTGATAAAATTTAATCATTATGATTGCAAGTTTTTTCATAATTACACCTATTGTCTCAAAAGATGAGAAATTTTTAGAAGATGAAGCATTGCACTTTCAATTTTTTCATAACTAGAATCTCTTGTATTTCTCTTAGGCAAAAATATCAAATCATATCCATCCTTTAGTTTATAGCAATTTAACCTATATATTTCTTTCATCCTTCTCTTCACTTTATTTCTATTCACACTATTTCCAATCTTCTTCGATACAGAAAAACCAATCCTATTATGATCCAATCCATTTTTAAAAACATAAAGGACTAAAAGACGATTTCCATAACTTTTACCTTTGCTATAAACTTTTTTAAATTCCATTTTACTTCGCAGTCTTTTTTCCTTTTCCATTGCAACGCTCCTTCAAATAGCATAAAAGAACCTGTGCATTATAACATAGCATTATAATAAAAGGCCACTATCCGCGGCCTTATGCTGTCAATCTCTTTCTGCCCTTTCTTCTACGTCTTTTTAACACTTCTCTACCTTGTTTAGTACTCATTCTCTTTCTAAAACCATGTTCTTTACTTCTTTGTCTCTTTTTTGGTTGATAAGTTCTTTTCATTAACTACACCCCCTTCATCGACTATCTGGAGCCAATATATGAAAGTTTACTGTTTTCTCTTTATATAGAAAACTAAAATTCTACTATTGATTATAGTTGTAGCTACAATTAATGTCAAGAATTTTAGACTATTATTTAATTAACAGCAAAAATATTCACAGCTTGTTTTTATTGTGGATAACTTTTATGTTTTTGTTGATAATAGTTTTAATTTTTGATATCATGAAATAGGATGTGGATTATTTTAAAAACTATTCACTTTTCCACAGTTATACACAGATTGTGGATAGATTGTGGAAAACTTTTGTTCTAATATAGCAATATCTTACAAAGCTTTGAAAATATCTGATTCATTATCCACATAATTATATACGTTTCATCTGTGGATAATCAACTTTTAATGACCTTATTTTCATTATTAACATTTTATCAATAGCTTATCCACAAAAACGATAAATTTTTTAAAACAGTTTTTTTAAAGACAATAAATAATGTCTTGTGGATAACCCTGTTGATATTTTTTATCCTTATAATCATTTAGGACAAAAATTTAACAGTCCTATTCATTATAAAAAATATAAGCATCCTATTATTCAGCAATAATTTCATAATAAATAGGGGGATAGACTTTATGAATTCTAATTTAGAAAGTATTTGGAACAATACTTTAAAATTAATAAAAGTTGAATTAACCGAAGTAAGCTTTAATACTTGGTTAAAGACTATAGAACCTATTTCTATTACAGAGGACAATATTATACTTGCAGCTCCAAATGAATTTACAAAAGGCATATTAGAAGGTAGATATTTAAATCTCATAAAAAATGCGGTAAAACAAGTAACAAATACTGATTTTGAGGTGCAATTTATAATCCCAGGAGAAGAAGTTTCCATAGATAATGATAATGGACAAACCTCTGTTGTTATCGAAAATAACGACAGTACACTTAGGGGACTTTTAAATCCAAAGTATACCTTTGATACCTTTGTAATAGGTAATAGTAACAGATTTGCCCATGCTGCAAGTTTGGCAGTAGCAGAGGCACCAGCTCAAGCCTACAATCCACTTTTTATATACGGAGGAGTTGGACTAGGAAAAACCCACTTGATGCACGCTATTGGACATTATATTTTAAATCAAAACCCTAAGTCAAAAGTAGTTTATGTATCTAGTGAAAAGTTTACAAATGAGCTTATCAACTCCATTAGAGATGATAGAAATGATGAATTTAGGAACAGATATAGAAATGTAGATGTACTTTTGATTGATGATATTCAATTTATAGCTGGAAAAGAGAGAACTCAAGAGGAATTCTTCCATACTTTTAACGCACTACATGAAGCAAATAAGCAGATTATTATTTCTAGTGATAGACCTCCAAAGGAGATTCCTACATTAGAGGACAGGCTCAGATCTCGTTTTGAATGGGGACTTATAGCAGATATACAACCCCCTGATTTAGAAACAAGAATAGCTATACTTAAGAAAAAAGCTAAGGTGGAGAATTTAGATGTTGAAAATGATGTGATGCTCTACATAGCTACAAAGATTCAATCCAATATTAGAGAGTTAGAAGGAGCACTTATAAGGATTGTTGCATATTCTTCCCTTACAAACAAAGAAGTAACTGTAGAATTAGCTGAAGAAGCTTTAAAGGACATTATTTCAAGTACTCAACCCAGAGAAATAACAGTGGATTTGATAAAAGAAATGGTATCTAAAAACTTCAATATTAAAATGGAAGATTTTAATTCTAAGAAGAGAACTAGGGCCATTGCTTATCCAAGGCAGGTAGCCATGTATCTGTGTAGAGAATTAACTGATTTATCTCTACCTAAAATAGGAGATGAATTTGGCGGAAGGGATCATACAACAGTTATTCATGCTTGTGACAAAATATCTACAGACATTGAAGATGATTCTAACTTTAAGAGAAAAATAGAAAATGTAATAAAAGAAATAAAAGGAGAATAATCAACAGAAATATGTAGATAAGCTGTTAATCCTTTGTGGAGAACTTATACTTATTTTTTTTTCTTTAATTCTGTTGATAACTTTACTTTTTATCATTTAGTTATCAACATGTTATTAAATATACCAAAATCAATGGATTTGTGTTTTTCACATGCTTATCCACATATCAACAGCCCCTACTACTATTACTACTATTATAGTATTATCATTCTATCTCTATTTTAAGCCAACAAAAAAGGAGGATTTTCAAATGAGAATACAAATAGAACAAAATCAATTGATGAAACATGTAAATATAGTTCAAAAAGGTATTTCTAGTAAAACAACATTACCAATTCTAGATGGAATACTTATTGAGGCAATTGATGGTAGAATCAAACTTACTGGTACTGATTTGGAATTAGGTATTGAATCTTATATAAATGGGAATGTGTTAGAAGAGGGTTCTATAGTTATAAATTCTAGGATATTTGGAGATATAGTAAGAAAACTTCCTAATGAAACTATAGATATAGTTACAAAGGAAAATAAGATGAACATCTTATGTAGAACTAGTGAGTTCAATTTGATAGGAAATCCAGCTTTAGAGTATCCTGAACTTCCTACACTAATAGACCAATATAGTATTAAGATACCTATGGATTTATTTAAGAGTACTATTAGACAAACTGTTTTTGCTACAACTCAAGATGAAACAAGGCCAATATTGACTGGTGTTTTGTTTGAGATAATAGATGATAAGGCATCTTTTGTTGCTCTTGATGGCTATAGATTGGCTTTAAAGACTATAAAAGTAAATTCATCTGAGGATTTCAAGGTAGTAGTTCCAGGAAAAACTTTGATAGAGTTAAATAAAATACTTGAAGATGAAGAAGATGATGTTGATGTAGTTTTGACACCTAGCCATATAGTATTTAAACTTGGAGATACTGTTGTTTATTCAAGATTACTTGAGGGACAATTTTTAAACTACAGAGATATAATCAGAGAAGAGCATAATACAAGAGTTAAAGTGAATAGAAAGGAATTTCAAAATAGCTTAGAAAGAGCTTCATTATTGGCTAAAGAAGAAAAGGCTAATTTGGTTAAGTTAAATGTATTGGAGGATAAGCTTATTATAAAGTCCAATTCAGAAATAGGTAACGTGCATGAAGAATTACCTATAGAAAAAACTGGTGAGGATGTACAAATTGCATTCAATTCAAGGTATATTCTTGATGGAATAAAGGCAATGGATGTTGAGGAAATAGATTTATTTTTTATGGGAAGTTTGAATCCTTGTATTATAAAGCCAGAGGAAAGTGATAATTATACTTATTTAGTATTACCTGTAAGATTAGCTAGAGATGATTATTAAAAAAGAAGGGAAAAAATATGAGAGAAGTAAAAATTGATACGGAGTATATAAAGTTGGATCAGCTGCTTAAATATTCTGGCTTTGCTCAAACTGGAGGCCATAGTAAAATATTAATTCAAGAAGGATTAGTTATGGTGAATGAAAAAGTAGTTACTGAGAGAGGCAAGAAGATTAGAAGTGGTGATATTATAAAAATTAAAGATGTTGGTGAATTTGTTGTGGTATAATATATAGGCCTCAACTAAGGAGTGTTTTAATTGTATGTTGAAAGCATAAGGCTTATAAACTTTAGGAATTATTTTAATCTGGAGTTGAACTTAAATAGAAAAGTAAACTTATTTTTGGGAAACAATGCCCAAGGTAAGACAAATTTACTTGAATCTATATATATTTGTTCTTTTGGGAAATCTTTTAGGACTAATAGAGATAGGGATATGATCAATTTCAAAAAGAACAAGTGTTATGTTGGAACAAAGGTTGTAGGAAGAAATTTTAATAAGTTTGTAGAAATTAAAATTGAAGAAGATAAACCTAAGAGAATTAGATTAAACAAAGTGGAACTGGAAAAGAACAGAGAATTATATAGTGGTTTGAATGTGGTGATATTTTCTCCTGATGATTTGAGGTTAATAAAGGATGGCCCTTCAGAGAGAAGAAATTTTTTAGATAGAGAGATCTCTCAGTTAAAACCAGTGTATAAATACAATCTGAACAGATACAACAAAGTTCTTTTTCAGAGAAACAATTTGCTCAAAAATATGATTCAAAAGAAGGAAAATGAACAACTAATAGAAATATTTGACTTTCAATTGGCTAAAATAGGAACAGATATTATCATTGAGAGGATTGGCTTTATCAATAGATTGTCAGTTATATCTCGTGATACTCACAGAAAGATAACTAACGGGAATGAAAATTTGTCTTTAAAATATGTATCAAATGTGGATACTGGTGTTGAAAACAAAAAAATAATTGAGAAAAATTTTTTAGAAAGATTAAAGTGGAATAGAAAGAGTGATATACTTAAGGGAGTTACTGAAATAGGTCCTCATAGGGATGATATTGAAGTACTCATAGACGGGATAGATTCCAAATCTTTTGCTTCTCAAGGCCAGCAGAGAACGGCAGTACTTTCCATGAAACTTGCAGAGATAAATATTATTAGAGAGGATAGTGGTGACTTACCTGTACTTTTACTCGATGATGTGTTATCAGAATTAGATAGTACTAGAAGGAGATACTTACTGGATAATTTTAGTGAGTTGCAGATTATTATAACTTCAACAGATACTGTTCAATTAGAGGAGTTCCATAGCCTAGATGCACAAATATTTTATATTGAAGATGGAAATGTATATATGAAAAGGAGCTAGGTCAAATGTTTCTTCATATAGGAAATAATAAGATAATACCTGTGAGTGAGATTATTGCAATTATAGATGCAAAATCATACAATAGTTCATCTGAGATGAAAAAATTTATAAAAAACAATAGAGACAATAATCATTTAAAGGATGTTAAAGATGATGATATAGTGACTTATATTATTACAAGTAGGGAAAGGTATACTATTGTGTACGCTTCTAATATTTCATCATCTACTTTGCTTAAAAGATGTAATTCTTTAGATTGGGGGGAAATAAATGACCAAGGAAAATAATGGTAGAAAATATACGGCGGATGAGATACAGGTGCTTACAGGATTGGAACCAGTAAGATTGAGACCTGGTATGTATATTGGTAGTACTGGTCCTAAAGGGCTTCATCATTTGGTATATGAGGTAGTGGATAACAGTATTGATGAGGCTTTGGCAGGAGTTTGTGATACTATTTATGTTTGTATAAATACTGATGAATCAGTTACTATAGAGGACAATGGTAGTGGTATTCCTGTAGAGACTCATCCACAGACTGGTAAATCAACTGTTGAAACAGTACTTACTATACTTCATGCAGGTGGTAAGTTCAATAATGGTGCTTATAAGGTGTCTGGAGGGCTTCATGGTGTAGGTATTTCTGTAGTTAATGCTCTTTCAGAGTGGCTTACGGTAGAAGTTAAGAGAGATGGTAATGTTTATAGGCAGACTTTTGAAAGAGGTATACCTACTTCTGAACTTGAAGTTGTTGGAGAAGTGGATAGTTCATTAACAGGAACAACTATTTCTTTTAAGCCAGATGCCAAGATATTTGATGAGGTAAATTTTAATTTAGAGACTCTTGAGTATAGGCTTAGAGAGATGGCGTTTTTGAACAAGGGTATTAAGATTGTTTTAGAAGATAAAAGAAATAATAAGAAAAAGACATTCCACTATGAAGGTGGAATTAAGGCTTTTGTAGAGTATGTAAATAGAAATAAAACTCCTATTCATGAGAATATTATTTATTTTGAAAGTGAAAAGGATTCTTGTGTTGTTGAATTAGCTATGCAATATACTGATGGCTATTCTGAAAATGTATTTACTTTTGCCAATAACATTAATACTCAGGAAGGTGGAACTCATTTAAGTGGTTTTAGATCTGCAGTTACAAGGGTTATCAATGATTATAGTAGGAAATATGGTTATTTGAAGGAAAAAGATGACAATTTTCAAGGAGACGATGTAAGAGAAGGATTGACTGCAGTTATATCTGTAAAGTTGATGAATCCACAATTTGAAGGACAAACTAAGACAAAACTAGGTAATAGTGAGATTAGGGGAATTGTAGATAGTTTGGTTTCAGAAAGTCTTGAAAGATTCTTAGAAGAGAATCCAAAGGATTCAAAGATAATTATTGAAAAAGCATTGAAAGCTTCTCATGCTAGGGAAGCAGCGAGAAAAGCTAGGGAGATTTCAAGAAAGAAAAGTATATTAGATAACACAACTCTTCCTGGTAAATTGGCTGATTGTCAAGATAGTGATTTGGCTACTACTGAAGTATTCATAGTCGAAGGGGATTCAGCTGGTGGTAGTGCTAAACAGGGAAGAGATAGAAAATATCAAGCTATACTTCCATTGAGAGGAAAGATAATGAATGTTGAGAAGGCAAGGCTTGATAGAATCCTAGGATATGAAGAGATAAAAGCTATGATTACTGCTTTTGGAACTGGTATTGGAAGTGAGTTTGATATGGAGAAATTGAGATATGGAAAGATCATAATCATGACGGATGCCGATGTTGATGGTGCTCATATTAGAACTCTTTTATTGACATTTTTCTTTAGGTATATGAAACCACTAATTGAGAATGGTCATGTTTATATTGCTCAACCTCCACTTTATAAGGTTTCGAAGGGTAAGCAAGATTTTTACTGTTATAGTGATAATCAATTAGATGATTTGTTAAATGAACTTGGAAGAGATAAGAATTATCCAATTCAAAGATATAAAGGTCTTGGAGAAATGAACCCAGAACAACTTTGGGAGACTACTATGGATCCTGAAACTAGAACCATGTTAAAGGTAAGTATAGAGGATGCTGTAGCGGCGGATGAGGTATTTACTACTCTCATGGGAGATAAGGTAAAACCAAGAAGAGAATTTATCCAAACTAATGCAAGACGAGTTAAGAATTTGGATATATAAATTGTGCGGTACACTTTTTTTAAGGAGGATTTGAAGGTATGGAGAGGGAAGACAACAACAATGTTATAATGGTTGATATTGAAGAAGAAATGAAAAAGTCCTATTTAGACTATGCTATGAGTGTTATAGTGAGTAGGGCTCTTCCTGATGTTAGGGATGGTCTCAAACCTGTTCATAGAAGGATACTATATGCTATGAATGAGCTTGGACTTAGTCCAGAAAAACAATATAGGAAATCAGCAAGAGTTGTCGGTGACGTACTTGGTAAGTATCATCCTCATGGTGACTCATCTGTATATGGTGCTATGGTTAGACTTGCTCAAGACTTTAATACTAGATATCTTCTTGTAGATGGTCATGGAAACTTTGGTTCAGTTGATGGTGATGGGGCAGCTGCTATGCGTTATACAGAAGTTAAAATGACAAAATTGGCAACGGAAATGCTTAGGGATATCAATAAAGAAACTGTAGACTATATACCAAATTTTGATGAATCATTGAATGAACCTGTAGTACTTCCTAGTAGATTTCCAAATCTATTAGTGAATGGTTCTTCAGGTATTGCTGTTGGTATGGCTACAAATATACCTCCACATAATCTAAGAGAGGTTGTAGATGGAATTGTAGCTATGATTGATAATCCGGATATTGATATAGATACTCTTATTAAAATAATAAAGGGACCAGATTTTCCAACAGGTGCCATGATAATGGGCAAGGATGGTATTAGATCTGCTTACAAAACAGGTAGAGGTAGAGTGGTTGTTAGAGCAAAAGCAGAAATAGAGGAGTATGGAAAATCAAGAAATAGAATAGTTGTTACTGAAATACCTTATCAGGTTAATAAATCAAGACTAATTGAGAAAATAGCTGAGTTAGTAAGAGATAAGAAACTTGAAGGAATTTCAGACTTAAGAGACGAATCAGATAGAGAAGGTATGAGGATAGTCATCGAAATAAAAAGAGATGCAAATCCAAATATAGTACTTAATAATCTATATAAACAAACACAACTTCAAGATACCTTTGGAGTTATTATGCTAGCACTTGTAAATAATGAGCCAAAGATACTTAATTTAAGACAAGTATTACATTATTATCTAGAACATCAAAAGGAAATAATTGTTAGAAGAACAGAGTACGATTTAAAGAAAGCAGAGGATAGAGCTCATATATTAGATGGACTTAAAATTGCTCTCGATCACATAGATGAAGTTATAAGTATAATCAGAAGTTCAAAAGAAGAAAGTATAGCTAGAGAAAGACTTATATCAAACTTTAGTTTATCAGAAAAGCAAGCTCAGGCTATATTGGATATGAAACTTAGAAGATTAACTGGATTAGAAAGAGAAAAAATCGAAGCAGAATATGAAGAATTGATAAAACAAATAACTTGGTTTAAGGAAATACTGGCCAATGAAAGATTGGTATATCAAATAATCAGAGAAGAACTATTAGAAATCAAAGACAAATATGGTGATGAAAGAAGAACTGGAATCTTGCCATCTTTTGATGATATTGATTTTGAAGATATGATTGAAGAGGAAAATGTGGTTATTACCCTTACTCATTGTGGTTACATAAAGAGACTACCACAAGATACTTATAAAATTCAAAGAAGAGGTGGAAGGGGTATTACAGCTTTAACTACGAGGGAAGAAGACTTCGTAGAGCATTTGTTTATTACTTCTACACATGATACTATACTATTCTTTACAAATGAAGGAAGAGTCTATTCTTTGAAGGCTTATGAGATACCAGAAGGAAGGCGTCAATCAAAGGGTACAGCAATAATAAATCTTTTAAGCTTAAATGGAAAAGAGAAGGTTAATGCTGTTATTCCAATAAAAGAGTATGATCCAGAGAGTATTCTAGTTTTTGCTACTAAGAATGGAATAATCAAGAAAACTAGATTTGAGCAATTTAAAAACATCAGAAAAACTGGTATTATAGCTCTTACACTAAAAGATGAAGATGAGCTTATAAGTGTAAGAAAGACCCATGGGAGTAAGGAACTCATAGTGTCAACTACAAATGGGAAGGCTATAAGATTTAGTGAAAAAGATGTAAGAGAAATGGGTAGAAACGCAGCAGGAGTAAAGGCTATATCCCTAGATAAAGGGGATAGTGTTATAGCAATGGAATTAATAGAGGATGGAAAAGATTTACTTGTTGTAAGTGAAAATGGATATGGAAAGAGAACACCATTAGATGAATATAGAATTCAAAATAGAGGTGGAAAAGGTATATTGACATACCAAGTAAAACAAAAAACAGGACCATTAGTTTCAGCTAAAGTAGTGGATAAGACTGATGAAATAATGCTTATTTCTCTTAAAGGTGTAATAATACGATTAAAAGTAGAAGGAATATCAGAAATGGGTAGAAGTACCCAAGGTGTTACACTTATGAGAATAGAAGAAGATGACAAAGTAGTTGCTGTAGCAAAATATGTAGAAGTTGATGAAGAAGAATAGGTGACGGAGGACAACAGGTTCTCCTGTCACCTTTTTTTATAAATTGATTTGCTTTACTTTGAAACTTATTTATTATACAATTATTGTTAAGTTTAAGAGAAATTCGAGGAGGATTTTATTATGCCATTAGATATTACTGTAAGCTTTGACCATGTAAAAAATACTTGGGTAGTAAAGCCAGTGGGGGAAGTTGATATCTATACCTCTCCTAAGATGAAGGAAGCATTAATAGATTCACTAAAGGAAAAAGATATAGACATTTTGATAGATTGTGATGAATTGGAGTATGTAGATAGTACTGGATTAGGTGTTTTGATAAGTATATTAAAGAGAGTAAGAGAAAGTGGAAATGACATAATAATAGTTAATTTAAAACAAAACATAAGAAAGTTGTTTGACATAACTGGCTTGGACAAGGTATTTATAATCAAGGAGTGAATGAGATGGAAAGAGATTTGATAGAACTTAAAATTCCCAATAAACCAGATTATGTAGGGGTTATTCGATTGACTACTTCTTCTATTGCAAGTAAGATGGGGTTAAATATAGAAGAAATAGAGGATGTTAAGGTATCCATAGCTGAGGCTTGTATTAATGCATTGGGAAAATCAGAAAACTTTATTATTAGATATGAATTGTATAGTGATAGATTAGAAATATTTGTTGAAGATGTTAGGGAAGTATGTAGCAAAGATGATTCAAAAGAGAAAGAACTAGGAATATTTATAATCAAATCACTAATGGATGAAGTAGAATTCACAGATAGTGGAATAAAAATGATAAAAATAATAGAGGATGGTATGGATGATTAAACAAGGTTTCTCTGAAAGGGAAGTAAGCAAAACTGTAAAGAAATTAGATGTAAAAACTTTGTTTAAAATCTATAAGGAAACTAAAGATGGAGATGTAAGGCGAGAACTTATAGAGAGACATCTTTATATAGCTGAAATACTTTCTAAGAAATATGCGAACAGGGGTATTGAATATGATGATATCTATCAGGTAGCAAGTATGGGTCTTATATTGGCTGTTGATAGATTTGATGTAGATAAGGGATTTGAGTTTTCTAGCTTTGCAACCCCTACTATAATTGGAGAGATAAAAAAGTATTTTAGGGATAAGGGGTGGACTATAAGGGTTCCTAGAAGAATTCAGGAGCTTTCTAAAAAGATCAATAACTCTAAAGTAGTTTTAAGTCAGAAGCTTCAGAGAGTACCTACAGTTGAAGATATTGCACTGTATTTGAATTGTACCCAAGAGGAAGTATTGGAGGCAATGGAAGCTAGCAAAGTATATACACCTCAGTCTTTAGATTTAACTTATGATTCAAACAATGACGATAAAGATGTGAACTTAGCAGAACTAATCGGTGAAGAAGATATTTATTTCAATAGAATAGAAAATGAAGACTTTGTAAAAAGAGCTATGGAAAAACTTAATGATGTAGAAAAGAAGATATTTATTGATAGATATTTTAATAAGAAGACTCAAGTAGTTATAGCTGAAAGCCTGGGTATATCCCAGATGACAGTGTCTAGGATCGAGAAAAAGGTAATAGAAAAGTTTAAAAAAGAACTAGAAAAAACATTAAATTAGAAAAAAGTGTTGACAAAGATAAAAAAAACTGTTATATTATAAAAGCTGTCTGAAACACATGAAGAAAAGACAGCAAAACAAATGAAAATTATCTCTTGACAAAAGAAATAAAAGATGATATCA
>Ga0129309_1000051_pt1 | contig 102183 bp, 59 predicted proteins | sample L1105metagenome_FD_94439 | JGI IMG/M metagenome (GOLD analysis project Ga0129309, IMG submission 94439) | Ring-tailed lemur group fecal microbial communities from Wisconsin, USA - L1105 metagenome | ecosystem: Host-associated > Mammals > Digestive system > Large intestine > Fecal | place: USA...
AATTGCTAGGAAAATTGGCCCATGATGAAGGATATGCTGTGATTATCATAACTCATGACATGAGTATAGCTGATAGGGCAGATGTTGTTTATACTATGAAAGATGGGAAATTGACAAATAGAGAGAGAGAATATAGTTAGATGCATTGATTGAAATACGAGAGCCGTTTGCGGTACGGTAAACGACTCTCGTTCATTAATGAAGCGGAAGGTGAGATATATGTTGCTAAAAAACAGTCTCAAACAAATGGGAAGAACAAAGGCAAGAACCATTGTTTTTCTCATATTAATAATACTGACAGTTACATTTTTGTCATTAGGAGTGAATCTTTGGCAGACATGTAATGGAAACTTGGAGAAGTATGAGAGTGTTTTTACCACTATAGGAGTGGTAAATCAAAAAGAAAATGCTATGGAGGTAAGTCAAAGTTGGGATGCTGCAACAAAGAGGTATACCTATTGGGATAAACCTATCTATGACACAATACTTCCAATTTCACCACTTGATTTTGAAGGTGCAAACTATATTATCAACCCTGAGCAGAGACCTTATTATGGAGCTTACTCTCCAGATATAAAAATAAGGTCTACCAAGGATGAAGAACATCAAGAAAGCAAACTTGATTCTGTTGTAGAAATAGTACCTTATGAAGATTGTACACCTGCAGGGCCTGTAAGAGTAAAAGTTAAAAGAGTATTACATGGGACATTTGATTTAGAAGGGTCTGATATTTGGTTTTGCGACCATTTTAACCATAATCCAGGGCTATTAGAAAAAGGAAATACATATATAACAGATATTGAACAGATTCCTAATTTTCATGAAGATTCTTATATGGAAAGATCTTATGAATTTATTCCACACAATCTTACTATTTCAACTCAAAAGAATAAGAAAGGAGAAATGGTTGCGAAGAAAGATACACCTGATGAAAAGTGGGAAGAAGTAACTGATAATTTTTATGAAACTGAGGCAGGAAAGAAATGGAAAAATCTAGGAAAAGCGATAGATAGATTCTTTAAGCATACCTTTCCTGTTATGCCAACAAACAAGACAGAGTTTCTAATGGAGTTCAATCAGGGAAATGCATATATTTATGACGGACGGGATATCACAGAAAGTGAGTATGAAAAGGGAGAGAAGGTATGTATTATTCCAAAGAAATTTGCTATGTTAAATGCATTAAAAGTTGGTGATAATATAAATCTTAAACTGTACTATTCAGATTATAAAAAATCAGCAAGTCAAACATTTTCAGCAGGATGTATTGAATTAAATTTTGGACTTCTTAATGCTAAAGGAGAAGCATATTCGGTTTTTGAGGACAGTGAGTATGAAATAGTTGGTTTTTACAGTAATACTGCCAAACCAAAAATGTTTCCTACAGGGTATGAACTGGGAAGTAATGCTGTAATTATTCCTTCCAAATCCGTGAAAAACAGTGATGAAGACAACATTGTAGGATACTGACCTATGAAGGGATACAACACATCATTTCAAATACCAAATGGGACGACAAAGGAATACCTAGAAAAATTCAAAACACTAGGTATAAATAATTTGGAAGTAGAGTTTTATGATGGGGGCTATGAGAGGTTATCTTCGGGGATGCGGAATCTGAAAACTGTAGCTATAATTTTAGTGACTGTAAGTGCTGCAACAACTCTAGCAATACTGTTCTTTTTCGTATTCCTATTCATTTCGAAGCAGAAAAAGCGTACGGCAATAGAGCGTTCTCTCGGTATGAACAGGAAAGAATGTAAACTATCTATGCTCTACGGAATTATTTTGATTATATCCATAGGAGGAATTCTAGGAAGTTTTATAGGGTTTAATATAACTGGGACTATTATGTCTAATTCCATGGATAAAAAAACTGAACTTTACAGTACAGAATTTAGCAACTGGGTCAACAATGCAGATAAAATGGCAGAAGTTGCTGAAACTAGTGTACCTATAAATTATTTGACACCAATTGTACTATGTCTTGTAGTTATCCTTGTATCCCTTATCATTTCACTTATATTAATGAAGAATAATTTAAAGGCTGAACCCCTTGAACTTTTAAGTAAAAGTGAGGAGTAGATATGTTATGGTAGAAGGCAAACTGAAAGTAGCAGTTATAGATGATGGAATCAATGTTGAGCTTATGCAAAGGCTGAGAAATAAAAAAAATGAAATCACTTGTTTGCAGATGGAGAATGGTACTTGCGTTGTACAATATACAGCTCCTTTACAAATGATTAATCATGGAACAGTATGTACTCTAATATTGTTGGAAAGCTTGGAGGTAGAGGAGGTTTTAAATGATATTGAAATTATAAGCATATCAATTGTTGATGAGGAAAAGCAGAATAATCTTCGTAAGTTAAGTGCTGCAATTCAATGGAGTATTGATCATGGAGTGAATCTGATTAGTTTGAGTATTGGTTCAAAACAGTTTATTACTGCAGATAACATTATTGAAGAATCCAAAAGAGCTGAGAAGAATAATACAATTATAGTTGCGGCCGGATCCAATGATGGTATCATTACTTATCCAGCATGTTTGCCTTCCGTAATTGGAGTAAAGGTAGTTGATCCAGTTTTAGAGAAAGAAACTGTCTATGTAAATCCTATAGATGGTATAAATATTCAGGAACATGTGCCTGATTTAAGTGTGTTAAAAAAGCTAGAACAAGATTGTGGCTACTATTTGTCATTTACTAATAGTGTTCTTGCGCCAGTTGTAACTGCACAGATTGCAAGCATTATTTTACAGGAAGAAAAAATTGTTGAAATCAAGGATATAAAAAAACTACTTGCAAAGAAGAAAAATTTAGAGATTATAAACGATAGCTATCAGTATTTTTTATTAAGAACTATGCCAAAAATAAAGAATATAGAGGAAATACAAATACCCATAATAGCTATTGAATATCATCATTTAAATAAAAATAGTATTAAGAACTTAGCAAGAGGGTTGCAGCGAAAATTTATAAAAAATGAGTATAACTGTGTATGTATCAGTGATATGATTTCTGAAAACTGTTTTGAGGAAAACTGGTTTAGGTTACCAATAGAAAATACAAAAGAATGGTTATGTTTTTATGAGAATTTTTTAAATGCAAATATCATTATTCTTGTGATTGATGAAGAATGGTTAAATTTATCCGTATCATCCCGTTTTATTGATGCAGTTATTTCAGAAAAGAAAGGGCATTTTGATTGTCCGTGTTATTGCCTGAAATCAAAAGATGAGGATTTAATATCCCAAAACCTTTTCAAATGGATTGTTGAATTGTTCAGTACTTAAGACTAATAGGAAAGGTAGAGTGAACTTATAGATGAAAAGTGAAAAATTCGATTTTGAGTTGCTTAAAAGAATGTTAAAATATTTAGTACCGTTTAAAAAAAGACTGTGGCTTATTATAGTCTGTTTTGCTCTGTCGACTGTAGTTGGTTTTTTTCAGCCTCTTACAATTCGAAGTATCACAGATAATGGTATGGCACAGAAAAATTTGAAGGTTATTATTTATTCTGTACTCATTTTGCTTGGACTAGTTCTTGTAAATCAGCTCCTTGAAGTTCTACAAGCAAAGCTTTTTATAGATATTCATAATGAATCAGAGTTGTTGCTTTCGCATCAGGCCTTTAATAAGCTCTTGCATCTTAAAACTGAATATTTCAGCGATAAGAATAATTCTGAAATTATAAACAGTTTACAGATGGACGTAAGCAATGTATCAGCCATAACAGATCGTTTTATGGCAGTTAATATTAGTTACATATTTAGGGTGATCAGCGGTGTAGCAGGACTTATTATTATCAGTTGGAAACTTACCATTATAGTACTTGCAATGGCACCAATCAAATACTTTACGGTACTTACACTTTCTAAACGGAAGGAAAAAAAAACAGAAGAACTAATTGAGAACTATCGTGATTTTTCTGCATGGTTTGATGATAATATTGGTGGTGTGAAAGAGATTAAGTTATGGAATCTTTATAACAAGCGTTATAAAACTTTTGAAAAGAAGCAGAAAAACATTCTTAAGATTAGTAAAGAAAGCACGATATTGGATACTTGGAACGTATTTTATGAGATCATGCTTGAATGGTCGGTGACAGGACTTCTTTACATACTTGGTGGAATTTTAATTGTTAATGGTTCACTTACAATTGGAGGGGTGTTTGCATTTCTTTCGTATAGTAGTTATGTTACTGGTCCGATTTCATCAATACTCAATATCAGATATTTCTTTTCAAGAATTTTTCCGTCTGCAAAAAGATTTTTTTCGTTTCTTGACATGGAAGAGGAAACAAACTTTGAAAATAGTATAGAAGTCAAAAATGAAAGTCAAAACATTCAATTGAAAAATGTATCTTTTTCATATGAAGAGACCAGGGAAGTCTTAAAGAATATTAACTTTGTTTTTTCAAAAGGAGAGAAGATTGCTATTATTGGAGCAAATGGCAGTGGAAAGACGACTATATTGAATCTTTTATTGCGTTTTATTGAGCCTTCAAGTGGCGAAATATATATTGGTGACAAAAATATAAACCAAATCAGCATAGCTAAATATCGCTCACTGTTTTCTGTTGTTAGTCAGGAACCTTATCTTTTTCATGATACAATTCTAAACAATATCAATCTTGATGGTAATGCAAGTAAAGAAGAAGTGGAAAATGCTTGTCGACAGAGCGGAGCAAATGACTTTATTGACAAATTACCCAAGAAGGAAAACAGTAAAATCGGGAAAAACGGAGCAAGGCTTTCTGGTGGGGAAAAACAGAAGATTGCAGTTGCGAGGGCAATTGTAAAGGATTCACCCATTGTTATACTTGATGAGGCAACTTCGGGTTATGATGTGGAGTCCGATTCATATCTTCATGATGTAATATTAAACGAACTTAAGAATAAATCTGTGATTATGATAACTCATAGATATGACAATTTAGAAGGTATGGATAAGGTATATCGCTTATCTGAGGGTAGATTGGTGGAGATGAATAAATCAGGAGGTAGATTTCATTAATGAAAGTGGAAGGTGAGATATATGTTGCTAAAAAGTAGTCTAAAACAAATGGGAAGAACAAAGGCAAGAATGATTGTTTTTCTTATATTGATAATACTGACAGTTACATTTTTGTCGTTTATAGAGTAGCATAAATTACTAAAAATTAAAATGTTTTTTTGACAGAGAAATATATCTGTCTTGTTTGTGTGCCAAAAATAATGACTTAAAAAGAAAAAAGTCAATTGAAAGTACAGAAACTTTCAATTGACCATAATTCTATTTGCCATAAAACTTAACTTAATGACATTGAGGCAAGGGCTATCTTTTATTTTGCTTAAAACTATTTTAAAAAAACTATTTTTGTGTATATAATATGGTGTAAGGAAAAAATAAGGAGTGATAGATTTGAATATAGACAAAATATATGATGTATTACGAAATGTTAATGATCCTGAACTAAAAAGAAGTTTAGTAGATTTAAATATGATAAAGTCAGTTTCAGAAGAAAAGGGTCATGTAAAAGTTGTAGTAAACTTGACAACAATGGGTTGTCCACTAAAAAACACAATCAAAGACGATATAATAAGAGAAGTAAGTGCATTAGATGAAGTGAAAAGTGTAGAAGTAGAATTTGGAGAAATGGCAAAAGAAGAAAAGGAAAAAATATTTGGAGTGCCAGAACAAAAGGTGAGAAGTTTTGAAAATACAACTGTTTTAGCTATTGGAAGTGGAAAGGGAGGAGTTGGCAAATCTACAGTTACAGCTAACTTAGGAGTTACGTTGAGCAAGATGGGATATAATGTGGGTATAATAGATGCAGATATTTTAGGATATAGTATTCCTCAAATAATGGGAATAAAGGATGAAAGGCCTACAGTTATAGGAGATCAAGTTATCATTCCTGTAGAGAAAGAAGGAGTAAAAATCATGTCTATGGGAAATTTAGTAGGAGAAGATGAAGCTCTTATATGGAGAGGACCAATACTCACTGGGGTATTACATCAATTTTTAAATGAAGTTCATTGGGGAGAATTAGATTTCCTACTATTAGATTTACCTCCAGGAACAGGTGATATACCTCTAAGTATTATGCAGGAAGTGAAGGATTCAAAATTTTTAATTGTTACAACTCCACAGATTACTGCTAAAGGAGTAGCAAAGAGATTGGGAATTATGGCACAAAAAACAAATACTGAAATAGTAGGAGTAATTGAAAACATGTCTTACTTTATCTGTAACAATTGTAATGAAAAGCATTATATATTTGGTCAAGGCGAAGGGGAAAAATTGAGTAATGAACTAGGAGTAAACTTCTTAGGTGAGATACCACTTCTTAAGACTATAAGAGAAAGTAGTGACAAAGGAGTTCTTCCTTCATCAGATTTACAATCAAATATTGGCAGTATTTATAAGGCTATTGGAGAAGAAATTGTTAAAAATATTTAATAACTTCTTGAAAAAAATTCTATTATAGAATATCCTATAAATGTGGTATTATATTCAATCCTAGAAGAAAAATATTGGAGGTGATGGTCGTGGATTCTGGGCCCTTATGGGATTATTTGTATGAAATACAACATAATAAAGGGAAGAACCATGAACATTACCTTTTTTCATTGGTTCTTCTAAGGAGGGAGAATAATGGATCAAAGAATTTTAGAACAATACTTGCAAGAAAAAAGGTATCGTGAGTTAAGAAGCCAACTTATAGAGATGAGAGAAGTAGATATAGCGGAGTTTTTAGAGGAAATAGACATTACTACAGCACTTATGTTGTTTAGAATGTTGCCTAAAGACTTAGCGGTAGAAGTCTTTTCTTATTTTCCAAGTGAAAAACAAAAAGAAATAGTAGGAAATATTACAGATAAAGAAATACAGTTTATAGTAGATGAAATGTATTTTGATGACATGATAGATTTACTAGAAGAGATGCCAGCTAATGTAGTGAAAAAGATACTTAGTAATTCGAGTACTGAGGAACGCAAACTTATTAATCAGTTTTTAAACTACCCTCAAGATTCCGCTGGCAGTTTGATGACTATTGAGTATGTAGATTTGAAAAAAAGGATGACTATAAAGGAAGCACTAGCTCATATAAAGGAAATAGGGCTTTCTAAAGAAACTGTTTATACTTGTTATGTAACTGATAAGAATAGGAAATTAGAAGGAATAGTTTCCCTTAGAAAACTTGTAGTAGGTGAAGAAGATCAACTCATCAAAGACATAATGGAGGAAGATGTAATATCTGTAAACACTCATGATGATCAGGAGACTGTAGCGGATGTATTTAGACGTTATGGCTTTATAGCTCTTCCAGTAGTTGACATGGAAGGTAGACTTACAGGAATTATAACAGTAGATGATATCGTTGATGTAATAGACAAGGAAAGTACTGAAGACTTTCAAAAGATGGCGGCTATGTCGCCATCAGAAGAAAGATATCTTGATACAAGTGTATTTAAATTGGCTAAACATAGAATAATATGGTTGTTATTTTTAATGATTTCTGCCACATTTACAGGAGGAATAATTAAGAGGTATGAAAGTGTATTAGAATCTTCAGTATTGTTAGCTGCATTTATTCCAATGCTCATGGACACTGGAGGAAATGCAGGTAGCCAATCTTCCACTCTTGTGATAAGAGGTTTGGCATTGGGTGAAATTGAGTTAAAAGATGCAGGAAAAGTAATATGGAAAGAGTTTAGAATAAGTATTATAGTTGGAATTATTTTAGCTATTGTAAATTTTGCTAGAATACATTATATTGAAAAGGTTAGTTTTCTTGTAGCATTTACAGTTTCAGTAACTTTAGTAGTAACTGTTGTGGTTTCTAAGATGATTGGTGGAGTGTTGCCAATTGTAGCAAAAAAGATGAAAATTGACCCAGCTATAATGGCTGGACCACTAATTACAACCATAGTAGATGCATTGAGTTTAACTGTATATTTTACAATAGCTTCATGGATATTGAATATATGAGACATATGAGTTAATGAGTCAGGGGAGCATATCATGATCCCCTGACTCATCTCTATTTTAATCACCATTAAAACTATAACTACATAAGATATATTAAGAGTTATATCAAAGGGGGCTTTAATATGTGTGATTTTAAGGCTAGAGAAAAACCCCTTGAAGAAATGGTGAAACTGTTACTCCCAACACAGATTGATATAAATTTTCATATAGAGTGTTTGAAAGCTCAAGCCATTGTGATAAGAAATAACTTACTCAGAAGCTCACTAAATCATGGAGAGGACTGTGACGATTACAGTGGTATAAATTTAGAAGATATTGAGGCTATTTGTAAAGATAGATGTCTTAATGATTTAAATAAAATTAATAGAGCAGTAGAGGAAACAGAGGGACTAATTATTACATTTAAAGGTAATCCTATAATGGCATATTATCATGATAACTGTGGAGGAAGTACGGAAAATTCTGAAGATGTCTTAGAGTGTAGTGTTACTTATTTAAGAAAGGTGCTTTGCGATTATTGCAAGGATTCTCCAAACTATATTAGCTCCAAAGAATATAGTATTGAAGATTTGGAGAAAATTTTAAACACCAAAATCCCTAAGGGTAGCACTCACGAAGGGGAAATTTCTGGTTTTATTGATAATATAGATAGAGATAAAGAAGGAAGAGTCAAAAGATTGAATATAGGAGGGGTAGAATATACTGGTAAAGAGTTGGTGAATAAGTTGAAACTAGACTCTACTAGATTTTATATTTCTCCATTAAATATAAAATTGACCTCTATTGGTAGGGGTCATGGATTGGGTTTTTGCCAAAATGGCGGCAATGAAATGGCCAAAAGAGGCTTTACGTTTGATGAAATTCTCAAATATTATTATACAGGAGTAAAAGTGGAAAAACATGTTCTTCCTAGCATAAAAAACCCTCTTTTAGGGAAAGTATTAATATTAGACCCAGGTCATGGTGGAATAGATTGCGGACATATAGGAAACTTAGGATTAAAAGAAAGTGAAATAGTTCTTAAGATATCTAAAGCTTTAAAAGACAAACTGGAAATTCAAGGAGCTGTGGTTTATCTTTCTAGGGATGAAGATAGAGAAGTCTTACTAAAAGAAAGGGTGGAGTTGGCAAATAGCATTAGGCCAAATTTTTTAATTTCATTTCATATGAATTACTTTCCCAATTCAAATATGAAAGGCTGTGAAATTTACCATTATAGAGGTGATTTACAGAGTAAAAACTTAGGGGATATAATACAGAAGAATTTAGAAGGAGAAATGAATATTGTCAACCGAGGAGTAAAGGAAGGGAAATTTTCCCTATTTAGAAATGTAGGTGCAAATTCGTTAATTATAGAATTAGGTTTCTTATCAAATGAATTAGAAGAAAAAAAATTCTTTGATGAGGAATATTTACAAAACATCGCAGAGGTTATAAGCAGAAGTTTGTTAGAATATTTTGAAAATAATTTTTTGCTATATTATCGTTGACAAGTTATCCTATTAGTAGTATAATAATTAATTTGACAGACAGGACAATCTGTGTTATAATTATTAACATGAGTGTCCTATTGCACTCCTTCTAGCCCCCTTAAAAGAGGGGAGAAATCAAAGGAAGGTGAGGTCTTTGTTAGAAAGGAATTCCCTAACTAAAATTAAAAAGGATGTAGAGGATTCAGTAGGCAAAAAAGTCATATTAAAGGCTAACAAAGGTAGAAAAAAGATTGCAGTAAAGGAAGGAATATTAGAGAGCGCTTATCCTAGTATATTTGTTGTAAAGATATCAAATCAATATGACTCAGTTAGGAGAGTATCGTATACTTATTCGGATATATTGACTGAAACGGTTGAAGTAACGGTATGTGACGGAGAAGAGAGAAAAATCAAAATAAGTTAAAGTTAAATCGGACAGAGAATATTCTCTGTCCGACTTTTTTTCCTCCATTTAGTAATTTTTTGGGACATTTGTACATATATTTCTTCATAGGATGTATAAATGGATTATAGGGGGGATAATATGCCAGCGGAACTAGTTAAAGATATTCTAAAAGTCGATGAGATAAAGGGTTCGGAAAGTGTTCAAACCTTAGTTGAAACAGAAATATATCTAAATCAATCAAAGCCTGAAATAGAAAATATATTATGGACTGACGGAAAAGTAGAAATAATGAATGTAAAGATAGTTAAAGACATGGTAATGGTAAACGGAATTTTAATACTTAAAGTTATCTACAAATCTAATGATGAACATATTCCGATAGTAACAGCAGAGACTAAAGTTGATTTTAAAGAAGAGATAAATATGGTAGGAATAGATGAAGAAATGATTGCAACAGTAAAGCCACAGATAGAGCACATTGAGTATGAAACCATAGAAGGAAGAAAGATAGTATTAGAAACATTAATAAATTTATCATCTAAAGTAAAAAGAATAAATTCAATTGAAATTGTAAAAGACATTTTAGGTGGAGATGGAATTCAAACTTTAAAGGAAAAAGTAAGATACAATAGGTTGCTAGGAGCAAATGAATCTTATACTCAAATAAGAGAAGCTTTTGAAATCAAAGAAACCATGTCAGATATTGAAGAGGTATTAAAGTTAGACACAAATATCTATGAACAGGAGACAAAAGTAGTTGAAGACAAGATAATAGTATCGGGACTCATAGAAGCAGCTATTATATATTATGGTGGTGGAAAGCTCAATACAGTAAGAAGAGAAGTGAACTTCAATCATTTTGTAGATGTAGAAGGTGCAATAAGAGATGCAGATTGTGATGTAAAACTTCAAATAATGGATGGAGATTTTGAAATCAAGGAAGATATAGAAGGAAATCTAAGAATAATAGACTTAGAAGTAAAAGTAAAAGTAAGTGGCAAGGTTTATGAAATAGAAGAAAAAGAGTTAGTGCTAGATGCATATTCTACTAAGAAATTAATTAATGTAACAACAGAAGAAATAGAAGTTGGGGAGAATATAAAAAGACTAAAGACAAAAGAAATAATAAATGAAACTATTAAAGAAACAGGCTTTAAAGAAGTTTATAATGTAGAAGGAGTTCCAACTTTGTTAGATTGTAAGATAATTGAAGACAAAGTGGTATTAGAAGGTCTTTTATCAATGGATGTACTATATCTAGATTCACTATCAAAAGAAGTAAAATCTATAGTAGAAGAAGTTCCATTTAAAACCTATTTAGATATAGAAGGAACAGATAAAACCATGAAGGCAGATGTAGATATTGTAATAGAGAAGATAGAATACAAAATAGAGGATGAAAACTTAGCAGTAGAAGTTCACCTTCAAAATGTAGTGTCTCTTAATAGAACGAAGAAATTGAATATCATATTGGATTTAGTAGAAACGGAAGAATATGTTGACAAGAGAAAAAGACCTAGTATTACTATATATATAGTTCAAAAGAATGATACTCTCTGGGATATAGCAAAGAGATATAATGCTACTGTAGAAGATTTAATCATTTCAAATAATGTTTCATCACCAGATAATTTGATGCCTGGAGAAAAGATAATAATAGAAAAAATAATTGATATTGACTTTTAAGCTATGATTAGGAGACAGGAGACAAAGAACCATCCCCTGTCTCCATTTTTTGTGATATAATAACCATGTTAAAAGTAAATGGAAAAGGAGACTAAGATGGAATCAATCACATTAGAAGCCTATGGAAAGATAAACTTATCCTTAGATGTATTAGGCAAAAGAGAAGATGGGTATCATGATATAGAAACTATAATGCAATCCATAGACTTAAAAGACAAAGTGGTATTAAGAGATAGTGAAGAAGGTATAACTATAGAATGTAATAATCCTCATGTCCCCAATGATTCTACAAATTTGGTTTACAAGTCATATAGTATATTGAGAGATATGTATAATATAAAAAAAGGAGTTCATATAGAAATTCACAAAAACATACCAGTAGCAGCAGGACTAGCTGGTGGAAGTACAAATGCAGCAGCAACTCTTATGGGATTAAACGAACTATGGGGACTTAAATTATCCAAAGAGAAACTCATGGACATTGGAGTGAAAATAGGAGCTGATGTGCCCTTCTGCATAATGGGAGGCACAGCACTAGCAAAGGGTATAGGAGAAGAACTTAAAAGTCTAAACGGTTTTTCTAATCATTTAATTTTATTAGCTAATCCAGGGATAGAAGTATCTACAGCTCATGTATATAGTAGTTTAAAAATTGATAACATAGTAAGTAGGCCAAATATGGACAAGTTGCTTGTGGGAATAGCTCAAAATGACCTACATATTATTTCAGACAATATGGTCAATGTATTAGAGGAAGTGACTATAAAGGAGTATAGCCAAATACAAGATATAAAAAATAAGATGCTAGAATTTGGAGCCTTGGGCAGCCTTATGAGCGGTAGTGGGCCAACGGTATTTGGATTTTTCGATAATGAAAAAGACCTACTTAAATGTAAAAAAAATCTAGAAAAAAAAGTTAAAACATTGATAATAACTAAAACTATTTGAATAAAATTTCCACTTCTTGCGAATTATAAATATATAGTTCGTGCAAAGGAGTGGAAATTTTGTTTTTGAAAGTTTTTTCAATAATTAAAGGATTTTTTAGTTATTATCTTGTTTTTATAATGTTAATTGTAAGCCTATTTACATTAGTGGTTGACATTCCAAAACTTAAAAAAGGTAATTTCAATAAAGAAGCAAGTATAGCAAAGGTAATATCTATAATCTACATAATATTAGGTCCTGCAATTTATATATTATTAAAGAAAATTTAGGGGGAGATAAATATTCTTTCGAAAAAACTTAAAATAAATTTAGATAATATAAAGGAAATATTAAAGGATTGTGATGATATTGTATACAGAGATTTCAGAGTAGGTGTAAACGAAGACTATTCTCTAGCACTTATTTATACTGATGGACTTATAGATAAAAAGCTTATTAGCGAATTTACTATGATGCCCCTCATGATAGGAGTGAGAGAAGTTGAACCTACTCCTTTGATTGTAAAAAAAGATATACTACAAGCTATCACAACAAGAAGTTTACCTAATGCTGAAGTTAGTGAATCTGAGACAATAAAAGAAACAATAGATGCAATATTATCTGGGGATACAGCACTATTAATTGATGGATGTGATAGTGCAATAATAATATCTTCAAGGGGCTGGCCTACTAGAGGAATTGAAGAATCCTCATCAGAAACAGCATATCGTGGTCCAAGAGACGGCTTTAATGAAACATTAAAATTCAATATTTCTCTCATTAGAAGACGTATTAAAGATCCTAAGTTGAAGGTCAAAATGCATAAAATTGGGGTAAGGAGTAAGACTGATGTAGCTGTTATGTATATTGAAGATATTGCAAATGATATGTTTTTGAGAGAAGTAAACAAAAGACTAGACAATATAGATGTAGATGCTATTATTGAAAGTTCTATACTAGAAGAATTCATACAGGATGATCCTTATTCACCTTTTCCTCAAATAGAAAATACAGAAAGACCTGATGCTGTGGCTGCCTCCCTATATGAGGGGAGGATTGCTTTGATTGTAGATAATACTCCTTCTGTGTTGATAGCTCCTGCAACTATAGGAACCCTTATGCAGTCTACTGAAGATTATTATTCAAGATGGCCTATAGCTACTATTGTTAGGATCATTAGATATATGGCAGCATTTGTTGCAGTACTATCACCTGCTCTTTTTATATCTGTTACATCCTTTAATCCAGGAGTATTACCAACTAGGCTAGCTTTTTATGTAGCTGGTACTAGAGTGAATGTGCCTTTTCCCTCTGTAATAGAGGCGTTTTTGATGGAGCTTACAATAGAGTTTTTAAGGGAAGCAGGAACTAGAATATCTGGTCCAATAGGAACTACTATAGGTATAGTAGGTGGATTAATCATAGGTCAGGCTGCAGTTGAAGCTGGAATTGTAAGTCCTCTAATGATAATTGTAGTGGCAGTAACTGCAATAGCTACTTTTGCACTTCCAAGCTATGAAGTTTCAGCTGCATTGAGAACCTATAGATTTATATTAATGATATTTGCAGCGGTATTAGGTATATATGGGGTAATGCTAGGAGTAATTATAATGGCTACACATATAGTCAATTTAAATAGTTTTGGCATTCCTTTTGCTTCACCATATTCGGGATTAGGGCTTACAGATGGTGATATAAAAGATACTTTAATTAAAGTGCCTATAAGAAATCTAAAATATAGACCAAAGTTTACTTTTCCTAGAGATAAAAGGAGAATGAAATAGGTGATGATATGGATAGAAAAAATAACATTTCATTAAATCAACTTGAAGCATTAATAATAACTTCAGTCATAGGAGTAGGTGTATTGACTGTCCCTTCTGTAGCAGCAAATATATTAGGTAATGATGGCTGGCTTGTAATATTATTAGGAGGACTTCTAGCTATACCATTTATATACATAATGAATAGACTCAATAGATTGTACCCAGGAAGAATATTCTATGACTTTGGTAAGGACATAATAGGACCATATTTATTTAATGTTATCAACTTCATATATCTATGCTTTGTTTTAATCATTGTGGCTTTTACAGTTAGAGTATTTGCAGAAGCTATAAAGGTTTTTCTTTTAAACGATACTCCTATAGAAGTAATTATAATTACTATGCTTTTTACTTGTTGCTACATAGCTAGGGGCAATGTTGAGTCCTTAGCTAGGATGGCGGTTTTGATTTTGCCCATTATAGTAATAATAACTGTACTTTTTGCTATGTTAGCTGTTCCTGCCATAGATTTTACTAATATACTGCCCCTATTTAGATTTAATTTTGGTGATTTAAAAAATATATTTAAAGGGGCGGGAATAGTGTTCTTTAGTTATTCAGGTTATGAAATAATGCTCATAGCTATGGCCTATGTAAATGAAGGAAAAAAATCTGTAAGATATAGTATTAGGGCTATTTCATATGTGATTATTATATACTTAATTATGTTTTTTGTTACTCTTGCTGAGTTTGGTGTATATGAGTTGAAAAGGGAAATTTGGCCATCGCTATCCCTTATGAGGGAAATAGAACTTCCTGGTTTTTTTATTGAAAATGTAGATGGACTCATATTGTCAGCGTGGGTATTGGTTGTATTTGCTACAATTGGGCCATATCTATATACTTTAAGCGTTATACTTTCAAAGATGTTTAATACCAAAAAACATAATTTATTTGTATTACCTATAGTACCAATAATATTTGTTCTAGCTTTAATACCTCAAAATTTGATTGAGGTATATACTTACATGGAATTTGTATCGAAGTATTTGGGAATATTTGTAGTGGCAATATTTCCAACTATACTATATATAATTGCGCTTATAAAGAGGAGAAGAGAAAAATGTACATAAAGAAGATACTATTCATAATACTAATTTCAACAATCGTATTTCTAACAGGATGCTGGGATTCAATAGAAATCAATGAAAGGATTTTTGTTACTGCAGTTGGACTTGATTTGAATACAGATCCAAATTTAGAAGGCAGATATGTAGTGACTTATGTGTATCCAAATATAGGTGCTCTAGGGAAAAATCCCAGCCAAAAGGAAGTAAAAATAATAAAGTCGACAACTGCAATATCGGTATTTGATGGTAGTAGGCAATTGACTACTAGGGTTCAAGACCCTATATATTTAAAGCATTTAAAAGTATTTGTTATAGGTGAAGAATTATTTAAAAATCCAAATCTTATAAAAGAATATTTTGATGGGGTAGCAAGAGATCCTAGAATGAATAGAAAAATTGGCATAGTAGTAGCCCAAGGTAGTGCTAAGGACGTATTATCTACTAAGGTAGAGGAATTAGCTATTATAGGAGGGTATTTAAATAATATGCTCAACAATGATAAAGTGGCTGCAAGATTTACAAAGCAGACTTTTTCAGGGATGATGAAAGATTTTCAGTTCTCAAGGGCTTCTTTAGCTCCAAGGGCAGTACCTAAAGAGGATGAATACAAATTATCTGGGGCGGCCATTTTAAAGGACTATAAGCTAATAGGTTGGATTGGAGAAAAAGAAAATAGAGCTATTGCAATAGCTAAAGGTGATTTTAAATCGGATATTATAGATGTAAAATGCAACGATACCATTGCTACATATGTAATTACAGACTACAAATCTAATAAGGATGTTACAAGGGAAAAAGATGAGTTAAAGGTGAATTTAAATATTTCATTAGAGGGCTATTTACAGCAATATAAATTAGGAAAGGATATAAGCGTTTTTAATACTAAATTCATAAATGCGTTTGAAGAAGAAATACAAAAGAACATTGAGAAAGATATACACAATGTAGCAAGCAAGCTTCAAAACGAATACAATGCTGATGTATTAGGAATTGGTGAATATCTATGTAAATTCCAGCCAGATATATGGGAAGAGGTAAAGGATGAATGGGATGATATTTTCCCAAATATTGATATTAAAGTAAACGTGATAGCTAAAGTAAGAAGAACTGGACTGACTAAATAAATATAGTTAATTTGAATAAAAAACACAAAATAGTTAATACTTACAATTAACAGAGTAAAAGTAATAGTTTGGGTTTTAAAGGAGGCATTGAAATGAAAAAGGTAATTCTAATATTGTGCATGTTCATAATTACTATAGTATACATAGTATATCCCTATATATATGAACCTAGATGCCAATATAAAGCCATTAATGATAAGCTGATTAGATTTCATGTTATAGCTAATAGTGATTCTCCAGAAGATCAAAATTTAAAACTTAAAATAAGAGATAAGATATTAGAAGAAATGGGTGATGAATTTGCCCATTCTACAAGTATAGAAAATTCAAGACAAATAATTAAATACAATATGGATAGGATAGAAGCTTTAGCAAGAGAAGAAATAAGTAAAAATGGGAAAAATTATGATGTAGTTGCTACATTATGTCAAGACAAGTTTCCTACCAAAAGTTATGGAGATTTAACCCTTCCTTCAGGAGAATACGAAGCATTAAAAGTGGTCATTGGGGAGGGTAAAGGTAAAAACTGGTGGTGCGTAATGTTTCCGCCACTATGCTTTGTAGATATAACTCATAGTAAAACTACGGCAAATGTAAACTATGATTTAAACAATGGGAAAAAGGATGCAAAACAAAAGATAGTATTAAAATCAAAAGTAGCAGAAATATTTGAAAAAACTAAAACGAAATTTGCAAAACTGAAGTGAGTCAGGAGATGGTCTTTTGACTCATTTGCTTTTTTAATATTCTTTATTTTATTTATTGCATAAAAATAAGTTATTTGCAAAAAATAGATGTAAATCAAATGAAAGGAGGATTTCTTTGAAAAAGGGACTACTTTTAACAACAATATTTGTTTTAGTTTTTCTTTCTATATTTATGTTTTATGAGCCTAAAAACTTACTAGAGTCATCAGCAAATGGATTTTTAATGGCACCAAAGGTACTCTATTGGGGGACTACAGGTCAAGATGTGAAAGATGTACAATGGAAACTTAGAAACTGGAAATATTATGATGGAAAAGTTGATGGAGTCTATGGTGCTAGAACCTACAGAGCTGTTCGAAGATTTCAAGCAAAAAATGGGTTAAATATAGACGGTGTAGTAGGGCCAAGTACCGCTAAAGCCATGGGACTTAATTTTCAAGCTTCTAAAACAGCTGTAAAGGCTTCAACATCAACAGCAGGAATCAATCAAAAAGGGGATGTGTATCTATTAGCAAGGGCTATTCACGGAGAGGCTAGAGGTGAACCATATGTAGGAAAGGTAGCAGTTGGCGCAGTTATATTAAATAGGGTTAGGCATCCATCTTTCCCTAATACTGTGGCAGGAGTTATATATCAACCCTTAGCTTTTACAGCTGTTGCTGATGGTCAAATGAATCTTACCCCAGGGAAGGATTCTATTAAGGCAGCTAGGGATGCATTAAATGGTTGGGATCCTAGTTATGGATGTGTATACTACTGGAATCCCGCTACTGCTACAAGCAAGTGGATTTGGTCAAGAAAAGTAGTACTAAAAATAGGTAAACATTGGTTTGGGAATTAGGGAGGTGAAAATGTGAAAGATAAAAGATGGATTGCACCAACTATATTAGCTTTAGTTTTGGTGTTAGCAATAGTGTGGGGTTACAATCAATATACATTAAGTGGAAAATTAAATACAGCTCTTACAAATAGTCATCAAAGGCTTTTATTTGATGTTAAAAAACATGTGGAAAATGTTCAAGTAGCTTTATCCAAGGCCTTAGTATCTGAATCTAGAGAGCAAAATGTATTACTCCTTTCCCAAATAATGAATGAGGCCTATTTTGCTCAAGACAAACTATCTCAATTACCAGTAACACATGCGGATATAGCCAAAACAGAAAAATTTTTAACTCAAGTAGGAGACTATAGTTATTCCTTAATGAAAAATCACTTAAGTGGGCAAGAACTAACAAGTAAACAGAGGGAAGCATTATTTAATCTTCAAAAGGGTTCTGCAGGTTTCAATGCAGAGTTGTCAGATCTTCATGACAAACTGGTAGAAGCAAATTTCAATATAAATAGTATTACTGGAAAGGGAAAAAACAGGCTTGAAAAGGCAAATGAAAATATGCTTCAAACAAGACTTACATCTCTAGAAAAACAAATGGGTAAATCGCCAGAATTAATATACGATGGTCCTTTCTCTGATCAACAATTAAATAAAAAACCTTTAGCCTTAGGGGACAAAAAAATCACCTTAGCTGAAGCAGAAAAAAGAGCGAGGAATTTTGTTGGAACTAAAAAAGTGGGAAAAGTAACATCTTTTGAAAGTGGTAAAGATGCAAGTACAGTTAGAATCCCATCCTATACTTTTAGTATTTTTCCTAAAAATGCATCTAAGGAATCAGCAATGTACATAGGAGTTAGTACAAAGGGTGGAAAGGTTGTATGGATGGAAAACCCTAGAGCTGTTTCAAAGGCAAATATATCTGTTACTCAAGCAGAGAAGAAGGCATTAAAGTTTCTAGAAGAAAAGGGTTATCCAAATATGGAACCTAATTATTCTTTGAAATATGATGGTACAGTTATTTTCAACTTTACTTACAAAGATAGAGACGTAACTATATATCCTGATTTGATCAAGGTGAAGGTTGCCCTTGACAATGGAGAAGTAGTAGGATTTGATGCTTCTACTTATCTAATGAATCATCAAAACAGGAAAATTCCTACACCTAAAATAACAAAGGAAAAGGCTAGGGAATATGTAAAAATAGATTTTGATATTGATAGTATACGATTAGCTTTAATTCCTAAGGGAAAAAATGAAGTATTATGTTATGAATTCAAAGGAAAATATAAGGATTCTGACTTCATAATTTATATAAATGCTCTAAATGGAAGTGAAGAAGACGTGCTTCAAATAATTAAGAATGAAAATGGAACATTAACCTTCTAAAAATAGTTGTCAATTCCCCCTTTTAAATATACAATATAGTCAAAGGGGGAATTTTTATGGACAATAGGCCTATTGGAGTATTTGATTCAGGAATAGGTGGATTAACAGTACTAAAAGAAATAATGGAATTACTTCCTGGGGAAGATGTTGTTTACTTTGGAGATACAGCAAGAATTCCTTATGGAACAAGGTCAAAAGAAACAGTAATAAAATACGCTTTTCAATGTATAAGATTCCTCTTAAGCAAGGATATAAAAGCTATAGTGGTAGCTTGTAACACAGCCAGTGCCTTAACATTAGAAGAAGCACAAGCTAATTTTGACATTCCCATAATTGGGGTTATTGAACCAGGAGCAAATGCAGCAATATCCTCAACTAAAAACAACAAAGTAGGTGTTATAGGAACTACAGGCACTGTAAATAGTGAGGCCTATCAGAGAAGAATACGAAGACTTTTACCTTCATCAGAAGTCATTGGAGTTTCTTGTCCCCTATTTGTTCCTATAGTAGAAGAAGGATGGGAAGATACAGATGTAGCGTTTTTAACTGCTGAGAAATATTTACAAGAATTAAAAGAGCATCATATTGACACCTTGGTTATGGGCTGTACTCATTATCCTATACTAAGATATACTATAGGAAAGGTTATGGGAGAAGATGTAAATCTCATAAATCCTGCTTATGAAACAGCTAAGGCTACAACAATATTGTTAAAAGAAAAAGGATTAAAAACAGATAAAATTGACGGTGGAAAATATGAATTCTATGTAAGCGATGATCCAGAGAAGTTTAGGAGAATTGGAGGAAATATACTGAGAAAAGAAATTAGTATTATTGAACAAGTGAATATAGAACAATTATAATAGGCACGTTTCAAGTGCCTAAAATTTGGCTATAGATGCCTAAAATTAAGCACTAAAGAGGGGTGAAAAAATGAATGATGCCTTTATAAAAGAAAATATATATGAAATACTTGATCATGTAGATGAAGGTATTCACATTATTGATAAAAATGGGAGGATAATCTATTATAATAGATTTGCCCAAACTATTGATGATATTGATAGGGAAAGAGCTGTAGGAAGACATATATTAGAAATTTACCCTTCCTTATCAGATGACACCTCAACTCTCTTGACTGTTATGCGGACAGGAGACCCTATATACAATGTGGAACAGACTTTCATAAACTACAAAGGAAAGAAGATTACCACTATTAATTCTTCAATTCCAATAAAGGCTAGTGGTAAAATTGTTGGTGCATTGGAGATTTCAAAGGATATAACTCAAGTAAAGGAAATGTCTGAAACCATAGTTGATTTGCAGAGTAAGCTCTATAGAAATAATAAAAGTAAAAATTCAGATTCTAAAAATAAAGAAAGAGGAAAATATACCTTTGTAGATATAATAGGAGAGAGTAAAGAGATGTTAGCTCTTAAGTCCCTTGCATTAAAGGCTTCAGAGACAGATGCTCCTGTATTAATATATGGAGAAACAGGGACAGGAAAGGAATTGTTTGTTCATTCCATACACAACGCCAGTCCAAGAAGATACAATCCCTTTATTGCACAGAACTGTGCAGCTCTTCCTGCAAATTTACTGGAAGGAATATTATTTGGTACAGTAAAAGGTGGATTTACAGGAGCGGAAGATAGGGAAGGATTATTTGAACTAGCACATGGAGGAACACTTTTCCTAGATGAAATCAATTCTATGCCATTAGAACTTCAGGCAAAACTTCTTAGAGTACTTCAAGACAGTACAATTAGACGAGTTGGTGGAACAAAGACCATAGATGTAGATGTAAGAATTGTTTCAGCAACCAATATCCCACCAGAAGAAGCTGTCGAAAACAAACTTTTGAGAAAAGACTTATACTATAGATTAAGTGTGGTTAATTTTCAAATACCTCCCCTAAAACAAAGAAAGGGAGATATAAAACTACTTACTAACTACTTTATCAAGAATATGAACAAAAAACTTAATAAATCTGTAACGGGAGTTTCAAGTAAAGTGATGAAAATATTTGAAAATTATGAATGGGAAGGAAACGTGAGGGAACTAGAAAATACTATTGAAGGAATAATGAGTTTATACGATATGGAAATAATAGATGTAGGGCATATTCCTCAGAAGTTTAAGACCCATATTGAAAGGGAAACAAAACCCCACGGGAAATCTTTAAAAGAAGTAGTTGAAGATACAGAAAGAAATATAATAGAAGACACACTAAAGATGACGGATGGAAATATAACTCATACAGCGGAAATTTTAAAAGTCCCCAGACAGACATTACAGTACAAAATAAATAAATATGAATTAAAATAATGCCCAAAATTAGGCGAATTTTTTTAAAAAATAAAAGATTTTAAAATAGAATGAGGCATTTACTAGATTTCAAGGACATTAATATAGTTGGCATATATATTGCATATTTAATATATACAGAGAAAACAAATTACATTGACAATATTTTAACAATGGGAGGAATGTAAAATGAAAAAAGGATGTCCTTACGGAACACACAGAGTTATTGAGCCAAAAGGAGTATTACCACAACCAGCTCTTAAAATTGACAATGATATGGAAATATACGACAACGAAATACTGATCGATGTTCAAACACTTAATGTTGACTCAGCTAGTTTTACACAAATTAGAGAACAAGCTAATGGAGATCATGAAGAAATCAAAAAGATTATGAAGGGTATTGTTGCTGAAAGAGGTAAACATCAAAACCCTGTTACTGGTTCAGGCGGAATGCTTATTGGTACAATTGAAAAAATCGGACCAGCACTAGAAGGAAAAACTGATCTTAAAGTTGGAGACAAAATAGCTACATTAGTTTCATTATCCTTAACACCACTTAGAATTGATGAAATAACTGAAATCAGATCAGAAATTGACCAAGTAGATATTAAAGGTAAAGCAATACTATTTGAAAGTGGAATATATGCAAAGATTCCAACAGATTTACCAGAAAATTTAGCATTATCAGTATTAGACGTAGCTGGAGCACCAGCACAGACTGCAAAATTAGTTAAACCTGGAGATACAGTAGTTATACTAGGTGGAACAGGAAAATCAGGTATGCTTTGTCTATACGAAGCTAAGAAGAGAGCAGGAGTTACAGGAAAAGTTATATGTATAGGTTCTCGTGACAAGACTATTGAAAGAGTTAAAAATGCTAATTTAGCGGATGTGTATATTAAAGCTAATGCAACTAATGCAGTAGAAGTAATGGACAAAATTGCTGAAGCAACTAATGGAGAAATGGCTGATATTGTTATCAATACAGTTAATATTCCAAACACTGAAATGTCAAGTATATTAGCAGCAAAAGACGATGGATTAGTATATTTCTTCAGTATGGCTACTTCCTTTACAAAAGCAGCTCTAGGAGCAGAAGGAGTAGGAAAAGATGTAACTATGATTATGGGTAATGGATATACTAAGGGACATGCTGAAATTTCACTACAAATTATGAGAGAAAGTGAAACATTGAGAAAAATATTTGAAGAATTATATGCTTAATATGAAATCAAATCTTAAAAAGGAGGAAGTCTCAAATGAGGTCATATAGAGATATCGAAATATGGAAAAACGTCACAGAAGAAGAATGGAATGACTGGCAATGGCAAGTAAGAAATAGAATCACTGATGTAGAAACACTTGGCAAGGTTATCAATCTTACAGAACAAGAAAAATCAGATATAGGGGAAGTACTAAAAAAATTTAGAATGGGAATCACTCCATATTATGCTTCACTAATGGATCCTGATGATCCAAATTGCCCTATTAGAAAACAAGCAGTTCCAACTATTATGGAAACCCATCTAAGTGCTAGTGATATGGAAGACCCACTACATGAAGATACAGATTCACCAGTGCCAGGATTAACTCATAGATATCCAGACAGAGTATTATTCTTAATTACAGACCAATGCTCTATGTACTGTAGACACTGCACTAGAAGAAGATTTGCTGGTCAAAATGATATGGGTGTACCAATGGATAGAATAGACAAATGTATAGAATATATAAGAAATACTCCACAAGTAAGAGACGTATTACTATCTGGTGGAGACTGTTTATTAGTATCTGATGAAAAACTTGAATATATAATCAAGAAATTAAGAGAAATTCCTCATGTTGAAATAGTAAGACTTGGCTCACGTACACCAGTAGTTATGCCAATGAGGATTACTGACAATTTAGTTAATATGCTTAAGAAATATCATCCAATTTGGCTAAATACTCATTTCAATCATCCAAAGGAATTTACTCCTGAATCAGCAGAAGCTTGTAGAAAATTAGCAGATGCTGGAATACCATTAGGTAACCAAACCGTACTATTAAGAGGAGTAAATGACTGTCCAAATATTATGATGGATTTAATGCATGGATTAGTTAAGATGAGAGTTAGACCATATTATATTTACCAATGTGACTTATCAATGGGAATTGAACACTTTAGAACAAAAGTATCCAAAGGTCTAGAAATAATGGAATCATTAAGAGGACATACTTCTGGATACGCAGTACCAACATTTGTAGTTGACGCTCCAGGTGGAGGAGGAAAAACTCCAGTTATGCCTCAATATCTAATCAGTTCTTCACCTACAAAAGTAGTTTTAAGAAATTATGAAGGTGTTATCACCACTTACACAGAACCGCAATATATAGAAGAAGAATGTAATTGTCCAGTCTGTCGTGGTGAAAGAGAAAAACATATTGGTGGAGTAGCAGGACTTCTTCGTGGACCTGAAGTAAAAGCTCTTGAGCCTACACAATTAGATAGAAGAGAAAGGGCAGAAAAGAGAAATCAAAACAAATAGTAATAAAAAGGGGTGTTCTAGTTGCTTTTAGAACTTATCAGAGGAAAATATAAAACTATATCTATAGTAGGAATGGCAAAGAATACTGGGAAAACTGTTACCTTAAATCACCTAATTGAAGAAGCCATTGATGAAGATATCACCATTGGAATAACTTCTATTGGACGAGATGGAGAAAGTGTGGATTTGGTTACAGAAACAGAAAAACCAAAGGTGTTTGTTGAAGAAAACACCTTGGTAGCTACCACTACAGATGTACTTCAACTTGGAGATGCAAAAGTAGAACTAATAAAGGTGACAGACTTTAGAACTCCCCTCGGTGCTATTGTAATAGGCAGAGTAAAAGACAGCGGTTATATTCAGATAGCGGGTCCTCAAAGAGTAAAAGAAGCAAAGGAAATCTCAGATTTCATGCTTCAATTAGGAGCAGAATTTGTCATAATAGATGGAGCCTTAGATAGAGTGTCCTCGGCAGCTCCCTCTGTCTCGGAAGGGACTATTCTATCTACAGGTGCTACCCTGAGTAGAGATATGAACAAAGTAATTGAAGAAACACTACATGCAGCAAATCTATTTAAATTACCAGAAGTTGAAGATGAAAATACAAGAAGTATCATAGAAAACATAATGGAGTCAGGAAGGGTTTCAACTATTGACAAGGATGGAAAAGTAAATGAACTTAATGTAAAAACGGCTTTAAGTTGTGGAAGTATAATAGGAGATCATATAAGTGAGGATACTGAATATGTAATTCTTCCAGGGTCACTAGTTAAAAATACTATAGAGGATATGATTAAGACTACTAAGAGGTATAAAAATGTTACTTTGGTAGTTAAGGACGGAACTAAAATATTTATACAGCCAAGAGATTGGCTTAGATTCAATAAATATGGTGTGAAAGTTAAGGCCTTTAATAAGATAAATCTTGTTGCAATAACAACAAATCCTTATGCTCCACAAGGATATTATTTTGCTCCAAGAGAATTTGTGGATAAATTGAGAACCTACGTTGTAGATGTGCCTGTTTTAGACGTAGTGCTTGGTGGTGAGTAAAATGGATTTTCTAGACAATTTAACAAGTGAAGCGCTAGATTTTGACTATATCCTATCAAATATAAAAACACTAACTCCCTATGGAAAGACATATAAAGAGCAGTTACGGCCATATCTTCCAGGGGAGGAAGAATCCCTTGTTCGTGAACTAGATAAGATAGATAGTGTAATGAAATATTTGCGGGATAGTGAGTTTAAAAAAGATATTAAGGGTATCCTTGTTCACATAAAGGACTTGAGAACTTCTGTAAAAAGAACTATGGAAGGCAGTGTTCTTAATGAAGTAGAGTTATTTGAGTTGAAGAATTTTATATTCTTTTTAAGGGATTTGGAGACGATAATTAAGAAGTATAAACTAGATCAATTTGAAGACATTGAGATAAAGAGGATAGAAAAGCTTGAAAAGTTATTAGATCCAGAAGATACGAAAATTTGGACTTTTTATATATATGATGTCTATTCTGATGAGCTTAAGAGGATAAGGGGACAGAAAAGACAGACGGAAAAGCAGATAAAAGTCGAAAAAAAGGCATTAAAGGTAAAAATAAAAGAAGAATTGCAATTAGACCTTCGTCCTGATGGGACATTAGTAATTTCTAAAGAAGATGCTGATAATCTCAAACTTGTTGAAAAGCATCCTAATCTTTCCTATGTTTCAGAAACATATATGAATGTAAAATTTACAATCAAGCCAACTGAAGAAATAAGCGAACTTGATAGAAAATTGTCACATTTAAAAGAGAGAGAAGAATTAGAAGAGTTTAAAATTAGAGAAAGATTGAGCGGTGAAATTGCCAATTGTAAAAAATCACTCTTTAGGAATATGGCAAGTATAGGAAAATTGGATTTGATTCTTGGAAAGGCTCAATATGCTGTTGATATAGGTGGAGTGAGACCGAAAATATCTGAAAATTATCACATATATATTGAGAACGGAAGGCATCCTAAAGTTGAAGAGTTTTTAAGCAAAAAAGGATTACAATTTACTCCTATAACTATTGATCTTGCTAAGGGAGTTACTTGTATTACGGGAGCTAATATGGGTGGAAAAACTATAAGTTTAAAACTGGTAGGGCTTTTAGTCACAATGGCACAGTATGGATTGTTTGTCCCAGCAGAAAAGATGAGCCTTGGTTTAAGCAATTTTGTATCTACTTCCATAGGAGATATGCAATCTACAGATAAGGGACTTAGTACCTTTGGAGGGGAGATAAAATTAGTTCAAGAAGCTATTATGAAAGCTGATAAGAGGGGCCTCATCTTAGTAGATGAACTAGCTCGTGGAACGAACCCAGATGAGGGATATGCAATTTCTAAGGCTGTCGTTAAAGATTTAAAGGACAAAGATTCTATAACTTTAGTTACTACTCACTATGACAATATTGCAAATTTAGAAGGTGTTTTACATTTGCAAGTAGTAGGACTTTCGAAGATAGACTTTGATGTATTAGACAGTGAATTAAAAGATGTAGATGCGGATAAAATGGATATAATCAATAGATTCATGGACTATAGACTCAAAGTAGTAGAAAGGACTAGCGAAGTGCCTAGGGATGCAATAAATATTGCTAGACTTATGGGATTAGAGGAAAAAATAATAGAAGATGCTTTAAAGATACTAGAAGAAAAGTAAAGGAGGTTGAAGTATGAAGAGCAAATTGAATTTAGATCCCAATATTATTGACAGTGCTAGAAATGCTGCAGCTAATATTGCTGAAGATGTTCAAACATTTATAGATGTTCACACTACAACAGCTACAGAGAGAACAGTAGCAAGACTTCTTGGGATAGACGGTATTGATGAAATTGAAAGACCACTTCCAAATGTTGTGATAGACAATATAAAAGAAGGTGGCGGATTAGGAAGAGGAGCTTCTTTTTGGATAGGAAATGCTATGGTACAAACAGGTGATGATCCTCAGACTATAGCTGAAAAGATATCTCGTGGAGAAATCGATATAACAAGACTTCCTATAACAGATGAAGAAAAGATAAAAGAAGTAATATATCCAGTAGCAGAAAAAACTGTAGCAAAAATTAAGGCTAACAGAGAAAAGAGAGAAGAATATATAAGAACATTAGGTGAAGGACAACAACCTTATATATACGTTATAGTTGCAACAGGTAATATTTATGAAGACATTCTTCAAGCCCAAGCAGCAGCAAAACAAGGTGCAGATATTATAGCTGTTATAAGAACAACTGGTCAAAGCTTACTTGATTATGTACCATATGGTGCAACAACAGAAGGTTTCGGTGGAACATATGCAACACAAGAAAACTTTAGGCTCATGAGAAGAGCTCTAGATGAAGTAGGAGAAGAAGTAGGCAGATATATAAGACTATGTAACTATTGTTCTGGACTTTGTATGCCTGAGATTGCAGCTATGGGAGCTATTGAAAGATTAGATGTTATGTTAAATGACGCTTTATACGGAATACTATTTAGGGATATTAACATGCAGAGAACATTAGTTGACCAATTTTTCTCGAGAGTTATCAATGGATATGCAGGAATAATGATAAACACTGGTGAAGATAACTATTTGACTACAGATGACGCAGTAGAAGCAGCTCATACAGTACTTGCATCCCAATTTATAAATGAGCAATTTGCCCTAAAAGCAGGGCTTCCAGAAGAACAAATGGGACTTGGTCATGCGTTTGAAATGGATCCATATCTTGAAAATGGATTTTTATATGAATTGGCTCAAGCACAAATGGCAAGAGAAATATTCCCAAATGCTCCACTTAAATATATGCCTCCAACAAAATACATGACAGGAAATATATTTAAAGGTCATGTACAAGATGCGATGTTTAATATGGTATCAATAATGACTCATCAAGGACTTCAACTTCTTGGAATGCTTACAGAGGCAATTCATACTCCTCACTTGCATGATAGATTTTTAGCTATTGAAAATGCTGAGTATGTATTCAACAATTGTAGAAATTTAGGAGATGAAATCGAATTTAAGGAAGATGGAATCATCCAAAAAAGAGCACAACAAGTTTTAAAAGATGCAGAAGAATTATTAAAACAAATAGACAGAGAAGATTTATTCTCAACAATTGAACGTGGTAAATTTGGTGGAGTAAAAAGACCAAGAGACGGTGGAAAAGGACTTGATGGAGTATGCAAGAAAGATACAGGATATTTTAATCCATTCATCGAATTGATGCTTGGAGGTGAGAGATAATGGCAGAAGTTGCAAAAGTAGATTTTACAAAAGTAAAACCTTATGGGGATACGATGAATGACGGAATGGTTCAACTTAGCTTTACTCTACCAGTACCAGATGGTGATGAGGCTATGGAAGCAGCAAGACAATTAGTTAAAAAGATGGGATTAGAAGAACCAAGTGTAGTTCATCATGCAGACTTAGGTTGTCAATATAGTTATTTTGTAGTTTATGCGAAATGTACTCATACTGTAGACTATTCAAAGATAGAAGTGCCAAAAGTTGATGTAGAAACAATGAGTAAAGAAGAAGTAGAAGAATATATTGCAGAAAATATCAAGAGAAAAGTAGTGATAGTTGGTGCTTGTACAGGAACAGATGCTCATACAGTAGGAATAGATGCCATTATGAATATGAAAGGATATAATCACCATTTTGGATTAGAAAGATATGAAGGAATGGAAGCTATAAATATGGGAAGCCAAGTTCCAAATGAAGAATTAGTAGCAAAAGCAATAGAAGTAAATGCAGATGCAATACTAGTTTCTCAAGTAGTAACACAAAAGGATGTACACATCCCAAACTTAACACAACTAGTAGAACTACTAGAAGCAGAAGGACTAAGAGATAAAATAGTACTAGTATGTGGTGGACCAAGACTTAGCCATGAACTAGCAAAAGAACTGGGCTATGATGCAGGGTTTGGTCCAGGAAGCTACGCAGAAGATGTAGCAAGCTTTGTAGTAACTGAAATGGTAAACAGAAACTTAATATAATATGAGTCAGGGGCAGTCCCCTGATTCATTTGCAACAAAGGGGATGGTTCTTTTTGTCGCATTTCTTTGTCACAGTAACTCACTTCCGTTTTTATACTTGAAAAAGTTTCAACAATTGTTTGACTATTACAAAAATTTATCCTATAATTAATAATAAATACAATAAAAGGAGGTAAAAGGATGTCTAACAAAGTTAATAAGGGTAGTGAGTTTAAACCTTATGTACCAGCCGATAAGGTAATGCCTGAGTTTACTGGCACTGCAATTTTCATTGGAGTAATCATGTCTATAGTATTTGGTGCAGCAAATGCCTATATCGGTCTTAGGGTAGGTATGACTATTAGTGCTTCTATACCTGCTGCAGTTATATCTATGGGAATCATTAGAGGTATTTTAAAGAGAGACTCCATATTAGAAAACAACATGGTTCAAACAATAGGCTCAGCTGGAGAATCATTGGCTGCTGGTGCTATATTTACATTGCCAGCTTTATTTATTTGGTCTCAAGAACTTGGAATGGCAGAACCAAAATTATTGAACATCATAGTTATATCGTTAGTTGGCGGAACATTGGGAGTATTCTTAATGTTGCCACTTCGTAAAGCTTTGATAGTAAATGAACATGGGACACTTCCATATCCAGAAGGAACTGCATGTGCAGAAGTATTAATAGCTGGAGAAACTGGAGGAGCTAAAGCTAGAACCGTATTTGCAGGTTTAGGAATAGGTTCATTATTCAAATTCATTGCAGATGGAATCAAATTATTCCCAAGTGAAATTGAATATGCTTTCAAAGGTTACAAAGGTGCTGCCATAGGTATGGATACATTGCCAGCGCTTCTAGGTGTAGGGTTTATCGTAGGCCCACAGATTTCAGGATATATGCTTTCAGGAGCTGTATTAGGATGGCTAGTTATCATTCCTCTTATGACACATTTAGGTCAATTTGTTACAACTGCTATATACCCAGCATCAGATCCATTAGCTACATTAGGCTATTGGGATATGTGGTCATTTTATATTAGATATATAGGAGCTGGAGCTGTAGCATTTGGAGGAATATTGAGTTTAGTTAAATCATTACCGTTAATTTTCAGAACATTCAGAGAGGCTTTAGGTGGACTTAAAGAATCAAGTGGAACTAGAACAAATCTTAGAACTGACGAAGACATGTCAATCAAAATTGCTGTTATAGGAGTTATTGCAATAGTATTATTCATAGGATTAACAGATATTATTCCAGTAGGAGTTTTAGGTGCAATTATTATAGCTGTATTTGGATTTTTCTTTGCAACAGTATCAGCAAGATTGGTAGGACTTGTTGGAAGCAGTAACAACCCAGTATCAGGAATGACTATAGCTACACTTTTAATCACAAGTATAATATTTAAGGCAACAGGATTTGTTGGAGAAGCAGGTATGATTGGTGCACTATCAGTAGGAACAGTTATTTGTATTATCACAGCTATGGCGGGAGATATGTCTCAGGACTTAAAAACTGGATTCCTTGTTGGTGCAACTCCTAGGAAACAACAATATGGAGAACTTATAGGAGTTTTGGCTTCAGGTTTAGTTATAGGTTTAGTATTAGCATTATTAAATAAAGCATGGGGATTTGGTTCATCAGAATTACCAGCACCACAAGCAACTCTAATGAAACTAGTTATTGAAGGAGTAATGAGTGGAAATCTTCCTTGGGTATTGGTATTCATGGGAGTAGGTATAGGAATAATGGTTGAATTACTTGGCATTCAAATACTTCCATTTGCAGTAGGACTATATTTACCAATTCACTTGAGTACACCAATTATCATTGGAGGTATTTTAAGAGGATTACTTGAAAAGAAGAAAATGGACCAAAAAGTTCTTCGAGAAAAAATCGATGGTGGAGTACTTTATTCTTCAGGATTAATAGCTGGAGAAGGTCTAGTAGGTATAATATTAGCAATATTAGCTGTAATTCCTGCAACAGCAGACAAGAGTGTAGGAGATGTTGTTGCATTTGGAAACAATATGCTTGGACAATGGGGTTCAGTTATATTCTTTGGATTGTTGATTTTAACTTTGGTTAAGAACTCTTTCTGGAGGAAGGTTGAAAATTGAAAAAAAACCAAAACTATTTAGACTATATCCCTAAAAAAGTTGAGAATATAAACTCAAGAAAAACAGAAGATGGTAGAACACAGTTGATTGTTGACAGAAACTCTTTTTTAGAAAGGATACTGAGAAAGATTATATATATTCCAGAGAAGTACTATGTGGATTTAGATCCACTAGGTAGTTTTATCTGGAATAATATAGATGGTGATAGAAGTATTTTTGAAATATCACAAATGGTAAAAGAAGAGTTTCAAGATCAGGCAGAACCTCTATATGAAAGATTGATAGAATATTTTGTCATTTTAAAAAATAATAAATTTGTAAAGCTAAAATAAGTCAGGGGACTATCCCCTGACTTATTTACTTAATATTGATGATTATTTATCAAGTAACTTAATAACGTAACCTTTAGAACCTATGGTATAATAAAGACAAAATAATCTGAAGGCATGGAGGTAAAACAATGGTCTTAACAATTTTGCTGTTATTAAAGATAATGCTTTTTATATATCTTACAAGAATAGAATACAATAAAGTATTAATATTTATTGTTAGTGGTCTATATGTAATATTTTTCTTTTCTTTAATATATTTAAGCAATAGAAAGAAAAAGCAGACTATAGCTTTTAGTTTTTATAATATAATATCTACCATTATGTTTGCGGATACAATGTATTTTCACTATTTCAATGGCATGCCATCAATTAAAATGGTAAAGCAATTAGGACAAGTAGCGGCTGTAGGAGATAGTGTTAAATCTGTTTTAAATCCGCTTAATATTTTATTTTTGATAGATATACCATTTTTGTGTTTTTATTTTTGTAAAAAGAAGAAAGTGATTAAAGAAGAACGGAAAATTTATAATAAGGATTTAAGAATTGGGATTCCCTATACAATTATTTCAGTACTTTCAATTTTGATGATAATAATGAATACAAGTGGCTGTGGTTCTATTATTAGCAAGCAGGAGCTTTTCACTTATCATGCTAAAGACATATTATCTATTTTTAAAGATGAAGGGGAAGCGGTTATGGGTGAAGAAATGTTCACCAATGAAGATTTAAAAAAACTAAGGGAAAGATCTTTTACAACAGAGGGCAAGTATACTGGCATAGGTAAAGACAAAAACTTGATAGTAATTCAAGTAGAAGCACTACAAAATTTTGCATTAAATAGATATTATGGAGGGCAAGAAATTACACCAAATCTAAATAAATTTTTAGAAGAGCAGGGAATCATTTATTTTGATAGATATTATCAGCTAGTAGGACTAGGTAGTACTTCTGATGCTGAATTTGTTACATTGAATTCTCTATATCCTTCAATGAAAGACCCTAGCTATAATTATTATAAAGACAAAACTTTTTATGGATTGCCTTGGATTTTAAGGGAAAAAGGATATAATGCTTGGTCATTTCATGGATACAAGAAGGAGTTTTGGAGTAGAGAAACTGCTCACAAAACTCAGGGATTTGAAAGATTCATAAGTGAGGAAGATTATGAAGTAGGAGATAAAATAGTTCTAGGGATTACAGATGAAGATTTTTTAAATCAGACTATTCCATATATAAAACAGATGAAAGAGCCTTATTTTTCATTTGTCATTACATTGTCCAGCCATAATCCTTTTAATTTGCCTGAAAAGTATAAGGAAATTGATTTGAAGCCAGAACATGAAAATACTCTTTTTGGAAATTATATTCAATCTATTCACTATGCAGATAAGGCTTTAGGTCAATTTTTAGAAGGTTTAAAAGAGGAAGGGATTTATAATAATTCAATTATAGCATTGTATGGAGATCATTTTGCTTTATCAAGTATGGATCAAGAAAATAAAAATATAATGGCTGACTATATGGGTAAGCCTTATGATTTTAATGAAATGATGAATATTCCTCTAATAATTCATGTTCCTGGGGAAGAGATAAATGAAACAGTATCCACTATAGGTTCACAGATAGACTTTTTACCTACAATACTAAATATTATGGGGATTAAAAATGAAAAAGGAGTTATGTTTGGGGTAGATTTAGCTAATTCAAATGAAGGAATAGTTGCACAGCAGATACATATGCTCAAAGGTTCCTTTATAGACAATGAAAAGATGTTTGTTATGTCTAGGGATGGTATATTTGACCATAGTAGAGCTATCGACTTAGATAGTGGAAGGGATGTAGATTTAAGGGAATGTCGAGCTAACTATGAGAGAGCATTAGACGAAATAGATAAATGTGAATTCATGCTACAAAATAACTTAATAAAAAATTTCCTAACAGGTTCTGATGAAATTGTAATAGAAGAAAAAGAAGATGATTTTCAAACAGAAGATTTAGAATATGTAGCATTAGGAGGGGGAGAAATAGAAGGTGTACAGAATTCTAATTCACTAGATGCTATTGACGAAAGCTATAAAAATGGCTTTAGATGTATGGAGCTTAATTTTCAGTGGACAAGCGATGAGAAACTAGTGTTACTTAAGGATTGGGAAGAATCAGTTAAAAGGTTATTTAATGTAGAGCCAAATAAATACAGTCTTGAAGAATTTAAAAGTTTTGAGATGATAAATGGCTTAAAACAGATGACTTTGGAAGACTTAGCAAGCTGGATGAGAAACCACATAGATGCTTATGTTATTACAACTATAAAAGAAGAGAACGTGAAAGCATTAAAGTATATAAGGGATACTTATCCTGATATACAAGATAGAATTATACCTCAGATAATGTATACAGGAGAGTACTATCCTATACTTGCTCAAAAATATAGAAATATAATATTTAATCTATCCCTTGGAAAGTATACTGATGAAGAAGTAATAGATTTTTTAAATATTTATAAACACTTCGCTGTAGCTATGCCAATTGATAAAGCAAAGGGAGATTTTCCTCAAAAGCTAAAAGAACAAGGAGTTCGTTCTTATGTTTATGTAGTAGGGACAGAAAAAGCAAAAAAAAAGTTAAAGAAAAATGATGTATTTGGTATTTATACTCACAATTTAGCACCATAATGGGAAAATAGATAAGGAGACAGGACGGTTTTCTGTCCCACTTTTTCTTTAGATAAAAACGGATATGAGATTATTCTCTATCCGTTTTTTTGCTCTAAAAATATGGCAATAACTTAGGGATTTAACAACTGGAATTGACACTTAATTTAGCTGAAATATACTAATGACATCTGATATTTTGAAAAAGGTGCAGTACCGTTAACGTTCCTAAAATAATTTTTAAAAATATATTGACTATTCTATCAAAAGGAAGTATTATATTTAATAAGTAAGATAGACATCTAACAATGATAGTTAGATGTAAGCTTAATCATTAATTGGATTTTTTTCTATCATTAAGAAAAGGACAAGATATTTTAGAAGACGAGGAGGGAGTAATGTTGAAAAAGTTTAGCAAGTTGTTGTCATTGATTTTAGTATTATGCATGATTTTACCGGGATTTGTATTTTCGGAAAACATGGAAATTAGTTTACAAACCGTAAATTCAGAAAATGTTCAAGATTCAGAAGATTATGATGAACTGAAGAATGTTAAACCTATCATTGAGGAGGCCTTGAGCCAAAGTCAGTTAGAACTAGGACTTGATTATGAAGGGTTTAAACCAAAAGATGAAGTAAGGGTTATTGTAGAACTAGAAGATAAGCCTACAATAGCATATGCAACAGAAAAATCATTGTCCTTTAATGAGATTCCAAAAAACAAAATAGATAGACTAGAAAAAAATCTGATAACAGAACAGTCAAAAGTTAGAAATATGATCACAGCTAAAGATGTTCATATGAAATATTTAAATCAATTTACAACAGTATTTAATGGATTCAGTGGAGAAATTGAGTTTGATGAACTTGAAACTATTAAAAGACTTCCAGGAGTAAAAAAGGTATATATATCAAATGAATATAAAGCTCCTGAAGTTCAGCCAGAAATGATAACTAGTAATTCTATGGTAGAGTCAGGAAAAGCTTGGGATTTAAATTATAAAGGTGAAGGAATGGTAGTTGCAGTTATTGATACAGGAGTGGATCCTGATCACAGGGATATGTTAATAAGCAATGAAACAGAAGTAGATTTAACAGAGGAAGATGTAGATGAGATTATATCTAAAAACAGCGGAATGAAAGGAAAATACTATTCCAAAAAAGTTCCTTTTGGATACAATTACTACGATTTAAATTATGAAATATTGGACAAGCGTCCCAATGCTTCAGAACATGGTATGCACGTTGCAGGTACTGTAGCAGCAAATGGAGATGTGGAAAATGGTGGTTTAAGGGGAGTAGCACCAGAAGCACAGATTCTTGCCATGAAGGTATTTTCAAACGATCCAATCTATTCAACCACTTTTGATGATGTATATATTAAAGCTATAGAAGATTCAGTTAAATTAGGAGCAGATGTTATCAACATGAGTTTAGGTTCTACTGCAGCTTTCAATGATTCTATGGCTCCATCTAGTGTTGCTATAACTAATGCTGTAGAAAATGGGATAGTATGTGCAGTATCAGCAGGAAACTCAGGACAGATAACATATGGATGGTCTGATACAAACAAAGGACTTCCATTGAAAAAAGATCCAGATATAGGGCTTGTAGGAGCGCCAGGATTATCAGTAGATTCACTACAAGTAGCTTCAATAGAAAATACTAAATTGATGTCACCATATATTAAATATGAAGGTGTATCTTTGAAAGACTCAGTACCTGTAAACAGTGTAATAGTAGAAGAAGATGCATATGATATCCGTTATTTAAATAATAATTCAAATGCACAAAGGCATTTGATTACTACATTTAATAACGGAAAACCTATATATGTAAAACTTACAGAAAAAACCATAGTGGATTTAAAGGGTAACAAAGTAGTAGAAACAGTATTACCAACAGTTGTAAACTACTATGATGCAAATGGAAGAGTAGAAGAAAAATCACCATTAACTGTTGCAATAACAGGAGATACTGAAGTTAAAAAGACTCCAATGATAGTTGCTGGGGATAAAAATCCATCAAAGGTATTTAGCGGTCCAGTTGAATATGTAGATTGTAAAAACGGAACAGAAGCAGATTTTAAAAATATTAAAGTAAAAGATAAGATTGCTCTTATTATTCGTGGTGATATTGGTTTTACAGATAAAATATCAAATGCAGAAAAAGCTGGAGCAAGTGGAGTTATTATTTACAATCATCCTCTAGGTGGAGAAGAATTAATCAATATGATGTATCCAGATGGATGTAAAATTCCAGCAGTATTTATTGGGTACAAGGGAGGAAAAGCTCTACTAGATGCACAAGATAAGAGTATAACTTTTGCTGATGATTTAATTCACATTGACAACATAAATTCAGGACTTATGTCAGACTTTACATCTTGGGGAACTACTCCAGATTTAGAGTTAAAGCCAGAAATCACAGCTCCAGGGGGACAAATCTATTCAACATTACAAAACAATAGATACGGAATGATGAGTGGAACTAGTATGTCTTCACCTCATGTTGCTGGTGGTTCGGCTCTTGTAATGGAATATATTAAGAAACATGACAAATACAAAAACTTGAGTTTAGAAGAACAGGCTAGATTTGCAAAATTATTACTTATGAATACAGCAAGCGTTGTTAAAAACCCAGACTATAAAGGTATAGACCAAGTTATTTCTCCAAGAAGACAAGGTGCAGGGCTAATGAATCTTTATAGTGCTATATCAACACCTGTTACAGTATTTGACAAAAAAACTGAAGAAGGAAAAGTTAATTTGAAAGATTTTCTAGATACGTCTTTTACAATGGAATTAGTAGCAGAAAATCATACTGAAAATGAACTAACTTATAAGGTAAATGTAGATGTATTAGCAGACAAAATTGTTTATGATAAAGACGCAGAAGAAGAATTAAATATGTTATCTACAAGGGAAATGAATGCTGATGTAAGTGTACCACAAATGATAACAATACCACCAAATAGTCAAAAAGAATTCATGGTAACAGTTGATTTTAGTCATGACACTGAAACATATAGAAATATGTTTGTAGAGGGATTTGTATCTTTAGAAGAAGTTACAGACACATATCCTACATTGAGCCTTCCTTACATGGGCTTTTATGGAGATTGGAATGAGCCAAGTATTTTTGATGGAATGAAGGTAATAGATAAAAAATCATATTATGGAATGGCTGGAATGGCAGGCGTAAACAAAGAATATGAATTATCCTATTATGATGATTTGGCAATGTCTCCATATACTGACGATGGAAAGTTATTTGGAAAGAGTGTAATGTTCCCAATATTATCATTGATGAGAAATGCAAAGAAATTGGAATTTAACATATTAGATGAAAATAAAGTTAAGCTTACTTCGGTATATAGAGATCAGTATGTTTCAAAGAGCTATGTAGATGGAGGACATAATTTACCAGCGTATTTAATTGTAAATGCTGCTTGGGATGGGAAAATAGGAAAAACAATAGTACCAGATGGACAATACTATTATCAAATAAGAGCTATCATTGATTATGAAAATGCAGTTTGGCAAGAAAAAAATATTCCAATAATAGTTGATACAAAGAAACCAGAAATAACTAATATTTCTTTTGATAATGAAACTAAAGTCATTAGTTGGAATGCAATAGATACTGGTTCAGCGGTAGTAGGATTCTTGATAACATTAGATGGTTCACAAGTTGGAGAAGTAATGATGGCTAAAGATGAAGTTTCAGAATATGAGTTTGATTTGACACAATATATAGGAGATAGTGGAGCACACAATGTTAAGATATTCAGTTTTGATAGAGCTATGAATACAATTAAGGTATCTAAGGAAATAAGCCTAGAAAATGCAGAGCCAGAATTATATCTATTAAAACCAGGTTTGTTTGAAATTAGTAAAGGTGAAGTATTGTTCCAAGGTTGTGTATTTGGAGTTGACGATGTTGAATCAATTTTGATAAACGGTGAAAAAGTAGAATTTGAATTCAATGAAGATACAGTACTAATTGATCCTAAGGATAAAGAAGGGAAAAAGGTACTAAGAAGAGGACCAGGATACACATTTAAAGAAATTAAGGAATTTGAAAGTGGAATCTACGAAACACCTGTAACTGTTAAGACTAGAAGTGGCAAAGAGAAGACAATCATAAGAAGATACTATGTGGATAAAACAACACCAAATATGATAGCTAATGTATTGGAGAGAGATCCAGCTAGTGAAACAGTAAAAATAGAAATAACAATGTCAGATAATTTCCCATATTTGAAGTTGTTTATAAATGGTAGTGATGAATATTTGTTTGACGGAATGAACAAAAGTATGGGATTAGAAGCAGGAGAAGTAACGGAAACCTTCACAGTACCAGTAAATGTTGGAAGAAATAGAATTGAGTTAGTTTTAGTTGACATAGCGGGTAATCAGGTAGTTAAATTTATAACTGTTGAAAGAACTGAAGCCTCAACAGAAAAATTACCAGTTACAGAATCAGAAGAAACTTCTGTTGAAACATCAGATGTACCAACAGAAGAATTAATGGAGACACCTGTTGAAACTAAGTATGAAGTACCAATTGAATTTCCAGTTGAAGAACCTATTGAAATACCAATTGAATCACCTGTGTTAGCCCCAGTTGCTAATTATTAAAAATACAATATAAGGAGCGGGAATTTCTATGAAATATAAAAATAAGATTAATATAAGCCTAGTTTTGATGATAATCTTAACTATGGTATTGTCCCCATTTTCTAGTTTCGCACTAGAAGGGGACTATACCCCCTCTACTGTGACCATAGATACGAAAAATATGAGTCCACAAGAGAAAATACAAGATATTGTAAAAGAAAAGCTTAATCAGGATGAATCTGTTGAAGTAATAGTTTATTTAAATGAAAAAGTTAATGTACAAGAGTTAACAAATAAAGCAAACTACATGTCTACAGAAGAAAAAAGAGAAATGGTAGTAGATACATTGAAATACACTGCAGAGTCATCTCAAAGAGATTTAATAAATTTCTTAGAATCTGAAGTTCAAAATGGAAATGTAGATAGCTTTGAACCCTATTATATAATTAATGCTATCCATGTAAAAGGGAACAAAACTATTATAGAGGAATTATCCAAAAGAGAAGATGTATATAAAATAAGTTATAACGAAAAAGTAAAAGCTGAAACTAAAAGTAATGTAAATGCATATGAAACAAATGCAGCTACAAACTCAAGTACAGATCAAACTATAAGCAATGTAGAATGGGGAGTTGAAAGAATAGGTGCTCCTAAAGTTTGGGAAAAAGGTATAGACGGTTCAGGAGTAGTTGTAGGCGTAATTGACTCTGGAGCTGACTGGACCCATGAAGCTCTAAGAGACAAGTGGAGAGGATATAATCCTAATGATACAGATAATCCAAATCCAGAAGGAAATTGGTATGACGCAGTAAATCACAAAAAAATGCCTTATGATGAAACTAAAAAATCTCATGGAACACATATTTTAGGTACAGTATTAGGACAAGACAAAGAAGGTAAAAACAAAATAGGTGTTGCACCAGGAGCACAATGGATTGCTGCAAAAGCATTTGACGAAGAAAGTTCTATTGATTCTTGGTTAATTGCAGCAGGTCAATGGATGCTTGCTCCAAATGGAGATCCAAATCTAGCGCCTGATATAGTATTATTAGCTCCAAACACTTTACTTGCAGGGTGGGGAGATGTTCATAAGAGTAATGATGAATGGTTTAGAGATATGGTTATAGCTTGGAAAACAGCAGGAATAATACCTGTATTTGGAGCAGGAGATAACTGGTGGGGTGGAGGATTTGAAGGTTCAATAGAAACTCCAGCTAGTTATCCTGAAAGCTTTGCAGTAGGTGGAGTAGATGAAAACAATGAATTGTTATGGTCTACAAATCGAGGACCAGCACCTTATCAAGGATTTGAAATGAAGCCAAATATAGTAGCTCCTGGAAGCAACACCCGTTCTTCAATTATAGGAGGATATGAAGGAGGAAGCAATTGGGTAAGTGCAAGTAATGCTGCTGCTCATGCTGCGGGTGCTGTAGCTCTATTGTTATCTGCAGACAACACCTTAAATGCTGATGATATAGAGCAAATATTGGAAACTACAGCTAAACAATTAATTGATAGTAAATATACTTCATCACCAAACTATGGTTATGGACATGGTTTACTAAATATAGATGCAGCTATATCATCTATTTCAACAGATAGGGCAACTGTAAAGGGAAAAGTAACAGTAGCCGGTACTGATACAGAAGATCCTCAAATAGTTCATGAACAAGAAGTAAAACTATCATTTTCAGGTCAAGACATAGTAATAAATGCTAATGTTTCAGATGATAATGCAGTTGCTAAAGTTGAGCTCATGGTTAAACAAGATGCTAGCCAAGAATGGACAACTATCCCTATGAATAAAGTAGCAGGAACCTACGAAAATGGTCAATACAAGGGAACAATAGATTCAACTATTGCTTTAAGTCCAGGGATTATATACAAGATAGTAGCTATAGATAGTACAGGGAAAACAATAGAAACAAGTGAATACAATATTGAAATAAAATTTGGGATGCTTCCAAATGAATACAATACAGGATTTGAAACTGAAGAAGATATAAAACTTTGGAGTTTGTCTGGTGACTGGGAATGGGGACAACCAAAAGACAAACCAACTCCTCACGAAGGTTCTAAAGTAGTGGGAACAAAAATTGATGGAAAGTATTCGAGGAGTAGTGATAGTTATTTAATTTCACCACCTTTTGATTTGAGAAGTAGCGAACTTAAAAGTGCTAGTTTGAGATTCAATCATTGGTATGATACAAAGTTAAAACTTGACTTTTGTAATATATATATTTCAAACGATTATGGTCAAACTTGGAATAAAACTGAAAGTGAATTCTCTGGCAGAGATTATTCATGGAGTGAAGTTTCAATAGATTTTAAAAATTATCTACAATCAGAGACACCAGTATTTGTAGCATTTAGATTTACATCAGATACTTCTTGGACAGAACAAGGTTGGTACATTGACAATGTAAGATTGATTGGAAATGATGAAGAAGCTCCAAAAGTAGTGACTGGATTTTCAGGAGAATTTAAAAGTGTTGGAGCTGTACTCAAATGGGATGCGTCAAAGAGTGCAGATTTAAGTCGCTACAATATCTATAGAAAGACTTCAGACACAGAATATAGCTTGATTGGAACAGCAAAAAGTCCAGCATATGTAGATGATACTGTAGAAAAAGATAATACTTACAATTATATAGTAAAAGCAGTAGATATCTATGAAAATGAAAGCTTAGCTTCAGAAGAAGTAGAAGTAATAGCAGGAGAAGTAAAAGCTATTTACTTTGAAAGTTTTGAAGATAATGATGGCGGTTATAAAACTGGAGGACAAAAATGTAGTTGGGAATGGGGAGTACCTTTGATAGATCATTCATCTTGGGGAGACCCAGGACCAGAAAGTGCATATTTTGGAGACAAGCTATGGGGAACAGACCTTATGAGTACCTACAAAGAAAATAGCAGTGGTTATATAGAAACACCTTCCATTGATATACCTTCAGATGGAGAATATATGCTAGATTATTATCAATGGATTCATACACATAAAATTGAAACAGATAGATGTCAAGTTCAAATATCTACAGATGATTCCAAATGGATAAATATTACCCCAAATGAAAATATGGGAGGAGAAATAAAAGTTTGGGAGAATATTAAAATATCACTTAAAGATTATTCAGGACAAAGTGTTAAATTTAGATTTGTATTGTATGCAGATGAAATTAGGAATGCACCAGGTTGGTACATTGACAATGTATGTGTAGTTAAATCAGATGGAGAAGAGGTATCTCCAGGAAATGTATCAGTTAGCACTGTTTCACATAGTTTCAATGAATATGAAACAGATGAATATTCATTAAGAGACTTAAGCAAAATGACTTTAAACTTACGAAATGTATCATGGGGTTTAAATGAAAATTTTGTTGAAACAATAGATGAAACTACTACTCAAGTGCCTGTAGAAGCTATTGTTACAATAGTTGAAACTGGCATAAAAGTTAGAACTAGTACAAGAGATGGTAGTTACAAAATAGATGTTCCAGTAATGAGTAAAAATCAGAAAGTTACTTTACGTGTTGAAGCCAATGGATATGCAACACAAGAAGTAGTACTAAATTTAAATAACGGACAAGTTGTAGAACAAAACTTTAGCTTAATACCTGCATCAAAAGGAAATATTGATGGTAAGGTAGTTGATTCAAAAGGAGAAGCTATAGTAGGTGCACAGGTTAAAATATCAAATAGCAGCATAACACCAGTTAAAACAGGTGATTTAGGTGAATTTAAATTTAACGATTTATATGAAGGCAAATATACTTTATTAGTTTCAGCTAAAGGTAAAACAACTAAACAGGTAGTAGTAGATATAGTTAAAGGTAAAAATGAAGCTTTAGAAATTGTACTAGATGATTATGTTGGCCATGAAAAAGAATTGATTTATGATGATGGTTCAGCAGAAAATGAATTAACAGCTAGTTGTGAAAATTCAGGTATAGCGGTTAGAATGACACCTAATGGCAAATCTATATTAAAAGGAGCTAAACTATACTTTAAATCTCCAGAATATGAAGGGTTTGAAATAGGTATTGCAATATATGATAGTTTCAATGGAAGTCCTGGAATGATGATAGGAGAACCAAAATATATAACACCAGAATATGATAAGTGGAACTATGTAGATTTGTCAGAGTATGAATTTACAACAGAAAAGGATTTCTTCATAGCAACATATCAAAAATCTAGTGGAGATTGTACAGCACCATTAGGAATTGACAATGATGGCGAAGAATACAATAGATCCTATGTTCATAAAAATGGTGGGTTTGTTCCATTTGGTGAAGGATATAAAAATGCCATGATTAGAGCAATAATGACCAGTGAAATAGGTGCTCCAACTATAACAAACTTAAAAGCTATCAACTATACAAACAAGGATAATATTACAGTAGAAGGAACTGTTAGCAAAGATTCACTAGTGAAAGTTTATCAAAATGGACAAATGGTGAAGGAAGTTCAAAGTAATAATGGAACTTTCAAGGCAGAATTAGAATTGACTGATGATGTAAATGAAATATACGCAACCTCAATAATAAATGAAGTAGAAACAAATAAATCAAATATAGTAAAGGTAATATTAGACAAAATTTTACCAAATATAAAGATAAGCAGTCCAGAAAATGATAATATAGTAAATGAAGAAAAAATAGTGGTTTCTGGTATAGTAACTGATAAATACCTAGCAAAAGTTTATGTGAATAACCAAGTGGTAGAAGTAGATGAAAGTGGGAACTTTGAAACTGAAATATATCTAAATCTTGGTGAAAATACTATTGTGGTTAAAGCAAAAGACAATGCAGGAAATGTCAGTGAAGTGACTAGAAATGTTTATAGAAATCAAATAGGTCAATCGATAAAAGAACTACCAATTAACACAATAATAGTAGACAATGAAGCATTTGATGTAAGATATTTGAACTCCAATGTAGAAGCTAAAAAGAAATTAATTAATTGGTATAATAGTGGAAAAGAAGTATATATCAAACTTAACAGAGATTTATTAGTCAATAGTGAAGGTATAATTATAACTATTGAAAAGCTTCCAAATAATATAACATACTATAGTGTAAATGGAGAGATTTTCATGTACGCTAGATAAATACAGCGAGGGGGTATTTTGTTTTGAAAATTATATTTGATGAGAAACCAGGGGAAATATATGATATTTTTCAAAGCCTATGGGTTATAAACAATTATGATTTTTATAAAAATAGAAAAAATAACTTAGGTGTTAAGGAAGAAAATCCTTATGAAAAAGGTTTAAAGTGTATAAAAAAGAAAAATATTATTAATGAAGAAAGTCTTGAAAATTATTTTCCAAAAGAAATGGAGCCTAAAAACGTACTGGGTTTATCTAATCTATGGAAGTACGATACAATAGATAAATTTTTGGAACGTATAAAGCAAATGGATGATCATGAAATTTGGGATTTTATCATTACCAGTATAGACAATATAACCAATGATGGAAAAGAAGAGTTTCTCGTGGAAAAAGCAAATATGGATATAGAGAGCGTGATAAATTTTATCAACTCTAAAAATATCGATAATAGTTTAAAATGGGAAATGCTTATGCTTCTAAATGACAGAGAAAAATATATAGATGATTTTATAAAATTTATGGAAAATTATCTTAAACAATATACAACTCTAAACGAGAAAAGGCAGATGACTATGGATAATTTAAATGAGGAAATAAAAGAAAACTTAAAAAAGCATAAAGTGGAGTATTTGAATAAACTGGTAAGTGGTATATTTAGTTTTGAAGAATATAAGAGAGTATATGTTACAACTTCTGCATTATCAAGTCTTATAATTGCAGACGAATATTCTAGTGATTGTTTTGTAGTACTTGGACCATATTTAAAGGGAATTAAAGATAAGTTTGACGAAAAAAATGATATTGAAGAAAAACTAGATTTTATAAAAAACATATGTGAGAGTACAAAATTTAAAATAATCAAATTGCTACTTAAAAGAGATTATTATGGACTTGAAATTGCAAAGGAATTGGGATTGACAAAGGCAACAGTTTCATATCATATGGATTTTTTAGTTACAGCAAAAGTTGCATATATTAAGAAAGAAGGACAAAAAGTATATTATTCACTAAACAAAGAAGCACTAAAAAGGGGAGTAGAATTTTTAAAAGATGAATTCAATGTATAGAGTCATAAAGAGATATATGTAAAAATATAAAGGAGGGAAAGAAGATATGAGAAGTTCTAAACACTTTATATCAATGGTTGTAGGAATTCTAATATTAGCAAGTAGTATGGTCGCTTTTTGTCAAAACTCAGATGTTGAAAAACATTGGGCGAAAAATGAAATCAATTATATAAAAGAGAAGAAAATAGTTCAAGGTTATACAGATGGAAGTTTCAAACCAAATAATCAAATTACTAAAGCAGAGTTTTACAAGATAATAAATGGATTGATGGGATATAGTGACACAACAAATATAAGTTTTTCAGATGTAAATGAAAAGGATTGGTTTTATAAAGAAGTAGCCAAAGGAGTAAATGCAGGATATATATTAGAAAAGGAAGGAACAAAATTAAACCCTAATTCTTATATCACTCGTGAAGAAGTAGCAAGGATTATAGGGACAAGTTTTGGATTGGATTCAAGTGATGAAAAAATAGCAGAAGGATTTACTGATGGACAAGGTATATCAAAAGAAGCTAAAGGATATGTAAGTTCCTTAAAGAAGAAAAAATATATCCAAGGATATGAAGATGGAACTTTTAGACCTGAAAATACAATAACAAGAGCTGAAGTGGTTAAGATGTTATACAATATAAGTGGACAAATAGTAAATACGAGTGGGACAATAAACCAAAACGCAGCAAATAATGTGATCGTAAATACATCAAATGTAGTATTGAAAGATATCGTAATAAATGGAGATCTTTATTTAGTAGAAGGAATAACAGAAGGAAATATAGTACTAGACAATGTAGTAGTTAAAGGAGATATCTATGTAAAAGGTGGAGGAAAGAAAGGAATAAAGATTAAGGATTCAAAAATAAATAATATAATAATAAACAAGAAATCAAGTGATGTGAAAGTAGTATTAGAAGGGAAAACTGAAGTAAAAAATATATATGCAGAAGAAGAGGCTAATATAGTAGTAAATGCAGGAGCTAAAGTAGGTAATTTGGATATCAGAATACCAAAGCCAAGCCCAAAGCCAACACCAATACCAGTTCCAAAGCCAATACCTGCGCCTACACCATCAACAGGTGGAAAAACTGATAATCCACAAGTACCTCAAATACCAGAACCACAAGTGCCTGAACAACCAGTAGAGGCAAAAATAGTAGCAAAATTTGAAGAACAATATGTATTAAATAAGTTCGGTTTTGTAAATATAAAAATTGAAAATGTAAAAGAGGCTTATAAATTTGATGTACAATACAAATTAGCACATGGAGAAGAATATGCAACAGAAAAGGTATCAATAAATGAAAGTGCTGGTTTAATATTCTATAATGCATCAACAGAAAAATATGTAACAATAAGAATATATGATAGAAATGATAATATAGTTAAGACATTCAAAAATATAGAACTTGTTAAGAATACAGGAAATGTAGAAGATGATAAACAAGTTGTAGAAGCAATATTTGAAGAGCAAACTTATCTAAAGAATTTTGGATCTGTAAAATTAAACATTATAAATGTAGCAGGTGCATATAAGTTTGATGTTCAATATAAATTAGCAGACAACGATGTAGAAACAACAAAGAAAGTATTAATAAGTGAAAGCGCAGGGTTAATATACTATGACAAGGCAAAGGAAAAACTTGTAACAATCAGAATTTATGACAAAAATGATAATATAATAAAAACATTAAACCTAGAGCTTAAATAAGGTTGTGATAGCGGGGATGGTTTGGTTCTCGCTGCCACAAAAAAGGAGACAGGGAACGGTTATCTGTCTCCTTTATTATTGTTAAAGTTGACAATTTCTTTTTTAAATTATTGTTCTATTTCAACATTTGATATTATATTTGGATTACTAAAATCTACAAAAGATGAAGTATTCCAATTTTTAACACGATCATTTACTGCTTCCCATTTTAAGCTTTGAGTTAAGAACATATATGGCAATTCTTCATTCATTAATTTAACCCATTTTTGATAAATTTCAACACGTTTTTTTGGGTCAAATTCTTTTCTGCCAGCTTCTAACAATTTATCATTTTCTTTATTTCTAAATCCTACTGAGTTGTTTCCAGAAGGAATATCTTGTGAACTATGGAATAAATCTAATGCATCTGGGTCTATATTTAATGACCACGCCATGTTATATATATCAAATTCATGTTGGTCAAATATTTTTTCTATTAATGTATTGAAATCTATTGAATTTACTTCTACCTTAACACCGAGCTTTTTCCAATCAGCTTTTAACATTGGAATCATAGTTTCAACATACTTACTGTCTGTGTAAGTATCCCAAACAAAACTTAATTTCATACCGTCTTTTTGTCTGATACCATCTTTGCCAAGTTTCCATCCAGCTTTTTCAAGAAGAGATTTGGCTTTATTTGAATCATATTTGTATTCATTAATATCAGTTGTATTTGCCCATGATGTTTTAGATACAGGCACATTACATACTTTTGCATAACCATTATAGTATTCATCAATGAATTTTTGTCTATTAAATCCATAAGTCAATGCTTGACGGACCTTCTTATCAGCTAGTCTTGGGTCCCTTAAGTTCCATCCGATATATCCATAACCATTTTCAGGATACTCTACTATATTTATAAATCCAGTACTATTTATAATTTCTTTATTATTTTCATTTGGAGAAACTTGAATTTGAACATCTATTGTTCCTTTTTTAATTTCTGACATAGATGTCAAGTTATTATTAAATTTAAAAATTATTTTTTTTACTTTCGGTGTTCTTAAAAAATAATTAGGGTTAGCTTTAAATTTTACATATTGTTTTGGTTCTAATTTTTCAAATACATAAGGACCTGAACCAAGTGGTGTTTGCATTTGTTCTTTTATAACTTCTATATTTCCTTTTTTAAAGTCTGGGAAAGCATGTTTAGGCATGATTGGGAAATTACAATCCCAAATATGCGTTGCAAGTGCTTCTGTAAATGTAAATGAAATTGTATAGTCGTCAATTACTTTGATACCTTCAATATTTTCAGCATCACCATCTCTATACTCTGTAAGCCCTACAATTTGGCTAACTTGCTCTGTATATCTTCCATCATAAGTAGGATCACATAGAATCTTATAAGTAAATTCAATATCATTTGCTGTTAGTGGTTCTCCATCACTAAACTCTACATCATCTCTTAAATGGAAGGTATAAGTTTTAAGATCTTTAGATAGCTCCCATTTTTTTGCTACATGAGGTATTGGGTTACCCTGTTTATCATTACTAATAAGGCTATCATATACCATATTTACAACATATCCATCAGATATAGTACTGTAGTAAATAGGTAAGAAATCACCTCTTACTTCAGGTATGCCAATTATAAGAGCATCTGAATTTTTCCTTGTTTTAGCTGGATTTTGAACTGTTTTTTTTGATTTATTTGCAGAATTTGCTAGTAATAGTTCATCTTTTTCTGCATAACCTGTTGATAATAATGATAAAACTAATACAAGTGAAAGCATTAAAACTAACTTTTTTTTCATTTTAAATATCCCCCTTTTGTTCATATGTTTTAGAAAAATTGTAATTTTATTGTATTATATCATTCGTTTTCCATAAAGGCAACGGATAATAGGAATAAACGAAAATTTTCTTGCATATGCCAAATGTTTTCTTGCACATTTAACTTAAAACAAATAAATATTATATTTATATTTTTCCTATAATGGCTAATTAAAGAGTGTAAAGTAATATTTCTTAAGATTCGATAAAATGGAACAGTTCTTGCAAATATATATTAACACCAGATCTTGTAGGGCCAATCTTCGGCCCTCCAAAGCAACTTAATAATTTAGTGCAAGGCATTGACAATTATTTAACGAACAATTCAACCCCTAGCACTAATATTTAATTTGGCTAGACAGGAGGTGATAGAATAGATCATACCAAACAGGTAATGGCAACTATTGAAGACTTTTTTAGCTCATATTATCAAGGGGACAGATTGAAGTTTTATAGTTTCTTTGACACTGATTTTCAAAGAACTGTACCACTAAATATTTTTCTCTATCATCCAAGGTACAACAATATTGACTTAGGAGTATTGAAAGAAATTGAGGAAATCAATGTGGTAAAGGTAGAGAATAAAGCTAATGCTACCTTAAAAGTTGAAAGAAGAGGTGAAGTAGCTTCAATAAGACTATACCTCAAAATGCAATTTGGAAAGTGGAAAGTTGTAGCAAACAATGTATTTTAGTAATTGCAGTATTAAAACATTACTTATAAAAGTAAAATAGAGGGGGATTTACATGACTAACAAGTATATTCATAAAAAACAAACAGCTTTATTATTAGCTCTAATAATGGTATTTGCATTATTTGCACCATTAGCTGAGCAAGTAGTATTGGCAGAAGGTACATATTCTGCTCCTGAATTAAAAGTAAGCAATAATCTCATTTCCCTAACAGAAAAAAGAGAAATTGAAGTGACAGTTAACCTAGGATATAAACCAAATCTAAAAGATTTACAATGGACACTAGGTGACAAAGCATTTAGCGAATGGAAGAAATGGGACAAAGAGAAAACAGATTTTGTAGGAGCACCTTGGATATCATTTGGAAAGGCGCCTTATATAGATGATAAGGGATTGGTAAAAGCTACTATAAAAACTGATTTACCATTTGATACAGATGATTTAAATCCAAGACCATATCCACGTTGGGCATATATGGATTTATTAGGCAATGTGGATTTAAAAGTAATAGATACAAAGACAAATAAATCAGCAATAAAAGAAATAAAAATAAATTCATTTGATTCTTTCCACACTTATGATGAAATAAAACCTGCACTAGATGAAATAATTGAAACTGCAAAACCTAAGAAAGATAGATATTTTGAACATCAAGTAATAGGTAAGAGTGTTGAAGGAAGAGATATGCATTTTATGATAATTGCCAAGAACAAAAAAGCTGTAGACAACTATTTGAATAATACAAAAGTTACAGCATTAACTAACCCTAAGAAGTTTATTACTGCAATTGACAATAATACTATGGGCGAATATCAAATCCCAATTTTCGTAAACAATGTTCATCCAGACGAAACTCCTGGAATTGACGCTCAAATCAGCTTAATGGAAAGATTAGCAAAAGAAGATGAAATAACATTTAAAACAGATGAAAAGAAAGAAGTTACATTAAAAGTTAGCGATATATTAGATGATGTAATAATAGTATTCAACTTAACTCAAAATCCAGATGGAAGATATCACAACTTAAGACACAATGCAAATGGATTTGACTTAAACCGTGATAATGGATACCAAGTTCAACCAGAAACAAAAGCTTTAACAGGACAAATAGCTAAATGGAATCCAATTGTATTCTTAGATTTACATGGATTTATAAAAGAATTCTTAATTGAGCCTTGTACACCACCACATGAACCAAACTTTGAATATGACCTATTAATGGGTGGAGTAAGAAATCCAAAAACAAAAGATGTAGAAGGAAAACCAGGTGCTATAGAACATGCTAAGGCAATGGGGAATGCAGGAGTTGCAAACTCAAAATATGAAGGATTCATCATGCCGATGTTTGACTATGAATTTGGATGGGATGATGGAGCATTAGGATATACAGGAGTATTTTCACAGATTCATGGAGCAATGGGACATACAGTAGAAATGCCAGACTTAAACCAACACTCCAACGATGCAGTAGTACATGCAATGCTAGGTTCAATTAATTATGTAATGAACAACAAAGATTCACTATACAAAAACCAATTAGAAATAAACAGAAGAAGTATAGAAAACGAAGACAACAGAGCAGTAGATACATGGCATATTGATGAAACTGGAAAACAAATAGGAAGACCAAGAGGAGAAAACGAAAACTTCTTCCCAGAATATTATATTTTACCATTAGATAAAAACCTTCAAAAGAATCCATTAGAAGTATATCATATGGTAGAATACTTAATGAGAAATGGTGTAACAGTTGAAAAAACAACAGAAGAAGTAGTATTTAAAGGAGTTAAATATCCTAAGGGAAGTATTGTAGTGTCAATGAGTCAAGCAAAACGTGGTATTGCTAACTCTGCACTATATAATGGTTCAGATGAATCAAGATGGGAAGGAATGTATGCAGAATTAGTTTCAAACTTCCCAGCTATGAGAGGATTTGACAAAGTAGAAGTAAGAGAAAAAGGACTATTTGATGGAAAAACTGAAGTAGTTAAAAAGGTTACTATACCAACTACTAAGTTCAATGGTTCAGAAAAACAAATTATTATCAGAAACACAAATAATGATGCAATCAAAGCAGTAAATGCATTACTTAAAGATGGTAAGAAAGTATCTATAATATTAGAAAATGGTAAAAACTATGAAATGGGAGACTTTGTAGTTTCCAAGAGAGATTTAAACAATGTAGAAAATGACTATTATCTTGATGTAATAGGTCTTAAAGATAGTGTAAAAATAAATCAAATCAAAGCTCCAAAAATTAAATTAACACCATCAGGATCAAATTATTCAAGTACAACAGACCATACAAGATATATACTAAAAGAATTAGGATTTGAAATAGTAGAAGATAACTCTGCAAATGTAGTAGTTGATGCTTCAGGAAATGCAGACAAAAAAGATATAGAAGCAGGAAGATCTTATATAGGTATAGGTGCAGCAGGACTTTATTTTGCAAAAGAAAACAATATATTACCAGGATTTGAATACAAGACTACAGATTATTATCATGAAGGGTTATTAAAAGGTCACTACGCACAAGATAGCGTAATTAGTGCACCATATGATAAAGACGATTATATGTATACAGCAAGTGGTTCATTTATCACAAAGGCTCCAAAAACAGCAAAAGTATTGGCTACAATAAGTGACAAAGATGATTTCTATATAGCGGGATGGTGGCCAGGACATGATGAAGCTAAAGGACAAATATATGCAATAACTGACAGAGTAGGACGTTCAGGTATTACATTATTTGCTGGAGACATAACTAATAAAGCTCATACTCAACACTTATTTAGAATGTTAGCTAATGCTCTATATACTACTCAACCAGAAGACATAAAGGATGTCAAAGGTCATTGGGCAGAAGCAAATATTAAAAACTTAGTACAAGATAGTATAATCGGTGGATATAAAGATGGAACATTTAAACCAAACAATAAGATTACAAGAGCAGAATTTGTAACTATATTAGTTAAGGCATTTGATTTGGAAGCAGAAGATGGAAAAGTATTTAAAGATACAAAAGAACACTGGGCAAGTGAATATATAAGAATAGCTAATGCTAATGGTATAGTTGATGGTTACAGTGATACTAAGTTTGGTCCTAATGACAATATAACTAGAGAACAAATGGCTGTCATGATTGTAAAAGCTGCAAAACTAGAAGAAACTAAGGAAGATGTTAAATTTAAAGATGCTGATGAAATATCTTCTTGGGCAGCAACAGCAGTTAAAGCTGCAAAAGAAACAGGAATAATAAACGGTTACGAAAATAACACATTCAGACCAAAGAACAATGCAACAAGAGCAGAAGCAGTAACAATAATCATTAATACAATACAATAAAGATTATGAAATGCGACAAAAGGGGCGATTCTTTTTGTCGCATTTTTATATTATAGGTAATAATTCCAATATTTATTGATTTAAACCTAAAAATAATATATAATTATATTTAGAATTTAAACTGAATATTTATAAAATTTAGGTTCTTTGTATTACAAAGATTAAAGGGGAATCATGTGAAAATCATGAACGGACCGGCCACTGTAAATAGTAGCAAACTTTCAAATACCACTGAGATTATTCTTGGGAAGGTGAAAGTGAGCGTATCTATAAGTCAGGATATCTGCCTAAATTTTTCATTAGCCTTCTTGGGTTGAGGTACTATAATGAGTATTTATAATTTTGGAATTATTATAAAGTCTTAAATCCATACGGGGTTTAAGACTTTGATTTTTTATTAAAGGGGGATGGTTTCAAAATGATTGAAAAAAATTTAACAACTGAGCTTACCAATAAGGAAAAAAACCTTATAAAATTAATTAGACAAATGGAATTTGGAGAGATTAACATTATAGTTCAAAACAGTGAACCTATAAGAGTTCAAGAACTAAAAAAATCAATAAAATTATAAAATATATGCTGACCAGAAAACTGGAGGCACTACTTATAAGAAGTAGTGTTTTTTTGTTTTTGTGGAAATGAAATAGGTTAGGAGGGGATGATATGAAAAATAAAAGACTTCTCCTGTTACTGTTATTGATAGCAATAATATTAGTAAGTGGAATTCAAGTGTTTGATATTATTTTTAATTACTTTTGTAATGAAGAAGCATTTGTCAAATCTAATAATCTTGAAATTGAATATTGGGTAGATCCAAATGCAAAAGAAATAGAAGAAGATGAAAATAATTATTCTTTGTTGGCTCAACTTAGATCTCAAAAAAATAAAATCCATACAGAAAAACAAGAAAATATAGAAGAAGTAGAAGAAATAGTGTCAGAACCTAAAAAAGACAAAAAAACCGTTTGGGAGAAATTACTAGAATCAAAAAAAGAAAATAAAATATTTACAAAAAATCAAGTTAATAAAATAGCTAAAAAAGATAAAAATGACAATGTAGATCAAGAAATAATTGAAGAAGATGAATCGATTAATAGTTTTCAAGAAGAAATAAAAAAAGCACGAGAAAAACAAAAAGAAAAGCTAAATAAAAATGAAAGTCAAAAAGAGAGTCAGTCTAAAAGTGAAAAAGAAGAAGAACGACAAAAGGCTATAAAAGAAGCAAAAAAAGAAAAAGAAAGAAAGAAAAAAGAAGAAAGAGAACGTGAAAAAAAGGAAAATATTGTAACAATGCAAATTCGCTGTGATACAGCAGTAGCAAAGGGTATGGCAGAAGACCCCAAATGGCAGGGCATAGTACCGCCAAGTGGTGTTATACTACCTCCTACTAAATTCAAGATCAAAGAAGGGGATACAGTTCTTGATGTTTTAATAATGGCAAAAGAGCAATATAAATTTCATATGAGTTATAGAGGCAGTGAAGCATCAGCTTATATAGAAGGTATCAACAATCTCTATGAATTTGATGGGGGACGTTGGAGTGGATGGATGTATTGTGTAAATGATTGGTACCCAAATTATGGTGCAGGAGTATACACACTTAAAGGTGGAGATGTAATTGAGTGGAATTATACATGTGATTTAGGAAAAGATCTAGGACAAGATTGGTTAGGCAACTAAAAGTAAAAGGTGGGGTTTAATGGGAGAATACATAGAACTAAAGGATGTTTACAAAGAATTTATATTGGGAAATAATGTAATCAAGGCTGTAAACGGAATAGATTTATCTGTAGAAAAAGGAGAATGGTTACGAATATCAGGGCGTTCCGGTTCTGGTAAATCCACACTATTAAATTTAATAGCAGGACTAGAGAAAACTACATCAGGACAAATTATTGTTGATGGAAATCATATTGATCAGATGAATGAACTGGATAGGATTCGATTTCGAAGAAAGACTATAGGTTTCATATTTCAATCCTATAATTTATTACCCCAATATACAGCCTTAGAAAATGTAACTCTTCCCCTAGCATTAAGAGGTATAGCACCAAAAAAGAGAATAGAAATGGGAAAGGAAATTATGGAACAAGTAGGCATATATTCTCATGCTAAGCATAAACCAAATGAAATGTCGGGAGGGCAACAACAACGTGTAGGCATCGCAAGAGCATTGGTTACAAGTCCGCCAATAGTATTTGCCGATGAACCTACAGGAAATTTAGACACAAAAACTAGTGAAGAAGTAATGGAATTGTTAACAAAACTTTTTATGCAGAGAGGGACAACCTTTGTGTTAGTATCCCATGATGAAGGAATAGAAGATTATACTACAAGAACTATATATTTAGAAGATGGGAGAATAATTAATTCTAGTAAGGAGGAAAGCAATTGAATCTGAATAAAAGGAAATGGACGAGGACATTAGCAATTTTAGTTTGTATATTAATAGCAACGCTAAACATTATCTATGCTGAGGGTAATGAAACTAGCAATAAAAAATCAAATATACCAGGTCAGGATAAAATTGAAACTAGTGATAAAAAAGCAATTATACTAGCAGATACAGGTGCAAAGGCAGCAAGTGGTAAACCGGGAGACAAAGTGAGAATTGAATTGCCATTAGTAGTCAATAGGGAGTATATACCAAGCTTAAATTATGTAATAAGAAATATAACAATAGAACCAATGATTCCTACAGAAAGATCAGATATAGAAGATTGGCCTTTTAAAATAACAAATGCCAGTTATATGAAAAAAATGAAGGATATGACATACAATAGCCGAGCAGATGTGTTTTATGATTTTGAAATTTCAGAAACAGCACAAAAAGGAACTTATCCAATTACATTTTTAGTAAATGCTACAATTTGGAGAAAAGATGATATAAATAAAACCCAGATAAAAGAGGATGTAGAATTTGAGCTAATGGCATATGTAAATGTAACAGATGATGGAAGTGAATCAAAGATTATAAATGAATTAGGAGCATTAAGTATAGCAACAGTTGATAAAGATGGTTCTATAATTCCAGCTCCATCAGGAAATGCTGGAGAGAGAATAAAATTAAAGTTACCAATAATAAACACTGGAGGAACATTAACAGATATAAATATTAGTCCTGTTATATCAAATTCACTAGATGAATGGCCTTTTATAGTAGAAGTAATTAATTACGGTAAAAAGATACCTAAATTGAGACCAGGAGATGTTACCACTTTAGAATATGAATTTAGGATATCTCCAGAAATCACCTCTGGAGCTAAGCCAATAAATTTTAGAGCTACATATAAAGAAAATGGAATAATGGGAGAAAGTCTTTTTTCGGCATATATAAATGTAGATAAAGGGAAATCGGAAGAAAAGGAGCCAGAAGAATTACCAGATTCTATACCTAAATTAATGATAGTAAGCTACACAACAGACCCTGAGACAATCTATTCAGGGGAATCATTTGATTTAACATTAGAATTTAAAAATACATCTAAAGATAAAAGCATAAAAAATGCAGGTATAGTGTTGACTCTAGCTGAAGGGGAACTAATGCCTGATACGGGAGAAAGTGATAGTGCCTATATTGACTATTTAGGACCAGGAAAGACAGCAACTCGTACATTTAAATTAAAAGCATTACCAACAGCTATAAATCCAACATCTACAGTAGTAGTTGATATGAATTATGAAACTCCAAAAGTAACCCAAGGCACCCAAACGCAGGGGATAGTTTTAGAGATAAAGCAAGAAGTCAATATATTAGTTGAAGAACCAACAATTTATGGAAGCGATAATGGAATTAATGAACCTATTGCTGTTACTATTCCTATTATTAATAAAGGGAAAAGTAAAGTATTAAATCTACAGGTAGATGTTGAGGGAGCAGGAATATCTATGGTTGAAAGATTTTATGGTGGTGATTTGCTTCCTGCTGCTAAAAATAGTGCTGATTTCCAAGTAATATGCGATAAAGCAGGTGAATTAGAAGGAAGTTTCATTATTTCCTATGAAGATGTAGATGGAATAGAAGGTATTCAAAAAATACCTTTCAAACTGGAAATACAAGACAAAAATTATTCAGGAAATGAAGTTGTACAAGATGAAATAAAACCAAAGAAGAAGAAAAGCAAGGCATTGGCAGTAACTGGAGGATTAGGTCTGTTGGCAGCAATTGGGGGAAGGGCTTACTATGTTTTGAGGAAAAGTAGGGGTAAAATATGAGAACTTCAGATTTTTTTCGTATGGGATTTATAAATCTTTGGAGAAGAAAAGTAAGAACAATTTTAACTGCTTTGGCTATGACTGTAGGCGTAGCTTGTATAGTAGTGTTGATCTCTATTGGTATTGGTTATGACCAAACCTATAAAGAATCCATAGAAGAAATGGGCAGTTTAACAAAGATAGATGTAATGCCACCAAGGGAATCAAAAGGTAGAGTAGCTTTATTAAATGAAAAAGCAGTCCAATCTTTCAATCAATTAGAAGGTGTTAAGGCAGCTACCCCTGTATTGCAAGTAGTACCTTATTTAAAGAACGGTAAATATGTAGCACCAATCAAGCTATATGGAATAGATATGGAGACTGCTCCTAGTTTTCAGCTTGTACCTTTAGAAGGAGAACTCCCTTTAAAAGGTACAAGGCTAAGACCTCAAATAATGCTAACTGATGATGTACAAGATTCTTTTGCAGATCCTGAAACTTGGGAAGAGATAGAGAATGAAAAAATAAAAGAATTTCTAGATCCTATGAAATCAAATATTAGAATGGCATTTGATTATGAGACATTAATGGGACAATATGAAGAAGGAGAAGATGGAAGAGCAATCCAGACAGGGAGCAATTACAAAACTGAAATAACAGGAATATGCAGTAATCAAAATAACAACTATACCACATCAGGATTTATAGAATATAAAATACTAGAAGAAATAATGAAGGATAACCAAGAATATTTGCCTGCCCCTCCAGAAGGCTCTGATACTGAAGATGAAGAATTGGCAAAACTTCAAAAATATCAAATGGTATGGGTAAAAGCCAAAGACACAAATTCAGCCCAAGACGTAATAAATATAATAAGGGCTGCTGGATTTGAAACCTATTCATTAAACGATATGTTGGAATCAGTAAAGAAACAATCCAAACAAATTCAAGGAATGCTTGCAGCAATAGGTGGAGTATCTCTTTTGGTAGCGGGAATAGGTACAGCTAATACCATGATGATGTCAATAAATGAAAGAACAAAGGAAATAGGTATCCTAAAAGTATTGGGAAGCGAATTAACTGATATATTACAAATGTTTTTAGTTGAGTCAGCAATTATAGGGGTTATAGGAGGGATAACTGGCTTAATACTGAGTTTCGGTCTTCAAAAGCTATTACCAGCTTTATTAAGTGAAATGGAAGTAAGGTCGATTATACCGCCATGGCTAGCAATAGGAGCAGTAGTATTTGCAGGATTAGTAGCAATACTTAGTGCATTAGTTCCAGCTATAAAAGCAATGAGAATCAGCCCACAGGTTGCTATTAGGGCGGAGTAAGGCGGGAGGTAATTACCTTAAGGGGGTGATTCCAATGGTAAATTGATATAGTCATTTGATTAAATATGACTATAAATAAGATTTAATCATGGTAGCCAATACCTATTGTTAGGAGAAATTATCCTAACGGCAAGAGAAAAGTAAATAGAATAGGCTATTTACAAAAAAACAAATTTTAAAAGGGGGCAAAAAGATGTTTAAGAGATTTGGAAAAAGCAGTAAGATTTTAAGTTTGATGTTAGCTTTAATTATGGTATTTGGTTTGACAAGTACTGTATTTGCGACAGGGGAAGATCAAATAATTGTTGATACAAGTACACCAACAGATTTTGCTATAACTGCAGATAGTGCAGATACTAGTTACAAGTCAGTAACTGTAAAACATGCAGAAGGTTCAGAGTGGCCAGACGATACTAAATATACAGCTTACCTAAACTTTACTAATTCTTCAATAGATTTAGCTAATGTTAGTGTCGAGGTTGAGTACGATTCAGATTCATATAATCTAAAAGTTAATAATGCATTAGTAAGTGGTTTAAATATAGAAAATGTAGATTTTAGTAAAGGATATGTAAACTTTACATTAGTTAATATTTCAGATGGTAATGAATATAAAAATTATCAAATTAATGCTGGTATAGAAGGAACAGATGTTAATTTAATGGTAACTTTCAATGTTAAAAATGCAACAAAATGGTTACAAACTGCTTCAACAAATCATGAAGATTATGAAAAAGTGGAAAATGCATTACAAGGGTTTAGCGGGGCTCAAGTAACTCCAGTAACTGTAAAGGTAGGAGATACTGCAATGAATGCCTTAAAGGAAGCAGCTAAAAAGTTAGATTTAGAACTTGACGGTGCGGATCAAGGCTATGTTCGAGAAATAAATAGAAGAGGTTATTCAGGATTAAGAGAGTTTGATATGACAAGTCAATCAGGTTGGATGTATAAAATGAATGGGAAAATGCCAAATATTGGAGCTTCTCAGTATACAATCAGTAATAATGATGAATCAATGGAGTGGGGATTCACTTTAAATTGGGGACAAGACTTAGGTGGAGCACCTTGGTAGAATAAGCTATAAAATAGGGGAATGGATTTCATTCCCCTAATAAAAATTGGGAGTGAAGTTTATGAAAGTTAAATATAAAAGAATACTAGTTTTATTTCTGATACTATTAACCTTCTTTTCGTCTACAGCACCATCTTTTGCAGAATGGCAAGGTGTGATTCCAGAATGGTGGGTATATAGATTTAATACTATTCTTTCAAAGGAATATAATCAAGTTTCTGGGGGAATGATGTCCTATAATTTAACATATGGAACAAATGATAAACATTCAACTTTAGTTCCCATGAGATTGGCAAATGATTGTAAATATGTAGGAATAGAAGATTCATCTAAAATAAATGATTATAATTTGACCATAAAGAAAGTAAAAAGTAAAAGATATTGGACAGAAGGTATGGGCAATAAAAATGATTATGAAGATCCAGGGGAATTAATACTTGATAATAAAAAACATGATTATTTCTTGCCTTATAAACATTTCTATGAATTTACATATGACAATGGGAGAAAAACGGATAAAGTACCTGTTTGGATGATGATGATAATAGAAAGAAATCCTGAGGATCAAACTCCAAAGGAAGAGGTTCAAGATTTATGGGATGAATTCATATCAACCTATGAAGACTTAGATGATTTTTCTAGGGAGATAAAGGAACAAGGTCAGCCTAAAAAATCAGGGGATTATCATCCAATGCATGCTGGATTTATAGACAATATAAAAAGAGAGCTCAATGCTATAATAAATCCAGGGTGGAATGCAGACCCTAGACTGGAATATGTATATGTTTGGATAGAAAAAATGTACAATCCAAAAACCATTGATCCAAATTTAAAAAGAGAACAAATAGAAGCTCTATTGGGAACATGTTATGAAGCTATGGAGTATGTTAAATCTCATAGAATAAATGAACCTGAAATATTAGAAGCAAAAATAGGAATCAATACTGGAATTATAGATAAAAAAAATAATAATGTAAAATTATATATTACAAGTGATACCGAAATTGATAAAGATAAATTAGAGATATTAACACCAGATTGGGTTAAATCAAATTTTAAATCAGGAGATTTTGAAATAGGTAAGTCAGTAGTTTATACAATTAAAGCGTTGGATGCACTTCATGAAAAATTTGAAGATGTAAAGGACTATGATATAAAGCAGGATTGGACTATAGAATTCATAGAAGGGGAATCCGAGCAGCTAATAAATTCTGCAAGATATACCAGCCCAGATGGAAATAAGATAGAAGCTAGTATTTCAGATGATGAGATAAATCTTAATATTCCTTTTGAAGTTGATTTAACTTCATTTCCAATAGAAATATATCATACAGCAGAAAAACTATTTTACATAAATGAAAATAAAGAGGATATTGAATTCAAAGATGGAGATTTAATAGATGTATCTAAACCATTAGATATAAAATTAAAAACTGGAGATAAAGAAAAAACATACAAATTGAATGTAGTATCAAATAAGTCTGATGAAAATCAGATAACATCCTTTAAGATTAATGGTTCATTGGGAAAAATAGATCATGATAATGGGGAAATTATAGTAACAGTACCCTTTGAAACGGATGTATCTAATTTAAAGCCCAATATTAAAACAAGCTATAGAGCTACTGTTTCACCACAATCAAATGAAGTACAAGACTTTTCTAAAGGTTTTGTAGAATATATAGTAAAATCAGAGTCTGGAAAGGAAAAAACATATCAAGTTAAGGTAGAAAAAGCAGGAGCTTCTCAAGAAAAAGAAATTTTAAGCTTTAAAATAGGAACAATAGAGGGCAAGATAAAGGACAATATAATAGAAATAGAATTGCCTCCCAACATAAAACTAGACAGTATTAAGCCAACTATTGAGGTATCAAAGTTTGCAGCAGTTTCTCCTAAAAGTGGGGAAAAAGTTGATTTTTCATCTAAAAAATTCATATATACAGTTACTGCTCAAGACGGAAGTAAAAAAGAATACACAGTAAACATACAACAAGAAAGCAGTGGAGGGGAAACAGGTTTTCCAGATAAAGAATTTTATAACAAGTTAATAACCCTTAGAGATAATATTTACAAAAGATATAAGGAAGATGCATCAGACGATTGGGAATGGATGAACATAGGATTTTATGAAGGTAGAGATAATGGGAAAGAGGCTTCAGCTGGAGTTGTAGAAAAGTATGAAGATATTCCTAAGAAGTTTGATATATATAGAAAAATTTCTAATTTAAATCCTAACAAACAAACAGATCCAGATAGATTTGTAATGACTTTAACTGCTATGGGGATTGATGCTAGCAATCTTAAAAAACTCCAAAAAGATGGGAAACCATTTATGATAAAAGGAGAAGAAGTTACAGATTTAGTTGAAAGAATATATAATTTTCCTACACCTGTTGAGGACACAACAGTAAATGATCAAATATTTGGTTTAATAGCATTGGATATGGGATGTTATTCAGTGCCAGCAGATGTAAGATATTCTAGAGAGTTTATGCTTGAATATATACTAAATCATAAATATGGTACAGATGGTTTTGGTATAGATATGGTAGGTATGTTAATGCAATCGTTGTATCCATATCAAAATGACCCTGTTTATGGGAAAAGAGTAGAGGAGAAACTAGATGAGGGATTAGATATAATACTTGGAAACAAAACAGTAGAAAAGGTAAATCCTATGGAAGATAACTTTCTTTTTGATGCTTGGGGAGCAGTAAATAGTGAATCTACAGCTCAAGTCATAATAGCACTATGTTCCATGGGAATAGACCCTTATTCTGATTATAGATTTTCTAGAGGATCAGATGACAATATGATAGTCAATTGGATTAACAAATTTGCAACTAGTGATCTAGATGGATTTGGACATACAAATAATAAAGATAATTTTATGGCTACCTATCAAGGTATGTATGCACTGCAATGGTATATCAATTTTATAGAAAATGGAGGGGCAGGAAACCCTTATTCCTTATATAAAGATGGAGTGCCCTTTGAATTTACTAAGACGTTTAGCAAAGATGCTAAAGTTGATAGATTTGAACTACTAGGCAAACAAGGAGATATTGACGATGAATCTGGGATCATCACTATTGAACTTCCAGAAGAAACACCAGATGAGGAATTAAAAAACGTAGTACCTATAATAGAAATTCCTGAGGGTGCAGCTATAACACCTAAAATAGGAGAAAAACAGGATTTTACTAAAGATGTAGAGTATACAGTAATTGCTGAAGATGGTATAACTGTGAAGAAATATACAGTCAAAATTGAAAGAAAGCAAGGGGTAGAGAGCAGTAAAAAGGATATATTAGATGGAGCAGTAATAGGATTTTCAAATGCTATATATAAAATAGATAATCAAAAAGGAACTGTTAAAATAGAGCTTCCAATAGGTACTAATGTAGATGAACTAAAGAATCTTAAAGTATCATTTAATCACCAAGGAATAAATGTATCACCTGATGAAACTGAAGCACAAGATTTTACGAAAGGTCCAGTTATATACACAGTAACAGCAGAAGATGGAACCACTAGAGAATATAAAGTACAAGTTACTATTAAGGAGGAAGATCCATTTTGGTTTACTAAATTTGTATTAAGGGGAGTAAATGGAACGATAGATAAAAATAATAGAAAAATTCATTTAAAACTTCCATTTGGAACTTATGTAGAAGAAATATATATAAATGAATCAAAATTTGAACCAAATGATTCTAACACATCAGTAAGACCAGGATTGGGACAGCCACAAAATTATAATGATAATAATAATGTATCTATAGTTCCATATCCTTTACCACCAAAAGGAACAATAGATTATGAAGTTGATATAGAATATATATCTCCCTCAGGAAATAGTAAAATTGAAGAATTTTCAGTACCAGGTGTAGAAACTAATATAAATGGAAATACCATAGAACTTAAACTTCCAAAAGGCAAGGATAAATATGATATAGAAGATTTAGTTCCAAAAATCAAATGGACTGGAAATAACATAGATCCAGAACCGAATAAAGAAAACAATTCTTTAAAAGATTATTACAAAGATTATGTATTAACAGATAAAGATGGAAATGTAAATCTATATACTATAAAAATAATTGAATCTAATGGTGGAGGTTCCACAGGTGGAGATGGTGAAAATAAAAACAAGGATAAAGATGAAATGAAAATAGAATCCTTCAAAATAAAGAGTATAGAAGGGGAAGTAGACAACAATGCTGGAAGAATTTATATAGAACTTCCTTATGAATTGGATTTACGCAATATATCTCCAGCTATTAAAGTATCTAAAGGTAGTAGTATATATCCAAATTTAGGACAACCATTGGATTTAAGATACAATAACAAATTTATTTTATCAAATGGAAAAGAAACTAAAGTATATACTTTGATTATAAGAGTCCTAGAACCAAAACCAGCTACAAAACTATGGAAATATTTAGAGGAATATAATGATACAGAAGATTATCAAGTTGTATATTAAGGAGGGATGTATTGTGGATAAAAGAACATTGAATAAAATCTTAGGTTTTATACTATTATTTATATGTATATTAACTGTAGGCAATAATGTAGCATTTTCTGAAACTGTTTCTAATACCAATGGTGGAAATAATTGGTCTATTGGAATGGAAGAAGGACAGAATCTTATAAAACCAACAGGATCAGCAGAAGAATTTAAAATATTAGATATTAAATTGAGTTGGAAAGACAAAGAGGAATGGCTTTTAAAATATGATGTTAATAAGGATGAAATTGATCTATTCTTGTTGGGCGGAGGTAATGGAAATTTACGATGGATAGAACTTAATAATTTTAGGCTTAAGAAAACGAAGTTTAAAATAAAAACCCAAGGTATAAAGGAGATAACATTAATAAATAAGAATGATAAATATAATATAGATAAGACCATTACAAAATCATATACAGAATGGGAAGAAGGAATATCTTTTCCAGAGTTTGGAAATAAAAATGGAGAAGTTGATATAGACAATCCACCTACACTTATTTTTCATACTAAAAGTGGAGAGGATATTTCATACAAATTGAATTTTAAAGAAGGAGAATTAGAATTGCCATTTAAAGTTAGGATATCCCTAATTACAAGTAATCCCTATGATAAAACTGCAACAGGAGGAATTGTCAAATATGACGAAGAGGGAAAAGAAAAACTTATTTCCTTTGGATATTATGAAATAGGGGATACAGTTACAATCAAAGCCATAGACGGAGAGAAAAGTAAATTTAAAGAATGGTCGTCAGTAGAAGAGTATCAAAACCCTCCTGAAGGACATGATCCATCAAAATATATAATACTTGAGGATTTTATAGGAGATATAACTAAGAATGAATTGACATTTACAATAGATGAAAAGTTTAAAAACTTAAAAAATAGTGCTAATGGTGTTAAAGACCAATTATCTCTAAGGGCATACTTTGATACATTTAGCAAAATATATATAAATACTAGTGAGCCTACAAATGATAAGTTAATCGCAACTGTAGATAGAGATGTGGTTCCGACGGGAGAACAATTTACAATAGAAGCAAAATCTGAAGATGAAAACTTAGTATTTGACAGGTGGGAAATGGATCCTATAATAACTGGATATAATACTGACAATCCTAATGTGAATTTAGAGATGAATAAATTAACACTGAATATGCCGAATTTAGCAAATGATTATGAACTTGAAAATAGTTATAGGTTATATGTAATAGCTCATTTTAAGGAGAGAGATAAAGAACCAGAAATTGAAAAGATAGAGCCAATAAATGTGGAAGTATATATTGGAGATACCTATCAGCTGCCAGAAGAAGTAGAAGCAATAATGACAGATGGAAGTAAACGAATGATAAAGGTAGATAAATGGGATCCGTCGATACCATATGAAATTTCTGAAGAAAAAGATTATTTCCATTCAGGGGAGGTACAAGGAAAAACTGTACAATTAAAAGTAAAGGGAATAAAAACAGTAGAAAAACAAAAACATACCATAACCTTCAATACCAACGGTGGAAGCAATATACCACCTACAGAAATAGAAAAAGGACAAAAACTCACAAAACCAGCAGACCCAATAAGAGAAGGATATAAGTTTATAGGCTGGTATAGTGATGAAGGTTTAACAGAGGAATTTGATTTTAATACAGAGATAACAGAAAATATAACCCTATATGCAAAATGGGAAGAAGAACCCAATGAACCAATACAAGAAATCCTTGAAATAACTTCCGTAGAATTAATAAAAGAAGGAAAAGTAATATCCAAAGGAGTTATAAAAGGTAAAAATATAACTTTAGAACTTCCAGAGGGATATGATGAGTCCATTATTGAAGGCAATCATATATTGAAAATAACTGGTACAGAAGGAGCCAACCTCGCCCAACACAGAGGATATGATGGACCTATAGAAAAATGGGCTGCTGGAGATATATCCAATAGTATTATGGCTGGACAATCTAAAAAATTCACCATATACAAAGATGATAATTCTGTAGACTATACTATAGAAATATTGGAAGCAACAGAGCCAACTCCACCAGTGGAAGATAAATATACCATAACATTTAACTCCAATGGTGGAAGCAGTGTAAATCCACAAATTTTAAAAGCAAACGAAAAAGTATACAGACCAGCTGATCCTACTAAATCAGATTATAAATTTATTGGTTGGTATGAAGATTCAAGTCTTACAAGAGTATTTGACTTCAATACACCCATAACGAAAAATATGAACTTATTTGCCAAATGGGAGAAGATAAATAAACCAGAACCGATTAAAAAGAAAGACGCCAAAATCATCAGTTTTAGTTTAGCAGGAATACAAGGAATTATTTATGATGATATAGGATATATATATGTAAATCTTCCATTTGATATTGATTTAGAAGATTTAGTTCCATCAATTACTTATTCAGAAGGAGCAGATATTTATCCAAGAATAGGTAAACCTAGGGATTTTAATGAAGTTGTTAATTATACAGTGTCAGGAGAAGGACTAAATTCGAAAACATATAAAGTTTATGTGACTACATTATCAGATTATCATAGAAGAGATATAAATTATAATGATCTAGATTGGTATGAAGCAAGACATAATAAATATTGGTACAAACTGATAGATGGGGAATACTGGTACAGATCATCTGATGGTAAGCATTGGTATAGATCAAAAGATCGCAAGCATTGGGAAAAAACAAAAGAGGAAAAAGATTGGTATGAAATGACACAAGAAATTAAAAAGAAAAGATTAGAAGAAGAGAAAGAACCTTCATTAACTAGCAAAGAAGTTAAAGCTGCTGCATTAAATAAAGTAGGACAAATTACAGCCCAAAGCGGAGGAATAAGAAGAGATGTATCTATTAAGCAATTTTCAGACCATATGGAAGTAAAACAGAATTCTAAAGACAAAGGTGATTTTATAAAAAATCAAATCAATATACCATCAGGCGTATTAACTGAACTCAATGAATTGGGATTTGACTATCTAAAATACAGCACCAATTTAGTAAGGGTAAAGATTTTTCCATTTATGGACAGTGCAGATGGAGTGATTATAAACATTAGACCAGCTCCAAGCGAACGAAACAATGACATTCAATATATTTGGGCAAAGACAAAAGGTGCAGGAAAGCTTTTTGAAATAGAAACTAATTCCACTAAAGCAGGTCTTTCTTTTGAAATGAAATTAGACAAAAAATTGCCATCAGAATATATAAGAGTTGTCAAATTTAATTATATGAAACAAAAATTTGAAGATTTAAGCCCAGAAAAATGGTCAGTAGTAAACGAACGTGTATATGTAGAACAAGTATCGGGAGGTATATATGGCATAATTTACAAAAAATAATTAGTAATGTTTTTTAGAAATCAAAAAGGCTTTGCATTTAAGCCTTTTTGATTGATTCTATATTAACTATAAAAAGGGTGAAAATAAGGATATGAAATATTCCAAAAGCATATTAATTGATGTATTTATAATTATTGTACTCATTCCAGCTACAATTTTTGTAGGGTTTTATATATTCAACGATAGAAAATATTATTTCATAAGCCTATTGATCCTATTTTATACCATGATTCCGCTTATTATTAAGTTTGAAAAAAGAAAACCACAAGCTAGAGAGCTTATGGTAATCTCAGTTTTATCGGCAATAGGTGTAGCAGGTAGAAGTGCTACATTTATGATAAGACCATTTGCTCCAATAGATGCAATTACAATAATTTCAGGTATAACACTTGGTCCGGAAGAAGGTTTCTTAATTGGAGCCATGATTATGTTTGTATCTAATTTTTTCTTTGGACAAGGTCCATGGACACCTTGGCAAATGTTTGCTTTAGGAACAATTGGGTTTTTGTCTGGTGTATTTCATCAAAAAGGGATTATTAAGGAAAACAAAAAATCACTTTGCATATTTGGAGGATTAGCCACATTTTTTGTCTATGGTGGAATAATGAATCCTGCTGCTCTTATTATGTGGCAATCCTATGTTACATTGGAATTAATAATTGCCTATTATATATCAGGAATTACTTATGATTTAGTTCACGCTAGTGGTACAGTTTTGTTCTTATACTTAATCTCCCAACCAATGATAGAAAAGATAGATCGTGTAAAGTATAAATATGGATTGTTTCAACCTATAAAGGAGGCTATAAATGAAAAGAAAAACTAATGCAATGCAGCATTGTATACTTTTATTAGCTATTATAATAGCATTTAGTAGTCTAACATCCAGTTTTGCAATAGGTGCATCAGAGGAAGAATACATATCAGAGCTAAAACAGCTTAGGGATAATATATATCATCGTTATAAAACAAGTGCTAACAGTCAATGGGAATGGGCAAATATTGGATTCTACGAAGGAATAAACAATGGAATAAAGGGTGGATATAGAAAGACAATAGAGGATTTACCAGAAGGTTTAGACCTCTATGGGACAATTGGAGGATTAGATAGCAGATCCATAGCAGGGATGGGGGGAACTGTAGCAGGTACAGTAATTGCACTTACTGCAATGGGAATAGATGCTAGTAATCTTAAACCTTTTGAAATAGATGATAAGCCTTTTAGAACAAGAGATGGAAAAGATGCAACTAATTTAGTGAAATTTATATATGATTCTAATCCGGGAGGAATCAACTTTTGTACATGGGGACTGATTGCCTTAGACATGGGGAATTATTCAACTCCTTCTGATGCTAATTCAACAAGGGAAAAATTATTAAAAAAGATATTAAATCACGAATATGGTTCAGATGGATTTGCAGTAGATATGGTAGCAATGCTTATGCAGTCCATATACCCATATCGAAATGACCCTATATATGGAGAAAGAGTTAAAGACAAATTAGAACATGGGTTAGATTTGTTTCAGGGACACAAAACAGCAAACAAGGTAGAGCCAATGGGTGAAGATTTTATCTTCAATTCATGGGGGGCCCCTAATAGCGAATCTACAGCTCATGTAATAATTGCCCTATGCAATATGGGAATAGACCCCTTTACAGATTATAGATTTTCTAGAGGTACTAATGACAATATGATATTCAATTGGGTCAATAGGTTTACTACAAACAATCATGATGGTTTTGGTCATACAGATAATAGGTATAATGGCATAGGAACTGAGCAAGGGATGTATGCACTTCAATGCTATATAAACTTCATAGAAAATGGTGGCAAAAAGCCTTATTCTCTGTGGTATGATGGAGTGCCTTTTAATTTTGGAAAGAGTGATACTGCTGAAGAACCAATTATATCCTTTGAATTACTAGGTCAAAAAGGTGAAATAAGCCATAAAACCAACACTATAACCATAATCATGGAAAATCCTGTTTCAATACAAAAGCTAAAGAATGTAAAGCCTAAAATAGAGTTAGGAAGTGATTACACACTTAATGAAAATATGGAAGGAACAATGGATTTTACAAAAGATGAGGTTACATACACTATAAACCATAAAGATGGGACAACCATAGACTATACAGTCAATATTGTAAATGGGAATAGTTGGTTTAATAAATTCATGCTAAGGGGAGTTGAAGGAAAAATAGACAAACTAAAAAATGAAGTAAAAATAGTATTACCTTTTGGAGTATATACAGACAACATCAAACCCAATATAGCTGTAATACAATCTGTAGATAAAAATGTAAAAGTACAACCAGATATTAATCTTCCAATAGATTTTTCTAAAAAGGAAGGTGCAAAGTTCATATTAAGCTCAGAAGAAGGAAATAGAAAAGTCGAATACACTATATTAACAGACTACACTGAAGCAAAAGGGTATAGCAAAATAAATGAATTTAGCATTGGAGAGCATAAGGCAAAAATTGATGGACACTCTATAGTTTTTACACTTCCAAAAGGAGTTTCAAAAGAAGAATTTATTGCAGAAAATAAAAACAAAACCCCAGTAATCAAGGGAAGTTATGAATCCATAGACCCTAATCCAAATCATACAGGAAATCTCAAAAATTCTTTAGATGATTATTTAAAAGACTATGTATTAGTAGATGAAGATGGAAAAGTGAACCTATATAATGTAAAGTTTGTTGAAGATAAACCTTCTATCAAGCCTCCATCAAAAGATCCAGAAGAAGATAAAAAATCTAACAAAGAAAAGCAATTAAACATTGAATCTTTTAAAATAGGTACACAAGAAGGTCAGATAGATAATATTAATGGAAGAATATTTATTGAACTCCCATATGAACTTGATTTAACCAATGTAACACCTATTATAACTATATCTAGAGGTTATATTTATCCTGCTTCAGGTAAATCAATAAACCTAAATAGACCTGTTATATTTATATTGAGGGATGGAGATGAAATAAAAAAATACAATCTAATAGTTATAATATCAGAACCCAAACCTGCGACAAAACTTTGGCAATATATAGAACAATACTCTGATCTAGAAGATTATCAAGTAATAATAGGCGGTGAAGATTGATGGGAAAGCATATGAAATTTAATAAAATAATTTCTTATACTTTAATTTTAGCATTAATATTAACGTTAACAGGATGTAAATCCAAGCAAGCAACAGGAAATAATATAGAACAACGAGTTGAAACATCCATTCAAGAGACTACACAATTCTTAGAAAAAGAAATGAATGATGCAATAGATTTGGCACCAGAAGGTTATTGGATAATAATGACCTTAGCCCGATCAGGAGAAAATGTAGATCAAAAGATATTTGAAGACTACTATAATAATTTAGTCAAAGTATTAAATGAAAATAATGGAGTTCTACACGAAAGAAAATATACAGTATACTCTAGGACGATTTTAGCTTTAACAGCAATGGGCAAAGATCCCACTGATGTTGGTGGATACAATCTATTAGAGGCAATGGCAGATTATGAAAAAGTAATATTTCAAGGAATAAATGGTCCCACATTTGCTCTTATAGCTCTAGATTCAAATAACTATGAAATTCCAAATAACTCAAATGCAAAAATCCAAGGAACACGTGAAATGTATATTGACCACATATTAGAGCATCAATTAAATGATGGGGGATTTGAGTTTTCAGCTAGAAGTCCAGAAGATAGTGCAGATCCAGATATGACAGCAATGATACTTCAAGCATTATCTAAATATCAAGATATACCTAAAGTAAAAGAAGCAACTGAAAAAGCTTTAAATTGCTTATCTAATATGCAGTTAGACAATGGTGGATATCACAGTTGGGGTTCTGAAAACTCTGAATCTGTAGTACAAGTAATAATGGCACTTACTGAATTAGGAATAGATCCTGAGGATGAAAGATTTGTAAAGGAAGGGAATACCTTAATAGAAAACCTCCTAACGTTTTATGTAGAAGGTGGGGGTTTTATGCATGTACGTGAAGGTGAAGAAAACAATGGTGGGGGAATGGTAGGAAAGTTAGATCCTATAGCAACAGAGCAAGGATATTATGGGCTTGTTGCTTATAGGCGTTTCAAAAATAATCAAAATAGTTTTTACGATATGACAGATGCCAATAATGAAAAATAAAAGGTAAAGGAAGGGAAAAATGAATTATAAATTGAAACGAGTATTATCTATTACACTAGTATTAATTATTGCTTGTGGATTTGCAGCATGTACTACAACTTCATCAATTACAGAAGATGGAATAAATGAAAAAATTAAAGAAACGGCAGATTTTATGATTGAGTCGATACCCAATCCCACAGTTTCCTCTTTAGGTGGAGAATGGACGGTAATGTCTTTAGCAAGGTCTGATTTAGATATAGATAAGGAATACTTTGAGAATTATTATAATAATATAATAAATACTGTTAAAGAAAATAAAGGGGTATTACATGAGAGAAAGTATACAGAATATTCTAGAGTTATTCTTGCATTAACAGCTATTGGCAAAGATCCAACGGATGTAGCTGGATATAATTTGCTTGAATACCTAGCGGATTATGAAAAAGTAATATTTCAAGGGATAAATGGTCCTACTTTTGCTCTTATAGCCTTAGATTCAAATAGTTATGAAATCCCCATAAATCCAAAAGTAAACATTCAAGCTACTAGGGAAATGTATATTGATTATATTTTAGAAAGACAACTGCCTGATGGAGGGTTTTCTATAATGGGAGATGATACTCCTGCTGATCCAGATATGACTGGAATGGTATTACAGGCATTATCTAAATATCAAGATATACAAAAAGTAAAAGAAGCAATAGACAAAGCTTTAACTTGTCTTTCTAATATTCAGCTAGATACTGGTGGATACAGTAGTTGGGGCAGTGAGAACTCTGAATCTGTAGTACAAGTGATAATGGCACTTACAGAGTTGGGGATTGACCCAGAGGATGAAAGATTTGTAAAAGGAGACAATACATTAATTGATAATCTGTTGACTTACTATGCAGATGGAGGAGGATTTATGCATATAAAAGAAGGACAACAGGGAAATGGTGGAGCAGAAGCAGGTGTAGTAGATCCTATGGCAACAGATCAAGGAATGTATGGTTTGGTAGCATATAAAAGATATAAAGATGACAAGAGTAGTTTTTATGATATGACAGATGTAAAAAGAGATTAAAGATATAAGGTGGTAAAAATGAAAAATAAAAAGATAAAAATAGCCATAAAGGTAGCCATAATAATAGCAGCTATATTAATTATTTCTTTCTTTCTAAGTGGTAGGGATGAAATAGTGCCTTTAAGTCCAGAACAAATTGAAAACACAGAAGTTGAAAGTGATAAATCAATTGAAAAAGAAAAGATTATAGCTCAAGATAACCAAAACAAAGACAAAAAAGATAAATATCTAACTGACCCTGTTCCAGAAGGAAAGCCAAGTCCTGTAGAATGGCAAGATGTAAATATTAACAAAGACAAGGAATTAACAGCAACGTTATCAGTAACTTGTAAATCCATATTAAACAACATGGACTTATTTAATAAGGATAAGCTTGATGTACTACCAGAAGACGGTGTAATTTATCCAACACAAACAGTAACATTTTATGAAGGTGAGTCGGTATTTGATGTACTACTAAGAGAGATGCAAGACAATAATATTCACATGGAATTTGTAATGACACCTATTTATAATAGCCATTATATTGAAGGAATAAATAATATATATGAATTTGACTGTGGAGAACTTAGTGGTTGGATGTATAGGGTTAATGGCTGGTTTCCCAATTATGGCTGTAGTAGATATATGTTAAAAGATGGGGATAAAATCGAATGGATTTATACCTGTGATTTAGGAAGGGATATAGGTGGCGGGTTAGCTATTTTTGGAGGGGAAGAACAATGAAATATGATAGTTTTGCTAGTTTACACCCTATAGTTAATTTTACTTATTTTACAGCTGTGTTAGTATTTAGCATGTTTTTTATGCATCCTATATTTCAATTGATATCCTTAATATCCGCTATTACTTATTCAATTATTATAAAAGGAGTAAGGAAAGGTGTGAAATTCAATATTGTATATATGTTACCAATGCTAATTTTTATGTCAATACTAAATCCTCTATTTAATCACGAAGGGGTTACTATATTATTTTATTTTAAAGATGGAAATCCTGTTACACTTGAGTCCATAATTTACGGTATAGCTGCAGCAACTATGTTTATAACGGTTATAATCTGGTTTTCATCATACAATTCAGTTATGACATCAGAAAAAGTGATGTACTTATTTGGGAAGATTATTCCATCATTATCCTTAGTATTTTCTATGGTACTTAGATTTGTCCCAAGATATGTAGAACAAATAAAGGTGATTTCAAATGCTCAAAAGTGTATTGGAAGGGATGCATCACAAGGGAATATATTTAGAAGGGCAAAAAATGGAATTAAAATACTATCCATAATGATTACATGGGCATTAGAGAATGCCATTGAAACTGCTGACTCCATGAGGTCAAGAGGTTATGGATTGCCTGGCAGAACTAGCTTTTCGCTATTTCGATTTGATAATAGGGACAAAGTAGTTTTTTCGATTATAGTCATATTAATTTCAATAATATTATTAGGTGCATTTAAAGGTGTAAACACAATAAAATTTTTTCCATCAATAAAAATCACTGAAATAACAGGTTTTAGTATATTAGTGTATATATCCTATTTTGTATTATGTATAATACCAGTTATTATCAATGTTCAGGAGGCAATTCAATGGAGATATATAGAATCAAGGATTTAAGTTTTACATATCCATTAATGAAAACAAAAGCATTAAACAGCATAAACCTTACAATAAATACTGGAGAATTTATTACTATATGTGGTAAATCAGGCTCAGGAAAGAGTACTTTAATTAGACAATTGAAAACCATACTTACCCCCCATGGAGCAAAAGAAGGAGAAATTTATTTTTTTGGACAACCCTTAGAAGAAGTAGAACACCATACTCAAGTTTCTAAAATTGGATATGTACTTCAAAATCCAGACAATCAAATAGTAACTGATAAGGTATGGCATGAATTAGCCTTTGGTCTTGAAAGCCTAGGATATGACAATGCTACAATCAGGCTTAGAGTAGCAGAAATGGCAAGTTTTTTTGGTATTCATAGTTGGTTTCATAAGAAGGTAACTGAACTTTCAGGAGGGCAAAAACAAATCTTAAATTTAGCTGGGATAATGGCAATGCAGCCTTCTGTTTTAATATTAGATGAACCCACCTCTCAATTGGACCCCATTGCAGCTTCTGATTTTATAGAAACGATAAAAAAGATTAATAGGGAATTAGGTACAACTATTATAATTACGGAACATAGATTAGAGGAAATAATACCAATATCAGATAGGATTATTGTCATGGATGAAGGGTGTATTATTAGTGAAGGTACTCCCGAACAAATTGGTAATGATTTAAAAAACAAGAGCCATCCTATGTTCAAAGCAATGACATCAGCTATGCAAATTTATGCAGGAGTAAAAAACAAATTATCTTACCCTATAACTGTGAATGAGGGTAGAAATTGGATTGATTCATTTATGGAGGGAAAAGAAGTTAAAGTGAATCCTCCAATGATTAAAACGAGAGAAAAAGATAGAAATGTATCAATAGTGCTAAAAGATGTGTGGTTTAAATACGACAAAAATTCACCTGATGTTATTAAAGATATGTCCTTAGAAGTGAAAGAAGGAGAATTTTATTGTATGGTAGGAGGGAATGGAACAGGGAAAAGCACTACGCTATCAATTATTAGCGGAATACAAATTCCATATAGGGGTAAGGTCTTTATAAATGGCAAAAATCTCAAAAAGATGAGCACTAAGGAAAGATACACCAACAACTTAGGAGTATTACCTCAAAACCCTCAAAGTTTGTTTGTGAAGAAAACTGTAGAACTAGATTTGCTTGAAATGTTATCAGATATGAAAATTACTAAAGAAGAAAAATCCAAGAAAGTTAAAGAAATAGCTAAACTTACGGAACTACAGGATTTAATGGATATGCATCCCTATGATTTAAGCGGTGGAGAACAACAAAGGGCAGCTCTTGCGAAGGTATTGCTATTAGAACCTAAGATACTGCTGTTAGATGAACCAACTAAAGGCTTAGACAATTTCTTTAAAGAGAAATTAGCAGACATTCTTAAATCTTTAACATATAAAGGAGTTACTGTTGTAATGGTATCTCATGATATAGAGTTTTGTGCTAAACATGGAGATACTTGTGCTATGGTTTTTGATGGAAGTATAATAAGCTCTAAACCTACAAAGGAATTTTTTGCTGGTAATAGCTTTTATACTACATCTGCGAATCGTATTGCTCGTCATATCAATCCAAAGGCAGTAACCATAGAGGATGTGATTGAATTATGTCAACAAAACAGCTAAAAGAGAATACTTTAAATCGTAGAACTTTTGTATCGGCAATACTTATTCTATTAGTTATACCAGCTACTATTCTTTTTGGTGTATTTTTTTTAGATGATAGAAAATATTATTTTATTAGTCTTTTAATTATTATATACACTATGATTCCCTTTATTATGATATTTGAAAGACGAGAGCCACAAGCTAGAGAACTGGTTCTTATAGCAGTATTGACAGCTATTGCAGTAGCAGGTAGGGGGGCATTTTTTATGGTGCCTCAATTTAAGCCTGTTGTGGCTATTGTAATTATTACTGGAGTATCATTAGGACCAGAATCAGGGTTTTTAGTAGGGGCATTAACAGGCTTTGTATCCAACTTTTTCTTTGGACAGGGGCCTTGGACACCATGGCAAATGTTTTGTTTTGGCGTAATTGGATTTTTAGCAGGTATATTATTTCAAAAGGGAATCTTAAAAAAGACTAAGCTATCATTATGTGTTTATGGAGGGTTGTCAACATTTTTTATATATGGAGGAATTATTGATATTGGTAGCCTTTTAATGTTCACTTCCCATTTTTCATGGAAAGCACTATTAGCAACTTACGTTTCAGGATTTTGGTTCAATATAGTCCATGCAATTGCTACGGTATTCTTTTTATATATATTATCCCAACCTATGCTTGAAAAGCTTGACAGAATCAAAATAAAATACGGATTAATTGAGGTAAGCTAATGGGACAAGGACAGTTTTTTGTTACATTGAAAAAGGTGACAGGAGTTTTCCTGTCACCTTACTGTTTATTTATAAACTGTGTATATGTTTTCGGTTTGGTTTTTGTCACGGATTTCAATTTTATTTACAACGGATATATCATTTAAATCCGAGCCATCCATTTTCTTTAATTGAGTATTTCCATTAGTACAATCCTTCCAATCAGCTCCATTTATTCTATATTGCATTCTATCAGTAGTACCATTTAGCTCAAATGGACTAACATGGGTACTCAAACCAAATTGTTTCAAATTAAGCACTTCTTTAAAGGCTATAGTTTTGATTTGACTTGCTAGTTTGTCCTTTTTTGCTATTTTTCTTATTCTTACTTCAACATTTCTATTTAAGTCTTCAGTTTTTAAACTATCTCCATTTATCCAAGGGCTATTGTCAATGCTGTATTCAAACTTATTCCAATCTGATACTTTGCTATTTATAGATTCAATAGCGTTCTTTGGTGCATAATTATCAGCAGTACCTATATCTAGTTTAGTAACAACATTAGGTGCAGATTCAGCAGCCACAATAACTGCTTTAGTTACTGGTTTAGATGGAAGGTTTTGCTCATTACCTTTTAGTCTAAATTGAAGTTCTCCAGCTACAAAGTCTACATTGTATACAATAGCTTTGTTAATGTTTATCCAGTTTACACTACTTCCAAATTTATATTGAAGTTGTCCAACTTTCTTTTCTGGAATAGTGATAGTATTTTTGGAAATATCATATTTGATATTTTTCAATACATCATCATCGAAAACCATTTCTTTTACAATTTCATCATTAACTTTTCTTTTGTTTTTAGGTTTAGATTTTTCTCTTATATATATAATACTACCTTTTACAATATCCATTTTTGTACTTGATGAGGTGCATGTACTCCATGTTCCATCTAATCCATCTGTACTATTCAAACTATATTCCATAGTAGTGGTAGTGTTTAATATTGTTTTATTACCTGCATCTAATTTTACATCATTTAAGTTTAAATTTGGTGTAAATTTAATTGTTTGTTCTTGACTAGGTAACTTATTAGAAACAGCTTTTTTTCTAACTTTTACAGTATCTTTTTCTGTGAATACTGTATCTACTGTACCATTAATCCATGGTCTACCATTTACACTGTATTCATAGTCTTTACCTTCGTCTGTACCAATTTTATCTATTTTATATTCTACATCATCATATTCTAAATTTGGCGCAGACTCTGGTGCTTTAATAGTAGCCATTTCTTTTGGGAAAGAAGGTAGTTTATCAGTAGTTCCCTTTGTTCTAAACTGTAACACACCAAGTTTAAAGTCTACTTCATATACATTTGAATTTCTATCTATTTCTTTCCAAGGTTCATTTCCTATTCTATATTCTAAATCTTGTTCAGAAGAGTTAGAAATAGTTTTTAGAGAAATATCATAAGTAACTTTTTCTAGTGTTGGTTTTGCTTGTCTTTCTACTTTTTCGAATATAGGTTTTCCGTTGTTATTATTTTGAATCTTACCTTTTTCTCTTATCCAAACACTCATACCTTCAACTAATTCAACCTTGGTCTTTCCATTGGAGCAGCTATTCCAGTTACCATTTTTTCCATTAGTAGAGTTAGTGCTATATTCCATATTTGATGTTGTGTTTTCAATATATCCCTCTACAACATTTACCTTTACATCTTCAAAGCTTAAATTCTTTGTAAAGTTTATGGTTTTAACTTGGCTAGGGAGTTCAGTATTAGTAGCAGCTGTTCTTACATAGACTACAGTATTTTCAAATTCAATGTCTTTCTTATTAGTTTTCCATTTATCCCCACTAGTCCATGCTTCGGAACTTCCAATTTTATATTCTAGTTTATTATCAATTTCATTCCAAGTATCACCATCTTTATATTGTATACCTTTATTATAATCATCAATCCTAAGCTCTGGTGGGGAAGCAGGGGATTTAATAATCGTTTTTTCTACTGGTGCTGATGGTAGTTTAGTTTCTGTTCCCTTTTTCCTGAATTGTAAGCTTCCAGGTGAAAACTCTACTTTTTCATTAGTTTTTACGTCTTTCCAATGAGCATTGCCAATTCGGTATTCTATATTGAATCCTGTAGTATTGGTTATACTTGCTTTATTTATCTCGTAGACAATTTTCCTCAATTCCACTTCACTGAATTGCTCTTGTTGTCCAACTTTACCTAAACTTATCTTGTTTTCTGGCTTTCTTCTTTCTCTAATCCATACTTCCATATCTTTAACAAAGTTTACAGGTGTTTCATTATTTCTAGCAGATGTAAATTTGTCTCCATCTAAGCTATATTCCATGTTAGTAGTAGTACCGAGTATCTTTCCTTCTCCTACATTCATCTTCACATTTCCTAAGAATTCACCATTGAGCTTAGCTGTTGGTAGTGAAGGAAGTGTACCACCAATTCCAGACACAGCTTTTTTTCTTATTCTCAAATCTGATTTTTCATCTAATTGTATTTTATTGCTAATGTCAGCCCAAGTATTTCCGCCATCTATACTACATTCATAGTCTGTAACTTTATCTATTCCACCTAAAGTAATTGTGCACTTATTACCACTGTAGGAAACATTATTCACATATACATCCTTAGGCGTTTCTTCATATTTTAAATCTACTATTTCCTTAAATACCTTTGGTTGTGCCTTTTCACTTACAAATATTCTCATAGGTTTGGCATTGCCTAGTGCAACTTTAGTTTTACCTAACGGAATACTTTCCCAAGTACCATTTATACCATTAGTAGAGTTAATACTATATTGCATTTTCTCATTTACTCCAATTAGATATAAAACTAATTTACTATTTTCAATTTCCAAACTGTAATTGACTCCATCTAAATTTAATGCTTCTCCAGTTTTTATATTTACCTCAATATCATCTGAATCTATTGAATTTAAGTTTGTAACAGCATTTCCTTTAATTTTGATTTTCACTACTTGGTCACTAGCTACTGAAGAAGATGCAATACCAGAAATACTTATCTCAATTTGTTTATCATTATCTTTTTTAGCTTCTGCCTTGAGTCCTCTTGGCAATCCTGCAATTATCAAATCATTAATAGTTATTTCTTCCTTCAATGTACCTTCAGTTACTTCTATTGTCCAAGTGTTACTATCTTCTTTTACTTCTTTGTTGTCAGGTGCTATCATAGTTATCGTATCTTTTCCGTGAGCAACATTTCCTTTTACTTGAAGTCTATCAGGATACAAGGTAAATGTAGGGGTTGCAACTACGTCAGAAGTAGCTCCTTCTACTAATTCTTTTGGTATGGTTAATTTAATAGTTTCAGAGCCTGTTTTTAAATTAAAGCCAGATACTTTAGGTAGAGTAATAGTTATTTTCTTACTTGAATTTCTTACAATATGTTTATCTTCAATAGCATTAGTAATATTACTCCATTCGGTGTCTCCACTTTTGCCTACAATGCTAAAGCCACCTATCAAGTTATCTTTAGGGATATCACTTTTCCAACTTCCATCTGCTAATTCTATGATTATTGTACTGCCACCAGACACAATATCTTCGTTTCTAATGGTCTTTGATACTACATCTCCTGAGATAGTAGCTTTAACAGTAGGCATGATAACCAAATCACCAGTAGTTTTAACTGGATTTTTAGCACCATCTATGCAATTAGCAGGTATAGTAAGGGTAACTCCTTGTTTTTCTGCTATATCATATTTAATTACTTCTGGTAGAAGTATAGTCAATGTATCTTTAGCATCATTGACAAATACAGCACCACTGCCATCAGTATTTAATTCACTAACTATTTTTTGCCATTCTGTAGATTGATTATCAGGTTTAAATCCATTGAATAGATTTGACCTCTTGCTTTCATTAGTTTTTATATCTTCTACCCACTTGGCATTTGTCAATTTAACTTCTATTTTTTCTCCACCAATTACGATGCTGCCTTCTGGGATAATATTATCTTTTGAGTTTTTAACAGTTATTGTAGCAGTAGCCTTTTGAATATTATCACTAATAACCTTAAAAGACTTAAATCCTTTTATTTTATTTTCATTATCTACTGCAAATATGTTTACATATTGACCAACTATTACAGAAATATCTTTATCTAAAGTATAGTCTTTACCATCTGACAATACTTGGTTAACTGCAGGGGTAGGGTAGGCAGTATTTTGTACTATAATTTTAGCCTTATTACCTCCAGGGATTTTTCCTGTTACCTTAACAGTATCAATGGCACTGCCTTTATCTAAGTTAATCCCTTCAAGTTCAGGTGCATATTCCATTATTTCTCCATCTTTAACTTGTATAATTACATAGGCCTTTGTCCTACTATTGGTATCAGTAGCCAATAATAGTATATATTGGTTTTTTAGAACCTTTATATTTTGCCCTTCATTATAGAATACAGTATCCTTAACTATACTATTTGTATAGGGTTTAGAATTTTCATCCAAATCCTTTTCTAATACTTTTATTTTCCACCTAGTAGCTCCTTCAATTCCCCAAAATCCTAAATCAGTCAACTTAGAAGTTCCAGGTAGTGTTCCAGGACTAATCTTGTAATGTTTGTCTTTTTCCAATTTCTTAGCATTACTGCCTCTTATTTGGTCAATGTTAAGCCTAAATTCTCTATATGCTTTGACATTATCACCACCATCATCAGTAGCAAGTAATAGCAAATATTGATTTTCTTTAACATCTACGATATTCGTATTAACACTGTATTCATTAGCTTTATCAACTTTGCTATCTATTTCAACATTTCCAAAGCTCTTATCTCCAATTGCATACATCCACTTCTTTGCACCATCTATATTATCCAAGTTCAAGAAACCAAACTTAGTGCTACTTTCTGCACTGCCAGGTTCTGGTTCAGAATAGTTTACAGTAGGCATTAGACCTCTAGCATTAGGAGCTTTTATATGTTTTTCTTCTAATTTAAACATTTTATAAGCCTTAATTTTTCCACTTCCATCTACAGCTAGGAGTATCATACAATCTCCTATGGAAACAGGAATATTGGCTCCTTGAGTGTATATAGCACTTCTGTCAATAGTGCTGTTTAACTCTGGTGTTTTAAAATCTTTTTTTTCTATTTTATATCTCCACTGTGTAGCACCTTCTAATCCTATGAAACTTAGTTTAGGAATTCGTGTAGTGCCACTAGCTGTACCTGGTATTGGTTCAGAATAGTTTTCTGTTTTCAATTCTGGAGCGTTGGGCATCTTGATATAAGACTCTTTCAATTGAAATGTTGCATATCCTTTGACTTTTCCACTATTATCTGTAGCAAGAATTAGAATATATTCATTGCCTTTTAAATCTTTTCCTATATCAGTGTTAGCTTTCAGTTCAATAGTTCCATCAACCACACCATTTAACTCAGGTACTTCAAAGGGCTTATTACTAATTAAATATTTCCACACATTAGCTTCTTTTATAGACTCAGTAATGGCTAAAGTTTCAAACTTAGTAGTTCCATCCGTATTACCTTTTACAGGAGTAGAATAGTGAACTCCTTCTTTAAGAAGTGCTGGTGGAGGATCTTTAATTACGATTTTATCTTGCTCAAATAACACATAAGCTTTAACTTTACCTTCATCATCTGTTGCTAATATTAACAAATCTTCTCCAACAGTTATCTTTATATCGTTACCAACTACATAGTCAACACTTCCGTCTATACTTTTGTTCAGCATAGGTGTTTGAAAATTACTTCCTACTAAATACATCCACTTAGTAGGATTACCATCTATTCCATCAAATTTCAATGTACTTATCTTAGTAGTCCCAGACTTAGAACCCTTTTCTGGTTTGGTATAGTTGGTTTCATTTATTAATGGTGCAGTTTTACCCTTAACTTGATTATCTATCAATTCAAATATTTTATATCCTTTAATCTTTCCGTTATCATCTGTTGCTAGGAGTAATAAATATTGTTCTACATTAACACTTAAATTTTCTTTTGCTTTATATTCCATATTAGTTTCTATCACACTGTCTAGTATAGGTATTTGTGGTTTTTCATCGTATACCTTTGTCTGCCATTTTGTTGCATTTTTCATATTGTTATCAGGCATAGAGCCTTTACCCAAATAACTAAATATAGCAGTTCCATCTTCACTACCAGGAACAGGTCCAATATAATTAGTATTTTCCTTAAGTAGTGTAGGAGCTTTAGAAATATCATCTTTTCCAACTTCAAATATCTTGTATCCTATGGCTTTACCATCATTATCAGCAGCAATAAGTATTACATATTTTTTGAAACTGTCACTCATATTTACAAGTTCATTTTCATCAGCTACAGTTATTTCACCATGAACATAGTCAACAGCTCCATTCAAGATATCTCCTTTATAAACCTTATCTACAGGAGTGGTTGACACAACTATTTGCCATTTTTCAGCACCCTCTGGTAACTTGTCCAATTTATTTATTATCACAGTTCCAGCATAAGAACTACCAGCCTCAATAATTCCAATTTCAAGTTTCAAGCCTTCTTCTCTAGGTTGATTTATCATATCATTAGTTATTTTTACATTTGCATAGGCTTTAATACTATTTCTACTATCAACTGCATACAGTACCAGATACTTTCCTACTTCCACTTCAATATCTCTTCCTTTTATATAGCTTATGGCTTTTTCAAGTAGAGTATCCTTTTTCATAGGGGCAACAGGCTTATCTAATATTTGTATCCTCCAACTACTAGCATCATTTGGAAGGTTCAAAGTAGTTATCTTAGTAGTTCCTTCCTTGTACCCTGGTTCAGGAGTAGAGAAGTTTTTCTCTGTCAAAAGTTGAGCATTAGTAGCTCCCTGATAATCTTTAGTATCAATATATATATGAGGAACACTTTTCTTTGCCTCATCCATTATCTTATTCATTTCTGAGCTATTGTTAAGAACATACTCTCGAATTTCCTCAGCTGTTTTAAGTCCTTTTTCTTGAACTATCCTCGCCAATGCTTCAAATTGAGCATCTTCTTCTTCCTTTATATTTACATACTTTCCATCAGTAGTTTCCCTAAAAAACTTATCTACAGTAAATCCATTTACAATATCATTTACCAATTCTTCTTGTTCACTAGAGTTATCTTTTCTATATATCTTCTTATATTCAGTATGGATGATATCTCCTTCAGCTGCCAAGGAGGCAACACTGCCAAATATCATCACAACTGCAAGAAGTAAAGACACAATCCTCTTATTCACACAGATCCCTCCTAACATAAATAAATATTGATGCCATGCACTAACTTATGTCTTATTCTCTACTGGCGATCTACTTTGGGACAGGTAGAACCATCATAGCTGTTCATCTAGTACTACCTTTCCATTACCATCATATACTCTATATTTATATCCCTCTAACTTTGCCAAATATCCTATATCGAAGTCCAAAATTTTAAACTTACCATCCTTACTAGCAAATGTGGAGTCGTATATTTTTCCACCTGAAGACAATAGTTCAATTTTGTACCCTGCAAAATCGTCTGTTCCCTTTAACTTTCCGCTAAATAATCCAGTTATACTTGTGTTAAAACTCATGTCAGTCATATAAATATCTTTCTTCACTTCTACTACTATTGGTACATCATCTAATTTATCAATAAGAGTTATATCCTTGTCCCTCATTTTCATATCCAACATTCTTTCAATGATAATGGCTATTTCTCCTCTAGTCACCTTATCATTAGCTTTCTTATGGACTTGTCCTAGGCCTAGTTCCAATCCTTTTTCATAATAATCATTAGGATAATCAACAAAGTCTATGCCATCTTCATATCCCAATATCCTCATGAACACAGTCATCATTTCTACATAAGTTACTTTTCCATTAGGATTAAAGCTGGAACTACCAACACCTCTCATAACACCTTCTTTATCAGCTAAGGTAGTATATCCTACAGCCCAGCCTCCCTGAAACTTACTTACATCTTTAAAAGAACTTTTTCCATTATAAGATTTTGCTTCTTTTTCTAATCCCATGAGCCTTACTGCTACAGTAGCAAATTCAGCTCTATTAATCTCCTTATCTAAATTTAGTCCTCCTTGTCCTAGATACCCTCGATTTACAACTCTTTTGATTTCTTTTGGAGTCGTTTCTCCAAAGGCAAAAGAGGGAAGAAGGAGAGACAATAGAAGAAGACACACTAACAATTTTCTTTTTACATTCATTTATACCACCTCCATAAATATTCTTCCACGGCACTAACTTATTGCAGTGAGTCAAGGGACTGTCCCCTGACTCACTTGTGATGCAAAAATAACCATTCCCAATGCATTATAAATTTCCTTCTAATACTAACTTTCCTCCACCATCATATACTTTATACTTATATCCTATTATCTTGGATATAGGGTCTATATCAAAATCTTTTATTTCAAAATTACCATTAGAGTTTACTGATACTTTTTTATAGGTTACTCCAGTTTTTGACGACAGTTCAACTTCATATCCACTAAAGTCTGAAACAGTGTAGCTGGTTAGTTTTCCTTTAAATACTCCTACTACGGTAGTGTTAAAAGTATCAATTTTTAAATCAATACCAGTATCTTCACTATTCCCTTTATATACTATGACGGTATAGGTTCTTTCAGTTTTGTTGCTTTCTTTTACTGAAATACTAATAGTGTTTTTACCTTCATTTAAAGATACAACTTTACTCTTTCCACTTTCTACAGTACTTCCATCTACTTTAATAGTGCCGTCTTTAGCATAAGGGGTGAGAGCGATACTATCTACATTTGGTCCAACATGAACTTCATATTCTGGAATATCTCTTGCAAATTCAGGTTCTAAGATTCCACTATCCACTTTCAAATCAGTTAGCCCATAGGACCAGTTATCATCTAGAACTACTGTATAACTATGAGTAGACATAGGACCTTCGCCTAGACCTTCTTTATATCCAAAGGCATTTATCTCTAAATCTCTTGATACGGTAATAGGTCCAGTATACAGTGTAGAACTAGTAGTAGGAATACTACCATCAAGGGTATAGTATATCTTTGCTCCTGAAGTATCTGTATATAGATGAACTTTTGTGCCTTCCTTTATTTCTCCACTAGACGGATCAGCATAAACTATCCCCACATTGTTTCTATATATATCAAATTCTTTTATAGTAATATTGTTTTTGTCTACAACTTCTGTAGATACATTTCCATCCCAAAGGGAAATTATAAAGCTAATTGCATTGTGTACTTTGTTGCTAAGTCTTTGTTCTCCTGTACTACCTGCATTTATCCACTTATCATCATCTACAGAAAAATCACCTTCAACTATCATTCGGAAATCATCAAGTCCATCTTCATAGATACCATATTTAAGTTCAAAATTATTCTTTCCATAACTAAAAGAGTTAAAGTGAGTATTTAAGAATTCTTCTGTTTCCCTCAATAAATCTATTGAACGAATTCTGTTTTCGGCTATATTAAATCTTACAGGATCATACTTTTCATTTGGGAAAACTATTTTTCCACTAACCTCTAGTTCTGGATAGACCCTCTTTATCTCCCAATTTAGTCTTTTCAAATACCCCATCTTTGTATATAAAGACCATGTTACAAAACTATTAGAATTACAGAATACTGTTATGCTCATATCATCCCCATTAGTTTCTGCACTATAGGTGAATTGTACCTTGTTATATTTTTTCAAAGTCTTTTCTAAGTTCTCAGCCAAATAAGCTGGTTTGATTCTATAGTCTTTCTTAAGCAAACTTCTAGTAAAGTCGAAGTATAAATCATTGTCCCTAGTATTAAACTTCACATAATTCTTATGAGAAGAACTAGAATATCTGTAGTAGTATGGATTTCTGATAGCTCCTTCAATAAGTGCTTCTTCATTATATAAAGTAGTAATAGCTGTATACATATCCCATACCCAATTTTCTACATCACTTCTTTTTAACTTGGTCCATTTATAAGCATTATTTCTTGTAAACCCTATATCTAAATATAACCATTTTCCTGGATAGTCTCTAACCTCTATAGTGGTAGAAAGTTCTCCAATCTTACTAAAGTGCTTGTTCAAATAACTCTCCAAATCCTTTACAGTGTCTAACTTGCCATAGGGAATATTTAACTTTTCAACTACATTTTTTCTCATCATTAATTGTTCCATTTGTAGACCTAACAAATAATTTCGTCCTTCCCTAAAGGCAAGTAAATTATCAATGGAAGAATATCTTTTGTTCTTAACTAGTATTCCATTGGCATCAATATACAGTACATTTCTATCTGCCTTATATGTAGGAGTTATATATAGATGAGGTGATATACTATTTATAGGTACATATATATCGTCATTGTAGTAGATTCCTTCTATATCAATAGGCTTATTGTCCAAAGATACTTTTACATCTCCAAAGTACACCTTGATATTTTTTATCTTTGATTTATCCTTATAATCATATATATTTCTAAAACTTTTTCCACTTTCAATGATATCAATTTCATCTTCCAAATCATCTATTATTCTTTCTTTTGCATCAATTTCATATCCCATTTGAAAAGAAATAGGGGCTTTAGATTCGTTGATATTTAGTTTAAGCTTTCCATCAGAGTTCAAATAGATACTCTTTTTGTTTCTATTAAAATTCACTTTCAAGCCAAGACCTTTTCCTAAGTCTTTCAGTGGAACCCATACATCATCTTCATATATAAAAGGTTCCTTGTGACTTATTAACTTTACACCTTCTACCTCAATACTCATATCACTAAAAGCTACATTTATATCTTTTACATATCCTTCTGCTACACTAGGCAAAGGCAGCAAAGGAAATAACAACACAACTACCAAAATAGTACAAATAATTTTTTTATACACAGCATCAGCTCCCTTCAAAAGTATTTCACAATGTATATCGGCAGATTACAACTTTTCTTTTCATTAACCTTAAAGAAAGGTCATATTTTGCCGATAAAAATTAGTAGACCATACTATAGAAAATGGAGTGATAACATGAATATTAAAAGGACTATTTCACTTATTCTTATTTTTGCATTACTAATCCCCCTAATACCATTTGGGGAAATCAGAGCATTTGCCTATGAAGAAGATAAGTTTTTAGTTAAATCCGTAACTCTTTATAAAATATTTGATAGAAATAGAAACATGGAACAGAGAAGAATCCTCATCACAGGTAAATATTTAAAGGATGCCTCAGTAGGTATCATAACTAGTGAAGGATTTAAATCCCTTACAAATAGAATTAACAATGAAGAAACACTACTTCAATTTAATTTGACCAGTGATGAATTGGGAAAAAAATTGAGAGTAGGTTCTGTAGAAATAGATTTAAATGAAGATAAAATGCCTACATTAACAGGTATTTCTAGAAAAGTAGAAGAGCAACACGGAACATTAATATTAGAGGGAACTAACTTTTCTAATATTAATTTTGAACCAAATATAAAAGCATACTACGAACAAGAAGGTGCTTTCAATACCATAGATAGTGGAAACTTTACAGACAATTCTAGTGCTAGTATTTATGGATTATCAGGTTCACTAGGTTTACAAAATGTAATATTTGAAAAAACAGAAACTAAGCCATATACATTTAATGAAAAAAATCAAAATATAGATGTAAATGTAACTATTACCTATACATACAAAGATCAATTTAGTTTCTATCAGAACATAAATGTTAATAGTCTAGAAATGAGACCAAACAGGGGTATTAAGGGAGATACTGTATTTTTTGAAGCACCCTTTAATAATTCTCCTACAGATTTACAAGAGTATGATGTGTTTTTCTTAAAAGAAATAGATGGGACAGATCTTTATACAGTAGCTAACAAAGGAAAGAATAGACGATTCCAACAAAATGTAGATGGAAAAAGTATTTTAACTGTTCAAGTTCCAGATATTCCAGTTGGGGAATATTATGTAGTCCTTACAAACATGACTGATGGAGCTAAAGATCCTATGAAAGTTGTTACTAAGGAGAAGATAATTGGAAGTTCTCCTAATTATGACAAGTTCACAGTAGTAGATGGAAGTGTCAAATCTAAGATAGATGATGTTCAACCCAATAGAGGACCAGATACAGGGAGTATTACTACCATTACAGGTCAGTTCTTTGGTACATTAAATATAACTGAGTTCAAACCAGACAAAGGAGATATATCTTACAATATAAAAGAAGGAGATCCTACTACCTTAGAAGTTGTTTATGGGGCTGGTAAATACAATGACATCGATATACAAAATGCAGTTAGAAGGATTAATGTAATCATAGGTACCAAAGCATCATTTCAAGAAAAGAATGGAAAGACGGATGTGAGTTTTAGTTCAAATATTGATAAGATGACTGTAAAAACTAGTCAAGTTACAGATGCAGCAACAAATCCTATAAAGGATGTAGTAGTAGAGACAGAAACAGTACTTACTAAAAGAGAAGGAGGAACAATAGTTATTAGAGAAAGGGCTGAGCTTAAAAATGGATATACCTTTATAGCAAGTAAGTTAAAGCCTGAAATCAAATCGGTAGTTCCTGACAATATTCAAGTAGTTAAATCTAATGGAGAATTAAAGATACCTGAAAATAGAATGGTTGCTATACATGGAGATAACTTTATGATTCATAAATATACAAAACAAGATGGACAAGAAGTAGTAAGATACCCAGTAGTAGAACTAGGTTCAGATATAGTTCTTGATAAAAACAAAGACTCTAAAGCAGACATTAAGATTATTGACAATAATGGCAATATCTTAGATGGAACACAAGGCAATGAAATAGGAACTAAAATTTTAATTATATTACCAAAAGGAAAAACCATTAACAATTTAGGAAAGACATATGTAAAGGTTACTAATCCCATTAGAAATTCAGAAGAATATGGTTTTAGTGATAGAAAAGAGAACTTCATAGAATTTACAAATCCACCTAAGGATGAAACTCCTGTTATTACCAATGTAAAACCTGATACGGTAGGAGTAGATGGTGGGGAACAAATCATCATCACAGGAGCTAACTTCCAAGATGGTGTAAGGGTATTTCTTGATGGAGAAGAGATAAAGAGTATCAAAAGAAGAGAAGATGGAAAGGAAATAAAATTCACAGCACCAAAAGGAAGGGAAGGAGAAACACAACTTCAAGTAATGAATCCCCAAGGTGGAATGGATACTAGACCATTTTTCTATGTGAGAACTTTTACTAACCCCAAGATAATAGATTTTGCACCAAAGAGAGGGAATACTGGTACTATCGTAGTCATAAAAGGAGAAAACTTCCTTAAACCAGATCCAACAGCTACAGATGATAGTCCTTATAGATTAATAGGCACTAGAGTGCTTCTAGGGGATATAGAGCTTAATGATTACAACAGAGATGATGTAACAAAGAGAATTAAAGTTGAACTTTTTAGCAATCCAAATGAAATATTATTTAGAATTGAAAACAATACTCTCAAAGTAGCAGATTATTATCATGGAATACTATTGAAGGATGATAAGACAGGGAAATATTATACTGTAGATGTAAAACCAAATGGTGAGGTAGTGCTATCTGATGGAGCTACAAACACCTATACTATAGAATTAAATGATGCAAAGAACAAAATAGTTGCAAATAAACAGGGTGGAAAGGTTTATCCTTTAACTGTAAATAAGGGAAATGTAATAATAGAAAAACCAGATTCAATAGAACCCTTTGAACCTATCACCTTAAATTTAGCAACTATATATAAACATAAAGATGGGAAGTTGGTAGGACACAGGGTAAAAGTAGTAGATAGAGATACTATATACTTTGAAGTACCTATCCTTGGGGCACCAGGGTTTTATGACTTGACGGTAATAAATCCAGACACAAAGAAAGATTCTAGAACTGGAAAAGCTGGATTTGAATATATAACATTACCAGATTTAAAACCTAATATAAAAAGTATAGTCCCCAATGAAGGCTCTGTAGAAGGGGGATATGCTATAGAGATAAATGGAGAGGACTTTGAAACTGACTCAACAAATAAGCCTAAAGTATATATAAATGGTGTAGAAGTACCAGAGAAAGATACCTCGGTTTCCATTGATGGCAAGGTAATTACCGTAGTAGTACCTAAATATCAAGGGGACTTAAGAGAGGAAAAGGGTACAGACAGGTGGCCTGTACCAGTTGTCGTAGTAAACCCTGATGGCAGTACAGCTAGTAGTGAAAAGGGATTTTACTATGTAGTACCTTCAAGCAATCCTGAAATATCAAAGGTAATACCTACAAAAGGTACTGCTGCAGGTGGAGATATAGTAGAGATAATAGGATTTGATTTCCGATACTTTGAACCCTATGAGGATGCTAACAGAAATCAAATATGGGATCCAAATGAAAGATACAACGATTTAAACCAAAATGGAAATTGGGATGACTTACTTGAGATAATAAAAGAGGACAAAGATAGTCCTCTACTAGGAAAAACCCCAATAGATCATTCTCTATTTGATACTTATTATGCTTCACCTATACTTCCAAAAGTATACTTTGGAAAAACGAAAGCTAAAATAGTAGAGTTCTCAAGAGGATATATAAAAGTAATTGCTCCACCAAACCAAGCTGGAAAGGTAGATGTATTTATTACTAACAACGATGGTGGAATTTCTAATAAAATGCCATTTAACTATGAAGCAACAACAGTAAAAATAGATTCACTAATACCAAATGAAGGACGAAAACAAGGTGGAGATAGAATAGAGGTTCATGGTAGTGGATTTGCTACTACAGAAATGGATATATATACTGGAGAATACAGTGATGGAAAATCTAAATTTGAAACAAAGCATATGCCACTAGTGAAATTTGGAGATGTGTCAAATAGAAATATAGATAGAGAAAAACCAAATGGAGGAAGAATAGATCAAAATAGATCCACAGTTGAATTACCTGGAGGGCTAAAGGCGGAATTCAATGGAGTTGAAGAAAAAGTAGTATTAACTATAAAGGAAGGAAAGAAATTATACAAAACTGAAATATTAGGCTATGACAATACAGTAAAATATATTCCAGTAAATTTACTAAAGGAAGGCTCTACTTCATATAACGGAAAAGAATTCATACGAATTGAAATATCAGATAGGAAATTCATTGTAGAAACTGGATACTCAACAAATGTTAAATATTTAAATTCTACTCAAATGACAGTAGAAAGTCCTTCTTATCACACAATAGGTAATGTGCCTGTATTTGTTATCAATCCAGATGGTGGAACTGGTCAAGGACAATTTGAATACAAACATCCAGATAGTAACCCAGTTATAACAAACATTACCAAGGAAGGCAGAAATCCTATAGAGGAATACAGAGAAGAAATAAGTGGAAAAGCTAAAGTGCAGAAGGTAAATAATAAAGGTGGAAATATAATATCCATAGAAGGTACTGATTTCAGAGAAGGTGCAGTAATCAAAATATCAAATATACTAACTATTACAGATAAAGATATAGACTATAATCTACCAAACAAACTAACATTCATTATGCCTTCAGTGCCAGAATCAGAAGTGGGAAAACTAAATAGAGTAGTAGTTCAAAATAAGGACGGGGGAACAGCTACTTCAGACAAGAATATTCCACCAATATTTATTGAGTTTACAAAAGGAGAGTCTAATCCTCAAGTGTTAGCAGTAGAACCAATAAGTGGACCAGCTGCAGGTGGGACAAAAGTCAAAATTATTGGAGAAGACTTTAGAGACAAAATGGAGGGTTTTGAAGGTGAAAAGCTGAAGGTTTACTTTGGAGAAAGTAAAGTAGAAGATAAAAATATTAAGTTCATTGATTATAAAACCATAGAAGTCATAGTACCAGCAAGTGAAAAATTTGGTCCAGTACCAGTAAGAGTAGAGAACCCAGATGGTAGTATGTCTGATGGAAAAGTAACCTTCACCTACATCAGTAAGCCAAATATAGAATCAGTATCACCAAACAAGTTATTCACTAACGATACTAAAACAGAAGTCACTATTACAGGAAAGATGTTCTTGCCTGGTGCAAGGGTAATAGTAGGTGGAAAGATAGTAGACAAAAAAGATGTAAAAAAAGATATGATAGTATTAGGAGAAGGAATAATAGGTGTAGATGCACAAGGAAGAAACAGAGAAGTAGCAGTAGTAGGTGGAATTGAAGCAGCTTCAGTAAAGGTAGAAAGTGACAAGGTACTTAAAGTTACTTTTAAAGAAGGTAAAGATTTAGAAAACAACGACCTAATAATCATCAATACAGATGGAGGTATATCAGAGCCATATAATAAATTCCAATACAATAAACCAGTTCCATCAAAACCATTAGTATTAGAAGGAATACCTGGTTATGAATCCACAGTTAAGCTTTTGTGGTCTGAATCAGATGAAGATATACTAAATAGAGCAACTAGATATGAAGTATACGGAAAGTTAGCCAGTGACAAAGAATACACCTTTATAGGAGATACAAGTGAAGCTGAATTCTTAGTTAAAGGACTTAAAGTAAACACAGAATACATCTTCATGGTAAGAGCTTTAAATGAACATGGAGCAGCCATAGACTTTGCAACAGTTAAAGTAAGGACACTGAATGCAAGAGAAGATGAAAAACTAAAAGAAAAGGAAGAAAAGCTAAAAGAAGATGAAAAGAAACTAAAAGAAAAAGGTAGAGAAGAAATAGTTGAAGGCAGAGTAATAAGGACTATAGGGGTAGACAATGTAACAGGAGGCGTAGGTACAGTAGACTTTTCCCTAGCTAAATACAAAAACACCGACAAGTTCACAGTTCAAATTCCTATGGAAATGGTGAGAAAAGATTCAAGGATAACTATTAAAGATGGAACATTTTCTTTTATATTTAACCCTAGAGACTTATATACATTAGAAGTAAGTAAAAAAGACAAAGGTAATAGTGATGCATATATAAGAGTTCACTTTGAAAGAGAAAAGGAAAGTCATGTACCTAGAAGCAAAAAGGCTTCTTCTAAAGCCTACAACATTTCCTTTGACTATATCTATGGAAAAGATATACTAGAAATTAAGAGGATGGTCAAGTCAGGAAAACTATTTTTAAAACATGATACCATCACTTATCCAAATAGAAAAGATGCATACTTGGCAAGATTTAATGAAGTACAAGGTAAATATATATTCGTTACAAAGGATAGCTCTACTAATACAGTAGATGGTGGTAGATATATCTTGCTTTCTAACAAGTAGAAAAGAGGAGATACAATATGAAGAATAGACTTTTAACCATAACAATTATATTATTGGTATTTACAACTTCCTTTGCATATGGGATGGAGCCATTAGATGGCTCTTATCCTACTTATGTAGGTTTAGATAATGGAGACAGTCATTTCAAAAATGTCTCCTTTTCTGATATAAAAAACCATTGGGCAAAAGAGGCAATATATGAAGTAGCTTCCCTAAAACTTATGGAAGGCTCAAATGGAAGGTTTTTTCCCGAAAAGCAACTTACCTATGGTGAAGTAATCCCTATTATGGTAAGAGCATTGGGACTAGAAAGTGAAGCCCAAAAGAGATACCCTTCCAACTGGATGAAGGGATATTATGAAGTAGCTGGCGAAGCAGGTCTTATACCTGAAATGGAGGAAGAAGTACTAAAGCCAAATCCAAAATCAAAAGCTGCAAGAGAAGATATAGCCTATTATTTAGGCAAGGCACTAAAGTTAACTCCATCCTATGGAGATGACATCATCAAAGCTTACAACTATAATGATGCTTACAGGATCGACAAAGAAAAACTTCCCTACATAGAAGGAGTCCTTAAAAGTGGCTATATGTCAGGAGTAAATAAGGTGAACTTCTTGCCAAAGGGGTATATAACTAAGGCTCAATTGGCTAAAATACTATACAATGCCAATGATGAATTAATATCAAATAGAAATATTACTAAAAAAGAAGGACAGATTGTACTAAAAGAAGAAATAGTAGAGAATGGGAAAAAATCTACCTATTATACTATGGAAAATATAGATGGAACTAAAAACTATATAAAATATGATAAAAAGAGTAAAAACATATTTGTAGTTCAAAAGAACAAAGGCATATACTATCCTCATATATTAGAGGAAGAAGATTTTTTAAAGTACTATATCAACAACAATGGACAAGTTCTCTATGGAAAGGTTCAACCAAAAAAGGACTTTACATTGATAGGGACAGTTAAAGCTATAGACTTTAAGAACAATACAGTAACAGTATTAGATTATTATGAAAAAGATCACATAGTAAAAGTACATGCTAATACTACAATAATGGTAGAAGGAATAGAAGTAGATTTAAAGGAGCTATACTTTGGACAAGAAGTAACAGTAAAACTAAAAGGTAATGATGCTAAAAATATAGTAGGGTACACTGAAGAAGATCCAGATAGGGATGGATACATCATCCCAGGTACTAGATTCAGAGTAGGAGAAGTATTATTTGCGAAGGAAAATGAAATAGAGATAAAGACTTCTAAGGGTAGAGAAAAATACAAAATCACCTCTTCTACAGAAGTAACTAAAAATAGCGAGAGAGCCAAACTATTTCAAATCAAAGAAGGAGACAAGGCATTACTCACCTTTGATGATATATATTCCAGTGACATATCTACTATTAAATTAGAAGATGAAGAAAGACACATAGAAGGGATACTCAAAGGAAAAATTGAATTAGTTGACGAAAGAAACAAAGAAATACTTCTAAAAAATGTATCAACATATGAAAGTGGCAATTGGAAACCATATGGTTATCACAACTTAAAGCTGAAAGTTAATAGTGACAAACTCTATGAAGGAGGGGAATTAATAAATTTAAAAACCCTTAAAAATAGGAAAAACGAAGAAGCATATATAGCCTTTGACGGAGGCTTCGGCACTATGAATATATCCAAGCTTCTTCTAAAAGGTGGTTCATCTGTAGCATACAATGACAAGGTAAAGGATGTAGAATATGGTACAGGAAAGATGGTAGTTGACAACAATATGCTCTACTTCCATCCAGGGACTATAGTTGTAAAAGACAAAAGACTAGTAGATCCACTTAACATAGACAAAAATCAAGACATATATGTATACAGTGACTACAAATTAGGTCAGCGAAATGCAAGCTTTGTTTCCATAGAAGGTACAGGAATACTAGATGATAGAATTGACAGTACAAGGATATTAGTATACAGAGGAAAAATAGAAGATATATATGACTATGGTATCAAAATAGGAAGAATCAATTATAGACTAGATCATCTACTACTTACAGACAACAAATGGGTAGAGAAAAAGGATTCAGAGAAGTTCATATTAACCGAAGATACTTTGATATATGATAGTGAATTAAAGAAAGTTATTCCATCAGGTTCATTTGTATCTTCAAGATATATAAACTACAAGGATATAAAGGACAAGGACATAAGAGAAAGAGTCAAAAATGATTTCTATAAAAACAAGACTGCCTATTTTGTAGTTAAGGAAACTGGTAATGGAAGTGAAGTACTAGCCCTTAACATGACTCCACAACAAAAGACGTATAGGCAAAATGTTACAACCTATTATAGTACCATAGGAGAAATAAAAACGAAGGACTTAGACAACAACACTATTACTCTAACTAAGACCCAAAACTACAATACCTTAAATAACAGATGGGAAAATACAGGAGATGAAACTATAGATTTAAACAGTTGTGTCATATTACTAAATGACCAACCACTATCAAAAGATGAACTATACAGAATTAGAAACAAACAAAATGCCTATATAATAAAGAACAAAAAATCTTCAATAGACGAAGCTTATGTATTAATAATAGAAGACTAAAGAGGTGAAAACACATGAAAAAACGGATATTGGACTGTCTGTGGGCATTCCTCATAATATTAACAATACTTCTAACACCAATAGCCAGCTTAGCTGTTAATATCCCTGGCTATGAAGGTGGAATCCAAAACGAAAACCTATACAAAGAAGTAATATTCATCACAGGAGAACCCGTAGTAGTAGAAGGAACATTAGATATCAAGATTAAAGAAAAAGATGACACAATAACGGAACAGTATACCTACAAATTAGCAAATATAAAAAAAGATGTAGAAGTAAAAAGATCCATAAAGCTAATAGAAAAGCTAGAGAAAAAGGGAAATCAAATCACTTCAAGAAGAGAATTAGACAAATACAAAGAAACTATAACAGTAGGAAAGAAAAAATACGAAGTAAAAGATGATAACTATCAGTGGAATCAAGGATTAGTAACACACAAAGCACCATTGGTAGGATATTATGCAGGAGACTGGTCTGCAAGGAAGACTTATGTAGTAAACAAGGGAGCAGAAACAGTTACAGTGCAAACTATAGGAAACTTAGTAGGATACCAAAGCCCTTGGTCCTCTACAGAAACTCAAAGTCTTCAGTATTCAATTAACCATGAAGATAAGCTAAATGCAAAAAATAACTGGCAAGGAACAGCAACAGTAGAATCCTCCCACAACATGACCAAAGACTATGAATATGAAGACAATGTTCCGAATCAAATAAGTTTCAAAGGTGGATTTCTTTTAACACAAAAGCAGGAAAATGTGCTAAAATACAGTTATGATTTACCTAGATTCAAGGTAGGAAAACTGTCCAAAGGAAGAAACATGGGAAAGGATAGTTTCACCATAGACACAAATCCAATCATAACTCGTCTCAACATACCAGCAGTAAGAGATGTACGAGGACTTCCAAATGAAATGGACATTTTTTTACTTGCAAGTATGGAGGCACTACCCCTTGAGAGTACCAACTTAGGGCCAGATTCACCTATAAGTAGGGGAGACTTTGCGAGAGCTATAGCTCAGTCTATGAACATGGAAATATATATAGAAGAAGAACCTAAAAAGAATAAACAAAAGAAAGATGTAGAAGAGGTATTGCCATCATATATTGATGTAGGAAAGAGCCATAGAAACTATAACTATATTGAAACGGTGACTAGAGAACACATTATGGATGGAGTAGGTAAAGGCAAATTTGAACCTGATAGTCCTCTTACAAGAAGTGAAGCTACAACTATACTCATAAGAATTTTAGGATTTCAAAATTTAGCCCCTATTAAAAACTATTCAACTGGGTATAAAGACAATGCAGCTATTCCAGCTTGGGCAAAAGATCATATCTATATGGCAAAGGAGCTAGGGATCATAGATAAAAGTGACTACTTCTATCCAAATAGATATATAACTAAGGCAGAATCATCAGAGTTAATAGTGAATTTTATCAACTATCTTCAAAAGAACTTGAGATATGATTATAGAGAAAACATCTTAAACAATTAAGTGAATTAGGCAGCTTTGGGACATTGTATGCTGTCATTCTGAGCGAAGCGAAGAATCTTGTGTCCCTATACCTTAACAAGGAGGTTAACAATGAAAAGAAGAAATATGTATAGGATAGTTTTAGTATTTGCCCTAATAATATCTACGGTATTTTGTGTACCAGCTGTTTCAGCAGCAGAAACAGGTGTAAAGCAAGAGTATTCCCTAGGATATTTTCGTCAAATAATGAAGCTAATAGAAGAAAATTATGTTTATGATGTAAATCAAGATGAATTATTAGAAGGAGCTCTTCAAGGACTATTCTACAATCTAGATGAACACAGCGAGTACTATACTAAGGAAGAATTTGATACACTTATGAAAGATATCGATGGGAACTTTGTAGGAATTGGTGTAGTCATATCACAAGAACCTAATGGAGATATAGAAGTAGTACTACCTTTAGAAGGAAGCCCAGCAGAAAAAGTAGGTTTGAAATCAGGAGATAAAATAGTATCCGTTGATGGAAAAACTATTAAGGGACTAACTACTGATGAAGTAGTAGAACTTATTGCTGGAGAAATAGGTACAAAAGTGAAAATAGGATTACAAAGAAGTGGAAAGAAAGCTCCTATTTATCTAACTATCACTAGGGATGAAATCAAAATAAACCCTATAAGTCATAAGATATTAAAAGGGGACATAGGATATATTAATATTTCTCAATTCAATGACTATACCTATGAAAACTTACTCCCCGTACTAAAGGAATTTGACAAAAAAGGTATTTCAGATATAATAATAGACTTGAGGGACAATCCTGGAGGACTGTTAGATGAAGTAGTCAAGATTTCAAGAAAGTTTATCCCAAAGGGACCGATAGTTCATATCAAATATAGGGATAAAATAGAAGAAACGCATCATTCGTATTTGCCAAAAGCAAAATATAAACTAGCAGTATTAGTAAATGAAAACTCAGCCAGTGCCTCAGAAATATTCGCTGGAGCAGTACAAGATACAAAAGTTGGGACAATCATAGGGGTTACCACCTATGGAAAAGGCACAGTACAACAAATACTACCTTTTCCCAATGGAGATGGAATGAAACTAACTATAGCTGAATACCTAACCCCTAAAAAGCGAAGCATCAATGGCAAAGGAATAGTGCCAGACATAGAAGTAAAGGAAGATCCATTAGACCTAACAAAAGATATACAACTAGAAAAGGCAATATCCATATTCCAATAATGACATTTGAGTGTGTCCTCGTACCGTAATTTATTTGTAACACAACTGTAATGGTAATTCAGATTCATTTCATATATAATGAATATAGCAAGAGAAAATAAATCTCTCGCTATGTTACAATCTGATTACAATAGCATTAATCTTATTGACCTAAAAATTAGATGATGCTATAATACTTTATAGAATGCAAATCTTACCAATGTTTTGCAATCTGTAAGGTATAAAAATTTAAAAAACCAAAATATCAAAGGAGGTCTTTGAAAAATGAAAAAAACACTTTCATTACTATTAGTACTAGCAATGGTACTATCTAGCTTTGGATTTGCTTTTGCAGCAGAAGACAAAGTTGTACCAGCAGAATTCTTAAATAAAAAAGGAATTCTTAAAGGAAACGCAGAAGGCGACTTAATGCTAGACAAAAACTTAAAGAGACAAGACATGATTATTATGCTTAGCCGTCTACTAGGAGTAGAAGACGAAGCAAAAGCTTTTGAAGGAAAAACATCCTTCACAGACGTAGCAGACTCATTCTATGTACCATATATAGCATGGGCAGAAGCTAAAGAATTAACAAATGGTAAGGCAGAAGGTAAATTTGGTTTTGACGAACCAGTTACTGTACAACAAGTAGCTCAATTCATGTTAAGAGCACTTGGCTATGGAGAAGTTAAATGGGACGAAGTTCCTGCAAAAGCTGTAGAACTAGGATTAGTTGAAAAAGGTGCTGACCTTACAGTAGATGCTAAGAGATCAGTATTAGCTGAAATTACTTACAAAGCATTAGGAACTAAGATGAAAGACAGCGACAAGACATTAGCTGAACATCTTTCAGTTGAATTACCAGTTCCAGCAAAATTAGAAGTTAAAGAAGTTAGAGCTGACAACTTAAAAGAAATCAAAGTTGTATTTAACAAACAAGTAAATAGAGATAATGTAGAAGATAGAGATATCTATACTACAAATGCAGGTTCAGTTAAAGATGCTCAACTAGTAGATGATAACACTGTTATCTTAACACTAGAAGGCGAAATGAAAAACAAGAAAGAATACAAACTTACTATTAGAGGATTTAAAGATGCAACAGAAGTAAACAAAGAATACAAATTTAAGGCTTATGACAACACTGTTCCAGAAGTAGAAGAAGTAGTAGGACTAGGAACAAAAGCTGTAAAAGTTGTTATGTCAGAACCAGTTAAGAGTGCTAGATCATCAAACTTCAAAGTTGATGGAAAATCATATTATGGTTCTGTGAATACTACAGGAAGAGAAATCATACTTAAACCTTATGGTTCAGATTTCTCAGTTGGAGATCACAAGCTAGTAGTAACTTCATTAGAAGACTACGCTGGATTCAAATCCGTAGAAAAAGAACTTGAATTCACAATAGCTGAAGATAAAGAAGCTCCAACAGTAGTAGAAGTAAAAGGTACTCTTGAAAGAGTAGTTGTTACATTTAGTGAAGATGTAGATGATGCTACAGTTTCAAAAGATAGTCTATACTGGGGCGGTGCTAAATCTAATAAGGCTGAAAAGGTAGTTAGACTTTCTGGAAACAGATATGCATTTGAATTTACAGGAACTAAAACATTACCAACATATGAAACAACTGTAACTGTTAAGGACGTAAAAGACTATTCAGGTAATGAAATGAAAGCACAAGATGTAGCTTACAAAGCTGAAATAGATCAAACTAGACCTGAAGTATTAGATGTAGATGTTGATGCAGCAAAAATAGAAGTTAAATTTAATAAGAGATTAAACAAAGAAGATGCAGAAAAGAAATCAAATTATACAATAACAGATGAAGATGGTAAGAAAGTAAGTATTAAAACATTAGAACTTAGTGATGATGCAAGAACAGTTACAATAAAGCTATATACTGATTTAAAGGAAAACAAAGATTACACATTAGAAATAACAGGTATTAGAGATAATACTAAATTAGCAAATACAATATTACCATACAAGGAAAAAATCACAGCTGGAAACTATAAGAGACCAAAAGTTTCAGCAATAACAGGAAACCCAGCTAAAGAAACTATTCATATTCTATTTAACAAGAAAATGGATGTAGAAACAATAGCTAATCCTGCTAACTATATGTTAGCTCACAAAGATGGTAATTATGCATTAGATGCTATAAAAGGCGATGTAGATGTAATTCAAGATGGAAGAGCAGTTATATTACAATTACCAGAAAAATTCGCTGATACAAAAGTAAAAGACATGAAATTTGGTGAAGGTAAAGACGTTGTAGGAGTTATCTTATCAGGTTCAATAAAGGATACAGCAGAAAATAGAATACAAAAATATGGTGAAATAGTTAAATTTTCATCAGATGAAGTTAAAGCAGAAGCAGAAGCTAAAGATAAAAGAACAATAGAAGTAGAATTTTCACATCCAGTAACTGCAGCAAAAGCAAGTGATTTTGTTGCTAAAGGATTTGATATTGAAAGAGTTAAAACTGATGGAACAAAAGTTGTAGTTATTGAAACAAAGAAAGATTTACATCCAGGACTTAAAGATCAAACTCTAGCTATAGACAAAGATAACAAAATTGAAACTGTATTAGATTTAAAAATAAAAGAACACCTAGATATAAAATTAACTGATTCAATAAAACCATCAATAGACAAAGTAAAAGCTGAAATGGTAGGAGATAAATTAGTTTTATCAGTTTACTTTGACGAAGAGTTAAAAACAGAAGATAAATTAGGTTTAGTTGCAAAAGGTGATTTAAAAATCACAAACACAAAAGGTGCAACAGTAAAAGATATAGAAAACAATGTAACATCAAAGATTTACAATAAAGATGGAGTAGGTATAGTTGAATTAACTATAAAAGAATTTGGGAAAAAAGAAGATAACAACTTATTTATAATTGATGGAATTGCTTATGGAGTAACAATAACTAATCCAACATATATAAGAGATAATAGCAATAACACAGCTGCTAAGACTGATGAACCAGAATATTCAAATGATTTAAAGGTTCCAACAGCTGATGAAAAAGCTGCAAAGGCAGCAACAGAAGCAGTAGAAAAGGCAGAAAAAAGCAAATTAAAAGCAGATGTAGAAGCAGCAAAAGTATTAGTAACAGCATTAAAAGATGAAAAAGTTAAAGCTGAACTTCAAGGAAGACTTGATAAAATAGAAGTAGCACCAGAAACATATGAAGTAACATTAGCAGGAAATGCAGTTAAAGATACTGATTACACAGTAACAGGAGCAGAAAATTTAAAAGCAGTAGTTAAAGGAACAAAATTAACAATAAAAGCAAC
>Ga0129309_1000052_pt1 | contig 100371 bp, 54 predicted proteins | sample L1105metagenome_FD_94439 | JGI IMG/M metagenome (GOLD analysis project Ga0129309, IMG submission 94439) | Ring-tailed lemur group fecal microbial communities from Wisconsin, USA - L1105 metagenome | ecosystem: Host-associated > Mammals > Digestive system > Large intestine > Fecal | place: USA...
CATTCGCCAGCGGTTCCTCACACGCCATGACCTTGATGGCCGTTGATCTCGACGCGAATGGAAAGCCGAAGAAATGGATGGTTGAGAATAGTTGGGGCCCCGGAGCGAACGCCGGCCACCTCATCATGACAGACCAATGGTTTAATGAGTATATGTTCCGTCTGGTAGTCAACAAAAAGTACATCACGGATCAAGTAAAAGAGATCTTGAAACAAACACCGACTCGCCTTCCCGCTTGGGACCCGATGTTCGCTGAAGAGGATTAACATAAAACTCAGACATCCTACCACTAAAAATCCCTCTTGGAAAAGGCTTCCCTGAAGATCCTTTTTCTAAGTGGGATTTTTCCATTCATTCACAATGATAACTTTACCTCATTTCCCCTAAAATAGGTAATGATACATTTAAGTGGGTTTTAATCACATTTTTTGCCGTCTCCTCGCAATTCCACAATTCTTTTTATATTTTTATATCCAAAATATGACAATTCTCATCGAGAACAGAAGAATGGTAAACAACAATCTAACACTAAGTCAAATTATAGCCTTAAAAGGAGGAACAATTGAAGAACTCTGTACATACGCAAAGGCTAAAGGCATAATCCTGCCAAATGATGAAGAATACATAATCACTCCAACAGAATTAAAAGCCATAGATCCAATACTAGCTTTTAACCTTAAGTTTTCAAAGTCGGTTTCCTTTGAAAACAAAAAGAAGGATCAAGCGAAAGACACAGTTACAAAGTTCGGAGAAAATAGGCAAGACAACGATCATAAGATTAAGGTTGAGAAGGAACCTGAAATCAAAAGCATCGCTATACCGAAGCAAGAGTCTCCCAAAAAGGAAAAAGGGAGCAAACGGATAATAGGTATCGTCAAATTCTTTGACCCTTCTAAGGGTTTCGGCTTCATCATTACGAATAGTAAAGAAATCAGCGCTAAAGCAGAAGATGAGAACCGTCTATACAGCTTCTATATAGGTTCCACCGAATGGAACTCATCATCTTGTCCTTCAAATGGAGAATGGGTAGTCTTGACTCCTTCTAAAAATAAAAGAGGACAAAGGAACGCCGTAAATACGGAAAGGTTGGAATTCGATAAATCCACCCTTCTATTCGCAATGAAGTACCGTGGCAGATATGCGAAAATAGAAGGGACAGATGAACGATCCAGCAATAAGTACAATTTCAATATTCTCACTCATATTATCAGTAAGATCACAAAGAGAAATATGGTTACAGAGGCTATTGATAAAAGTACATTCCCAGACATTATAGATACGTTCTGCGAATACGTATCACGTCATGAAACAGCTAAACACAATGATCTTATATCTCAATTTCTCTTGGATTCAAACCTCAAAAATTTATTAACGAAAATATTCTGCGGTATTGAGTTCTTTACGGAAGATGATAATAAACAGATCATATATAACGCATTCAAGGAACGATTACTGAATGATCTGTTTAATAGCGACGACACGACCTTGTTAGAGACATTATCCACTCTGTTACGCCATCCCCAGTACACCTCATCGCCTCTATCAAGATCTTTAATGGAGAACGTGGGATACAAAAATATAGCTATACTTAACGACTATATCACGCAAGGAAATGATATTTCCTTCATGTATCCAAAGATAGGGGAAGCGCTCAACATTCATATAAAAAAGAATGTGAACGCTGTCAGATCCATCCTCGCTGAATTGACAAAGAGATCGATCCCTTTCTCAGATTGTTTCCCAACATCCCAAAAACATGACGATGAGCTATACCTATTATTATATATAGAGTCTGGCGATAGCGGATATTTGGACAGAATGAATCATTTCTCCCTCACCAACGAGTGGCTGAGCGGGCAACCAGAGGAATATATCATCTTATTCATCAAGCGATATGGCTCGCTCATGATGGATAAGGTAGAAACCGATACATACCTAAAATCCTTAGGCGACGATGCGATTATCAGGTGCTTGAGATCAATAACGATTGATGAGCAATTTCAATTATTATCACTTTATTTTCCAAGTGATTATGCGATATATATAGTTTCCAAGTTCTTTGCAGGTACCCGGCTATTCGATTTATATATTGGAGAGAAATGGGATACACTAAAAAGTGAGGTGCCTTATATCGCTTTTGATTTGGAATCTGATGGTGAAAAGATACGCCAATTTGCTTTTCTTTCCGAAAATAACACAAGGGTTTACGAAGGAGAGGATCAATTAAAGTCACTCATCAGACAACTAAAGAAACAGAAGCTGATTGTCGGCCATAATATAAAACAATGGGATCTCCCCATTTTAGCGAAAAAAGGGTTAGAAACGAGAGCGTGGATATGGGATACATTGGAGATTGAGATTTTGTTGAATCCCTGTCGCTATGCGTACTCTCTTCGTACCACGCATAATGCGGAGAATGATACAAAGCTTGTCAATGACCTCTTCTGGAATCAGCTTTACAGGCTCTCTGAGAACCAAGAACTCGTCAAGCAACTCAAACCCGTATTACCCAAACAGGTCAACAAAATACTGGAGAGTTTGCAGGCAGACCATTTCGCCGAGTATTTTCGGAAAACAGCAAAAACCAATCAGCGCTTTTTCCAAGAACTGCGGCCTCTCAGCAAGAAACTCATCAACAGTTTACAGAAAATTGCGGCAATCCCTGACGGTGAACCAACGCTGATCATCGCACCCGAAAACTTATGGCCTCGTATCGCACAAATAGTACAACTCTCGTTCCCCGTTATTCAGAATCAGAGAAAATACCGACGCATTGACAACAAGATACTTGTGGAATGCCCATTGTCTGATACGATAGAACAAAAAATATTGGAGCGGTTCTGTACGGTATCAAAGACCCCTATTCTTGAGAATCTAGCTCAATATCTCAAAGCGGAAAGCAAGGATGGTACAAAAATCTCTTTTACAGCAGAGCGCTTACAAGAATACCTTACCGATTGTGAGAGCCATATAGAATGTGTCGACATCAATGCCTTCGACAATGAGAAGATAACAAACAAACCATATAAACATATTTATATCATTGGGACGGAACTACACGACCGCGTGCATAAACGCAAAATAATCGAAGATAAATCATTTGCTGACCTTATCGCATCTGGTAGTAAACTGCCATTTATCATGGCAAACACCAACTTTGCCCCCGTGAAGGGAGCAGAACGGGATAAACTAGGCATCGTTATGCCTGAACTCAGCGCAAATGTGTGGGTGGAAAGGCAAAGAGATAGTAAGTTCGCTTTTTATCTAAACTATCAATATCAAGCTTATCGTAAAAGATTCCTTGATCATTTCAAGGCAAAACCGATAACAATTGAATGGGAAATTGATGGAGAGGATCGGGAGGGTATAAGCCTTACTCAAGTAAGTCGTGAGCGGAACGCTTCCAATGTAGCACGTGTAAATATATCGACTACACAACGTAGCAAATACTGGTTGTTCCAGATGGAGATTCTCGGCAAGATACATGATGAAAACCCCAGCCTTCCGCTGGTGTATGTAGTAAACGACTTGAACGAGCTGAACGAACTTACGGCCTATGCGTCTTCACTCGGCTATTTCATCCCCGAACTGGGTTCTGGTTTCCGCAAGCTAGAGTATATTGGCAATCATCCCAAGGGTATGATAATTATCAGCAAACAACAGTTTGAGGATAGTATTGGCTCATATCGGACAGACAAACCTTTTTGCTATGTATGGGACAATATGGATATTGACCGCTATATGCTGATGTGGGATAAATTACCATTTGATGATGACTACGAAGAAGATATTGACACAGAACCAGATGATAAATTTCGCCACACAACACCTAGACAATGTATACATGCCGCTTGGCCTATATTTGAGCATTACTGTTCATTGGTGATGGCAAACAGTAAGGATACGAAGCTATATGTTATCGACCCTCATTTTGATGACTATGACGACATAGCCCATAGTTGTTCCGCACAATCATTCAAGGTCTCTTTATGGAAAGATGACGAGACTTATGAGATCGCTTTAGCCAAGGCCTCTCAATTCTTCCAAGATAGCCGCCAAAAAGAAAAAGATATGGATATAGCCCAGCAAAAAAACTTAATTCTTTCTCAATGGAACTATGCAGGGTGGCGTGATGGACAAGAAGCTATCGTAGACCATATGCTGGGAAAAAAGGGTGACTGTATCATCTCTATCCCCACCGGAGGTGGAAAATCCGTACTTTTCCAAGGCCCGGCGGTAAGCAGGGCGATGATAACCCAAAGGCTCACATTGGTTATCACTCCATTGCGAGCCCTAATGCAGGATCAAGTAGAGGAATTAAAGAAGAGAGGTTTTATCAACAATGTAGACTATCTGAGTGGAGATCGTCTTTACCCAGAAGTTCAAAATATTTATAGAGAAATACGCTCCGGTAACTTAGCCTTGTTATATATCACTCCTGAGCGATTTCGTGTACGCTCATTCATCAACGTGCTCTATCAACGAATGGAGATGGATGGAGGCTTGGAATATGTCGTATTTGATGAAGCCCACTGTATCTCTCAATGGGGACAAGAATTTCGTCCAGACTATCGCAATGCGGTACTTACTTGTATCGACTTCCGCAAGAAATATGATTTCCAATTTGCCTTGTTCTCTGCCACCGTCACCACGCAAGTCGAATCGGATATTCGCTCATTCCTACCGAACATACAACGATTAGGGCAAGCTCCAGAGGACTATAATCCGATCAGACAGCATATCAGCATTAGTTTTACGATAACCGAGCATGAAGATGCCGCCAGAATCAAGGAGATAGTCAATTATATCAACGAAAAAAATATTGACTTCCACAAAAGTTGCATGATTATATTCTGCCGTACGCATAGGCAATGCGAGGACACGATGGACGCTCTTGTTAATATTTGTAATTCGTCGAACGCAGGACCAATTCTGTCCACATGCGTTGATAAGATTGGCTATTATCACGCTGGACTGGATGCTGACCACCGGAATGATATATACGATAAATTCAAGCGTAAGGAAGGGGTGGAGCCAATCTACATATTATGTTCGACAAAAGCATTCGGTATGGGTATGGATATACCCAATGTGCACTATGTCGTTCATTATAACCCACCATCAGTACTTGAAGACTACTTACAGGAGGTGGGGCGTGCGGGCAGAAGCGAGAAAATGTATAAAGACGCTTTTACGCATGATAGCAAGATACCCGCTATGTGCTTAACCTCGAATGATGATTTCCGTAAGTTAAAAGAACTACTTCTTAAAAGCCAAATGAGCTGGTCGAACCTTACGGACGCAAAAGAAAAGATACTTGCATTCATACAACAATTCCAGAGTATCGAGAAGACAATGACAGATCCGATCATTGTCCCATTTAGCGTGTGGATGAAGAACCCGGAGAACCTAAACGATTTGACCGCATCCAGACTCGCTTTCCATTGGCTTGACCATATCGGCTGCATTAAGCAGCGATATCTCGGACAGGCATATCTGGATGTAACGTTAAAAGAAGAACACAACAACTACCATAACAGGTCGTATACCAGTGTCGTATATCGGTACCTTTGCGAAGGTATAAAATCAAAAGAAAGCAGGAGCCTTGTTTCGAGCAAAGATATACAAGAATCCTTGAAGCTACCCATGCCAAAGATTATCAACCAACTAATAAAAGGGATGGAGATAGGCAAACTACGTCTGCACAATACAATGCGATGCCGGTTGATTCCACGTAGATATTGCGAATCACATTACATGATCAATCATACAGATAATCGTTATGCCCTACATATCATCATGGAAGGTCTCCGTAACTTACTTTCAAGCTGTAAAGTAGGGAGAGCTAAGTATATATATCAAGGAGAACGCGAAGAACTCTATAAACACTTATTAGACGACATATCATTTCAAAATGAATTAAAGCACGAAAACGGTAAAGTATATATGCCCTGGTATGGAGACACCGAAAACCCACCTAGACTAGCGGTAACTATCGCTGATACATTCAAAAAGAATATCGTTACACGCATGGGGGCACAGATGTTTAATATCCTACATTATATTCCCTCCGTAACGTACCGGACAACCAGGATTGAAGAGGATATCATTGTGGAGATTACATTAAAAAATAATGAATGGAGTTCATACCTGAATATGCTGGAGAATGACTGCCTAAAGATGATCAAGTTTGTTATCGAACAAACGGATGAGTTCTGTTGGGCACAGACAATCATTGACTTGAACTGGACAAGCAAGGGTGTAAGGTATTTTGAAGATGTATTATCCGTACTACAGCATCTGCAATATGTCGAACATTCTCCATTAATTGAAACAGGCATCGAAATTTTTACAACCCCGACATCCAACCAGCCCATTGATAACGGTAATGAGGAAACATCGCCACTGTACAAATTCCGACAGGAATTTGATACGCAGGAGCGCATCAAGAAGGTACGACTGGCATGTATGAATATATTCACATCCGTACCCAACGAACAACAAGGGACATTCATCCAACGTTATTTTCAGAGCAGAAATTATGAGGATTATCTATCCTTGGCCGGTGATTATGCTCCCGAATACTCTGACATCATGGACGAGTTAACAGAGGAGGCTTTAATACAGGAAGAAGAGAAGATGTACGGTAATAAGGCTAAAAAAATTCCTGTAAACAAAGAACAGATTGCCATTTACGAACAGCCTAAGAACGTACATATAAATGTACAGGCAGGCCCCGGCGCAGGCAAGACACATATGTTAACAATGCGTTGTGCCCAATTAATATATAAGGAACACATAGACCCTTCACACTTATTGGTACTCGCTTATAACAGAGCCGTAGTTGTCGAACTGAGAAATCGTCTTAACTCTCTGTTCACTCGTTTAGGAATGAGCCGTATCGCACATCAAATCAATGTATATACATTCCATGCTCTCGCCAAGAAGAGCATGGGCAAGAGACTCGATGACCTACCTACCGAACAATGGGAAAAGTCCTTCCTTAATTATTTGAGAAATAATCAAAGGGAATTTATAGCCCACCTGCCACAGATTGAATTTGTACTTGTTGATGAGTTTCAAGATATCACACCAACAAGGCTCGATGCTCTTTTATATATCCACCAAATATTTCCAGATGCCAAATTCTTCACCATCGGCGACATAAACCAAAGTATCTACGGATTCGATAGGGTACCCAGGGATTTTAGAGGTAGGAAAGTGCCAGTTTCACCGACTCATTACGCACAAGTTCTTAATCCTCAACCATATTATGACAGATTGGACGCAGAATTACACCCGGTCCAGTTGACCATGCTTACCAACTATCGCTCTTATCAATACATTTTGGATAAATCCAAGGATTATCTCCCACTAGAATCAGATGTTCCGAGATCAGCATCGTGTATTATGGAGTATGAGCCGAAAGAACCATACGTTTTTGAAATTGATAATAATGCTGATAATAAACACTATTGGTTTACGGAATTACCCAAAGTGATAAATTGGGCTAAACAACAGAATAAGGAGGCTAAAAGAATTACGGACAATGATCGGCTTGCAAACCTACGGCGTATTAACAGCATTGCTGTTTTCTTTCGAACAAACAGCGAGGTTTATCGGGGGTACTCTAAAATTAAGAATCAACTTCCGGAAGGTGTACGTATCCGTATACAAGGAGAGAGTCTTTGCGAGTTATGGCGTGAGCGTGAAGTTTATTACCTCATCGATACACTCATGAAGCATCCTAACCAGTCTATCGACTTACACAATGACAAGACCGCTAATGGCATTCGTAAGTTTATCAAAAAACAGATGGAGACCTCGCCAGCATGGGACAAGTTCATGCTGGATGTAACCTATACATTGGCGTTAAACTATATTGACTCTATCCGGTCGGATTATCAAAGTCATACTTGGAAAGACATGGTTGAGTACATCAAGGAGATCGCAAGCAAAGATGATGGTGGACAGGTATATAAAATATATGATAATTATCGTACCGAACGTATTCTTCAAGGAGATATGCTAACACTTGTGCTTACGACCATGCATAAAGTAAAAGGCTTAGAGTTTGATGTGGTTTTGATAACACCATCATTCTCAAATTTGCCTCTAGTTCCTCATCGCACATATGATGAGGGTGAAAGCCCCTTGGAGGATGATCTCGCTGATATGGAAGAGGAAAAACGATTGATGTTCGTAGCTTATACACGTGCTAAAAAGGCATTGTATATATTCAAGGGTAGACGTGAATTGGCACTTAAAAATGGAGAAATATTTCTCGCTCCAGACCTCGCCGCCCTTAGATATACGGAACCGAAGGCCGGGATCGACAAATATTATATATCATATACCGCACAGAATAATATATTTACACGTATTGATCCATATATATTCAATAGCGTAAAGAAAGATGATCCTGTAGAGATAAGAATGGAATATGGGAACTACCTCATCATACATAACAGACAGTGTATAGGTAGATTGTCCGGCAAGAGTACAATCTTGAGTAGGGCAAAAAACGATCAAATTACCCTACTGAAGAATTATTTTGTCAGCAATGTCTTTGTATGGACTTACGAAGACACTGTCCATGCTGATGAGGCCAACAATAGCGAGTTCGCAAAGCGGTGGTGCAATGAGGCGAAGAATAAAGGATATATTTATGTAGTACAAATAGCAGGATTCGGGAGTCCGATATAAAACAGATCGTTATGGAACAAGTAAAAGATAATTTCAAGCACGATTACAACCTTGCGGTGAAATCATTCAACGAGAAAGATTACACATCATTTTTTCGTAACATTCGTCCATGTATAGAATTACTAAGTAAACTGATCATCTACGATGTCCTCGGCGAGGATAAAGCAGTTGAGCTGATTGAAGGTGAGATTTCCATTGAATGGGAAAGAGGAAGCAAAACATATAAGCTCATAGAATACCCGGCCCGGCGCAAACCCACGGGAAGGGAATTTTGTGACCTTGTACCTCAGGTATATTATTATAAACATAGTGGTGTAACAACCAATAAAGATGAAAACAAAAAGCGTCTAAAAAGAGGATTAGATAGTTGTGCCGGAGCTCTTTCCCGTTACTATAGTATCGCAAGTGAGTTTGGCAGTCATACAGGTAGCTCTACAATGAAAGTAGACGTACAGGCAATAAGTTGCGCTGCTTTTTTCATGGGGTATTATGACTTTTTGAGTAGCAATAAGATCCTATCTACATCCACCCTCTCTTTTCTCATGAACCTTAATGCGTTCCAATATGATAATCCTCAGATGCTTGAGGAATCAAAGCAAAAAATAGATGATTTAATAAAGGATCTTGAAAGTAAAGAAACTGCTCTTATCGTTGCTCAAAAAATGCAAGCGGAGGCAGAACAACAGCGATTGGAAGCGGAGCTGCGCACAGCCGCCGTAGAGACACAGCTCGAGGAGTTGCAGAAACAAATTACGGAATTCAAGGGACAACTGGCACAACAGTCCCCGATAAACACAAATGAAGGAATAGCATCTACAGAGGAAAAAGAAGAATTGAAACCAATAAACCAAGAGGCTCTCCATTTTAAAGAGATTATGCAAGCTCATAGAACCAACTGGGACGTAACCGAAGATTCTATGGATGATGATCAATTAGATCTTATAGAATATAACAAAGATAAATCAATGCTTGTGGCAGGATGCGCTGGTAGCGGAAAATCAGTTATCGCAATGCACAAAGCTGAGCAATTGTATGCAGAGGGTATGGATGTTATACTGATCGCATTTACAAAGTCCTTGAATAGTTTCATGAAAGCGGGTAAACAAGACCCCTCTTTTCGATTCTACTATCATTATCAATGGAAGAAAAACAATATGCCAAAAGCAGACTATATTATTGTAGATGAGATTCAGGATTTCACACGTGAAGAGATCCAAGAGTTTATCAACGCCGCAAGGAAATGTTATTTCTTCTTTGGTGATACGGCCCAATCGATTTATAGGCAATACGGCAAACAGACTATGACTATAGCTCAGATAGCAGAAATGACCGGATTAAATACGCTCCTATTATTTAATAACTACCGACTGCCCCGACCTGTCGCAAAAATCACCCAAAATTATGTGGGAGTGGATGTACAAGAGTATAAAGAAAAAGTCTATCAAAACAAGGAAACTGAATTGCCGCATTTTGTTCATACCAATAATGAAAAAGAGGAGTTTACGGCAATAAGTTCTATTATAACCTCAAACCCAGAAAAAAGCATAGGCATTCTTTATCACTCTAATGAAGCTGTGCTACAACTCAGTCTACAGATGACGGAGCGAGGTATTCCATGCGAGTTTAAATATAATGCCAATGAAGGTGATTATAATAATGTTGATAAACTTGATTTCAATACCCTAACCCCTAAGATCATGACTTACCATAGCGCCAAAGGATTACAGTTTGATATTGTCATTTTACCCGGATACAATGGTACTGACGACACAGAATCCCAAAAGGCACTATATGTAGCGATGACCCGTACTATGCATAAACTATATGTATTATACACAACACCAGAACTGAAGCCTCCTTTGAATGTCCCGTCACATTTGTACATAAAGACATTATAAGCCCATTCTCCTATAAGCTACAAGCTATGGCAAACACGATTCCGCAAATGTAAAAGAAGAGATATATTAGTAGAAGAGGTAGAATATATGAGATTCGAGCGTGGAACTATTTTCTATTACCGTAACAAGGTTGGCTATTCAACCTACAATAATAAAAAAATAGCTCCATGCTTTAGACCATATATAAATCAAACCTCACAACGAATGGATTTGGATTTGTCGCAAGATTTGATCCGTCGCTCCTACACTGTTTTTCACAAAATCACCGGCAGCTTGCCCGGAGGTTTCCAAGGCTGTCGGGTCGGTCAATAACTCGTCCATCTTCGTTCGGAAAGAGGAATCGTCTGTGATGGAGAAACCACCACCTACGGCGATCAGATCCTTCGCCTCCTTAAACTTATGGTATCTCGGGCCGAATAAGACCGGCATCCCATAAACGGCGGCTTCCAACGTGTTGTGGATACCCGCTCCGAAACCACCACCGATATAAGCGATCTGTCCATAGCGATAAATGGAAGATAAGAGTCCGAAACTGTCGATGATCAAGCAATCCTTATCGGCCAGATCATCCTCATGCGCCTCCGATAGACGGACGGACGGACGTTTTAGCATCGCCTCGATAGAAAGGAGATGTTCCCGGTGAATCTCATGCGGGGCGATAATCAACTTCATCTCCGGATGCTCATGGAAATAAGGGATAAAGATCGCCTCGTCTTGAGGCCATGAACTGCCGGCCACCATCACGATCGGCCTCTTACCCTCCTTGCTTTCCAAGAAACGTTCGATAAACGGAAGCTCACGAGCTTGCTTACGGACATCCAACACCCGATCAAAACGGGTATCGCCGGTCACCGTCACATTCGTGATACCGAACTCGTTCAAGAGTTTCATCGAACGCTCGTCCTGAACAAAAAGATGATTAAAATAAGATAGCATCTTCCGGTACGGCTTTCCGAACCATTGGAAAAATAGCTGGTCGGGGCGGAATATAGCGGAAATGATATAAACCGGTATTCCCCGCTTCCGCAACTCACGCAAATAGTTCCCCCAAAACTCGTACTTGATAAATATGGCGATCGCCGGGTTCGCCAAATTCAGGAACTTCTTCACCCGGAAAGGCGTATCGAAAGGAAGATAGCAGATCACGTCCGCTCCCTTGTAATTCTTCCGTACCTCATAGCCAGAGGGAGAAAAGAAAGTCAGCAACACCTTATACTCCGGATGTTCCGCCTTGATCTTCTCGATCATAGGGCGCCCTTGCTCGAACTCGCCCAGCGAGGAGGCATGGAACCAGATGTATTTAGCGTTCCGGTCGATCTTCTCACGAAGTATGGAATTTGTTTTCCATTGCCCGAATCGCATCAGTCTCGCCTTTTTATGGAAAGGCGAGATCAAAGCGACTACAAAAGCGTAGAGATGTATTGCTAAACTGTACATGATTATTTTAATATCTCGATAGCCCGTTGGATACGGCGGATAGACTCCTCTTTACCTAAAGCCTCGGTAATATCAAAGATGCCGGGGCCCTTGCCCTCGCCAACCAAGGCCAGACGGGCGGCGTTCATGATATTCCCCAAATGATATCCCTTGCTCTCGATCCAAGCCTTGCACTCGTTCTCGGTACCTTCTACGTCGAACGGCTCACGGGCACGCAGTTGCTCGATAAACTCACCCAATTGAACAGCCGAATCTTCCTTCCAGCGTTTCTTGCGAGTCTTCTCATCGTACTCCGTCGGGGCGATAAAGAAGAAAGAGCAAAGATCCCATAACTCACTCACGAAATTGACACGGCCTTTCATCATGCCGACCACTTTCTCTACATAAGCATGGGTAGTCTGGATACCATGGCTTTCCACGATCGGCAAGAATAGGTCAGCGATCTCCGCGTTACTCTTCTCCAGCAAATAGTGGTGGTTAAACCATCTGCCTTTCTCATAATCGAACTTAGCGCCGCTCTTGCTGCAACGAGACAGGTCGAACAAACGGATCAAATCATCCATGCTCATCACCTCCTGATCGTTACCCGGGTTCCAGCCCAGCAAAGCGAGGAAGTTTACGACAGCCTCGGGGAAGTAGCCACTCTCACGATAGCCCGATGAAACATCACCCGTCTTCGGATCGTGCCATTCCAAGGGGAATACAGGGAAGCCCAGACGATCGCCGTCACGCTTGCTCAACTTACCGTTACCTTCCGGTTTCAACAGCAACGACAGATGGGCGAAACTAGGCATCGTATCTTCCCAACCGAAGAAACGATATAATAATACGTGAAGCGGCGCGCTCGGCAACCACTCCTCACCACGGATCACATGGGTAACCTCCATCAAATGGTCGTCAACGATATTCGCCAAGTGGTAAGTAGGCAATTGGTCGGCCGATTTATATAATACCTTATCATCCAAGATAGAGGAGTTGATAACGACCTCGCCACGGATCAAGTCGTTCACGTGGATATCCTCATTCGGCTCGATCTTGGCACGAACTACGTACTGATGACCTGACTCGATCAGGCTCTGAACCTCTTCCTGAAAAAGCGTCAACGAGTTGCGCATTTGCGAACGGGTAGAGGCGTCGTATTGGAAATTGGCGATCTCCTTCCGTTTCTCCTCCAACTCGGCAGGCGTATCGAACGCTATATAAGCATGGCCATCGTTCAGCAATTGATCGACATACTTCTTGTAGATCTCACGACGCTCGCTCTGGCGATACGGGCCGTAGTTGCCGCCGAAGCTCACGCCCTCGTCGAACTTGATACCTAGCCAAGTCAAGGCCTCGATGATATAGTCTTCCGCCCCGGGAACGAAGCGTTGGGAATCCGTATCCTCGATACGGAGAATCATATCACCGCCATTCTGTTTAGCGAATAAATAGTTGTATAAAGCCGTGCGGACACCTCCGATATGCAGCGCCCCTGTAGGACTAGGCGCAAAGCGTACTCTTACTTTTCTTTGAGTCATAATACTTACATTCTATAATAATGCGGCAAAAGTACGCCTTTTTTTCCGCTTAGTGAAGTTTTTTACGTATATTTCGGACGCTAAAAGGAATCTATATGAAACAGAAGAATTACAATATACCGACCGTGGTCTACTTCGTGGTGACCGCGTTACTTATCGCCTACTTCTTCCCTCGGGAGGGAAAATTCCGTTATCAGTTCTATGAGGGCAAGCCTTGGAGATATGGATTACTCACCGCCCCGAGCGATTTCCCGATCTACAAGACCGACGACGAGGTAAAAGCGGAGAAAGACAGCGTACTCCGTAAGTTCGAGCCTTATTACCGCATGAACCCCGACATCCAGAAGCAAGAGGTCGAGAAACTGCGTGCCAACTACAATAACGGCAATAACCTGCGAAGCAAAGTATCCCCCGCTTACATGCAGTATATAGAGAGCAGCCTGATCAACTTATACAAGAACGGTATCATCTCGTCGCAGGATCTGGACGAGCTACGGAAAGAGGAATACTCCCGTGTCAACCTCTTGGAGAACGCCGTCGCACAGCCTCGCTACGTGAGCGACTTCTTCACCGTGCGCACCGCCTACGAGTTCATTATCAACAACTGCCCGCCGCGGCTGGACAAATCGATCCTGCAATCGTGTGACATCAATAACTACCTCACCGAGAACATATCCTATGCCGCCGACATGTCCGACAAGATCAAGGAGGATATGCTACAGAGCGTATCTATCGCTAACGGTATGGTACAAGCCGGAGAGCGTATCGTAGACCGGGGCGAGATCATCGACAACCATACCTACAACGTGCTCCGTTCCCTAAAGGCCATACACGAGGCCAAGACGGGGGGCACGCAGACACAAGGCATCATACTGGCCGGGCAATTCGTGCTCGTCTTCGGACTGATGTTCTGTTTCTGGCTCTACCTATGGTCTTTCCGCTTGAAGATATTCCATAACCGGAAGAACGTACTATTCTTGATCCTCTGCATATTCGTGAGCTGCATCTTTACGGAACTATGTGTTACCTACGCGTTATTCAACGTATATATATTGCCGTTCGCCATCGTACCGATCGTGGTACGTACCTTCTTCGATTCCCGGACGGCGCTTTTCACGCACCTTATTATCGTGCTGATCTGCTCGTTGATGGTACCTTTCCCGCATGAGTTCCTGTTGTTGCAGATCGTGGCGGGTATGGTAGTGACGTTCAGCTTGAAGGAGTTGAGCGAACGTTCGCAACTGATCCGTTGCGCCGTCTTCATCTTCCTCTCCTACGCCGCCTGCTACCTCAGTCTCACGTTGTATCAAGAGGCAAACTTAAACAAGATCAACTGGATGATGATGCTTTATTTCGGTATCAACTTCATCCTGCTGATGTTCACCTACGTATTGGTATATATGTTGGAGAAGACGTTCGGATACGTGTCCAGCATCACGCTGGTGGAACTGTCCAACATCAACAACCCGATCTTGAAGAAGCTTAGCGAGACTTGCCCGGGCACGTTCCAGCACTCCTTGCAGGTATCCATCCTCGCTTCCGAGGCGGCCGCCAAGATCGGCGCCAACGCCCAACTGGTACGTACCGGCGCCCTTTATCACGACATCGGGAAGATGAGCAACCCCGTCTTCTTCACCGAGAACCAATCGAGCGTGAACCCGCATAACCAGTTATCGTTCGACCAAAGCGCGCAGATCATCATCAGCCACGTCACCGAGGGCGTGAAGATCGCCGAGAAGGCCCTGTTACCCAAGGCGGTTATCAGCTTCATCCGTACGCACCACGGGCGTGGCAAGGCGAAGTATTTTTACAACTCTTTCAAGAACCAATACCCGGACAAGCCGATTAACGACGAGCTATTCACCTACCCCGGCCCGAATCCCTTCTCGAAGGAGACCGCCGTACTGATGATGGCCGATTCCGTGGAAGCCGCCTCCCGCAGCTTGAAGGAACATACCGAAGAGAGTATCAGCGCCTTGGTGAACAAGATCATCGACGGGCAGATCGCCGACGGCTTGCTAAAGAGCGCTCCGCTGACCTTCAAGGACGTGGAGACCATAAAGAGCGTATTCGTAGACAAACTGAAAACCATGTTCCATACCCGAATCAGCTATCCGGACTTGAAAAAACAATAGCGAACCAGCATGAACGACCACCTACTCTACTTAGCCTCGACAGGGATCGTAGCCTTTACCTGCCTTCTGGTCAGCGGACTGCTGTTGTCGCTGAAGACCTTGCGGGAAAGCACGATCCCCAAGTACCGGACGGCCTGCAAGTATCTCGCCTTGGCCTCGGCATTGGTAGGCATAGGGCATATCTTCATCTTGTCCTCCGGCACGGACGAGCGAACCATCATGGAGTTGTTCTACTTCCCCATCCTGCTGATCAGTGCCTCGCAAGCGTTGCTGTTCACGTTCCTGCTCACCCTCTTATTCAGGGGAAAGAACGTGACCCGGAGGAATATCCTCCTCCACGCCATGCCTACGATCGCGCTTACCGTAGCCTACACGATCGCTTGTCTCTTCCGGGAGGATGTCCACACGTATCGTTTCGACGTATGGTGGGATAATCTTGGGAACCCGCCCCTGCTGATACGTACGCTCACGTGCCTCGTATACCTTGTCCAGCTAGGGGGCTATACGCATTTTTTCTTCCGGGAGCGGGCGATCTATCTAGGTAACCTGAAACAGATACCCCAATCACCCGAGCGACTGGAATTGCGCTGGGTAACCCGTGCCTTCCTATGGGCGCTGGGTATCGGCATCGCCGCCGTGAGCCTCTGTTTCTTCCCGAATAATTACTATAACACGGCGGTCAACTTCGTGTTCGCCCTCTTCTACGCCTCGGTATCGATCCACTACGCCAACTACCATTACACGTACGACCAACTATACCTGCGGCTCAACCTCGCCCCGCAAGCCGACGCCGATACCGATCCCAACCGGATGGACCTAGAGGATCTTATCGGCGGGTTGCTGGAAATCGAGGAGGACGAGTTGTTCCAGCAAGCGCAAAACTATATGGCCAGTTCCTCACCCTTCCTCAACCCGAATTTCAGCCGGCAAGACCTGGTACGTGCCCTCGGTACCAACGAGAAGTATCTCTCCACCTCCATCAAGGACAAGCTGAACATCACGCTCAAGGAATACATCGACCGCTACCGGGTGAACCACGCCCGTACCGAGCTGTTGATGCCGGGCGACAGCCGGAGCATGGAAGAGATCGCTCTCGGCGCGGGCTTCACCAGCTCCCGCACCTTCTCACGTATCTTCCAGAAAATACTGGGAGTCACCCCCGCCCAATACCGGCGGCAGGCGCAACAATGAGCAAAAGGATGGATAACTTTTTATCCAATAATCGTAAGCTTTCCGGTAAAATCAGTATCTTTGTTCATCATCAAGAATAATAAAAGGAGAGGCAAGATCATGAAACGTCCACAGATAGTACAACGTATAGCGGAAGTGATACGATGCGTAGCGCCCGACGCGCAAACCATACTCTACGGCTCGGAAGCCCGCGGCGAGGCCCGTATGGATAGCGACATAGATTTGTTGATCCTGTTGGAAGACAATGGACATCCCGTCCCTGAGAGAGAATGGGAAATCACCCGACACCTTTTTGAGGTAGAGCTGGATACGGGTGTCATTATCAGTCCGATGATCATGCTTCGAAAACTATGGGAAAACCGTCCTTTCCAAACCCCTTTCTCCATTAACATAACGAATGAGGGAATAGCGTTATGAAAGAAAAACTTACTCCCGAGAACCGTATCGCCATCGTGACCTATCGTTTGGAGCGTGCGCACGAGACGTTGAAAGAAGCGGATTACAATACCGACGGAGGTTATTATAACGCCGCCGTGAATCGTTTGTACTATGCCTGCTTTTACGCAGCTTCCGCATTACTGCTAAGCCATGAGATAGAGGCCGGCACACACAATGGAGTAAAGACACAACTCTCTATGTATTTTATCCGGACCGGACGACTGGGAATAGAGCATGGAGCGACGTTTAGTTTGCTCTTCGAGAAGCGTCAATCAAGCGATTACAGCGACTTCGCCTATTGCGACTTGGAGCTGGTCAATATGCTTCGTCCTCGTGCGGAGGCATTCGTCGAGGCCGTGAGCGGATTAATCCGTTGACACCCCACAAAGCCTCATTTTTCCGAGATCTGTCCTCTTTTTTCCCGGATTTGTCCTCTCATTCTTACCCCGAACCCCGTTCTTTGCCGGCAGTAATCACTTAATAAAGGAATACCATGGCAGAACAAATCATTCTCAACACAGACTTGTACGATAACCTGCTCACCGAGCGCAAGGGCGACTACACCGCCAAGCCGCGCATCACCGGGACATTGTATAACACGGACATCGCCGCCCGCATCGTGGCCGCGCGTACCGAGTACCAACACGGCACGATCCTCAACATCCTCGACATGGCCGACAGCCATAAGGTGCAGGCCATCGCCGAGGGCAAGAGCGTGGTGGACGGCGTGGGCCAATACCTCGTCAACGTGCAGGGGGCCTTCGAGGGCGAGAAGGCGCAGTTCGAACCCGGGAAGCACGCCCTCGGCATCACCTACACCATGGGCAAGCTCTTGCGCGAGACCCTCAAGCTGGTGAAGGTGGTGGTGAACGGCGTGGCGGCCGTAGGTCCGGTGATCAATACCGTGACCGACTCCACCTCCAAGGCCATCAACGGGCAGCTCAGCTCCGGCGGAGCCCTCGTGCTGGGCGGCGTGAACCTGAAGATACAGGGTGATGATCCCTCCATCGGTGTCTACCTCACCCCCACCACCGAAGGGGCCGCGCCGATGAAGGCACCCGTGGTGATCGCCAACTCGCCCTCGCAGGTGATCGTGCAGATGCCGACGCTGGCCGACGGGCAGTACACCGTGAGCCTCACCACGCAATACAGTGCCGGGAGCCGCAATATAAAGGAGCCGCGCACCTACACCTTCCCCATCCTGCTCACCGTCGGAGAGGGAGGTGGCGACAGCGAAAGCCCCGACGAGATCTGATGACAGCCTCCTGTCAAGGTTGCTGACAGCCTCCTGTCAAACGGCTTGACAGCCTCCTGTCAAGACTGCTGACAGCCCCCTGTCAAACGACCTGACAGCCTCCTGTCAAGGCAGCTAATAGCTTTACCACCGTACGGTGATAGCCCTACGGTGGTATCCCTTCCCCTAGCGGAAGGGGAACAAACCGATTTATAAACCCTATTATACACATAGAACATGAGAACATCATTACATGACATCCACCTACCGGCAAGGCGAATATTCGCCTTGCTGATCAGTGTCGCGACACTGATCGCCACCCTCCCGACAGCGGTCCGCGCGCAAGCGGAACCTCCCGGGGCGCTCGACCTGGCCACCCTGCCGGGCGACACCCAAAAATACGACTGGTACATCAACCTCGCGTACCTAAACGGCACGTGGGTGTACAAAGTAGAGACATCCTACACGCAGGCCCCGACCACCGGCACCCCCTTCAACGGTACCATCACCGGCACGATGCCCGAGGTAGGCCGGCAGTTCGTCATACACCCCTCCGCCGATCCCGACAGCGACAACCCACCGACGCTGACGCTGAAAGACGCCGTCATAACCTCAAATTCCAACCAGCTCTTCTATATCCCGGCCGGCACGGAACTGACCCTCCGGATCGAGGGGGAGAACCGGATCGAGATCACGAGCGGCCTCATCTATAACTTAGGCACGCTCACCCTGACCGTAGCCGACGCACTGGAGATAAGCCAAGGTATCGCCAACGGATCTCCCATGGGGGGGATAACGAGTACGCTCACGGTCGATGCCCAAGCGCCGCTCAGCATCGGCAGCATCAGAAACAACGAGTCCGCCCGGATGCATCTGGACGGAGAGATACATGTCATCAGTAAAACGGAGTATGCCTCAGCCCTTATAAACAGCAATACCTCGCCGGACGCGATCACGTTCGGGGAAAACGCACGAATCCGCCTGCAAGCGAACGGGCTCTGCACCGATGTACGCGGCTATCCTTTTATCGAACTGGATTTCGATACCGCCCCGACCGATGCCCGGACGCTGTCCGTCACCCCGGCAGGCGATACCCAGCCGGCGGCCACCTTCGCGACCGACGGGACCTGCACGAATTACGCCTTCCTCGCCGCGGCCGATACGCGGTATACCGCCTCCCTCGACGGCGAGCGGCTATATGCCGGCAGGCGTCACAGCGGGTTTTCCTATGAAGACGGAGACTACCCCTTCTTCCAGACAGACGGGGCATACTGCCGATACCAAGGCGCCACCACCACCCGCCCCACCCCGCGGCCGCTCAACCTTTCCAAGGACTACGGCTCCGGCAGCACCCGCACCGGCATCGATCTCTTCTTCAATCCTGCGGACGGATGGTACTGCGACGGGAAGATGTTCGACGGGACGGTGACGACGACAAGCAGTTACTCATCCACCATCACCATCCCCGCCACCATCCATGCCGAGGGCGAGGCTACGCTTACGCTGGACGATGTAAGTTTCCAGCCCCCGACGGGCACCGCCCTCACGGTAGCAAGCGGGACGGTAACGCTCCAAAAAAAAACCCTCTACGCCCTCCTGTCCGGAACCCACGCGCTCCGGGTAGAGACGGGAGCCACCTGCCTCATCCCACCGCCCGCCGACCCGGATTACGCCTTGGCGCTGACAGCCACCGAGCAGGCCATCCACCCCGAAGGCGGCGGAACCGTGAAGGGCCTTGTCCAATTCACATGGCCGGAATCTCCGTCTGGCTACATCTACCTCGAACCGGCGGAACCGTCGGAGAATCCGCATGGTCTGACCTTCGATCTTACAAGCAAGAAGAGCATAGCCACGAACTACCCGCTCTCCTTCTGCCTAAAAAGTCAGTCGACGAGCTTGAAACAGGAGGGCTACCGCTCCGACGACCCGGAGCAAACCTACCTCAGCACCTTCCCCGCCGCCCATCCCGAGGGGCTGACAAGCTACACGGGATTGCGCGAAGTCCCGCCCACTTGGATCGTGATCGACAAGGAGACGGCCTTCGACGCGAGCATGCTGGACCAATGGCTGCGCGTCACCGAGAAGGGTGTCCTTACGGTAGGGAAGACAGAAGAAAATGGAGTATTTCCACAGGTGAATGATCTCGAGCTGCTGGACGGCGGGCAGATCCGGTTCGCCGATGACGGCGTGCTAGGACTCGTAGCGGCCCGCTTCACCCACCTCTTCCCCAACCGCAACCAATGGCGGGCTACCACGCTAGCGTCCGATGCTGCCGACAAATTGACCGGCGACGCGGGAACCCCCTGCTACGTGCGTACCGGATATCCCGACGCCACCGATCAGACTTGGCAATCGGCGGATCCCGACAACCTGTATATGCAGCTCGCCGCGGGTGACCCCGTGCTGATCGCCGGCGAAGGCCCGGAGACAGACACGCTGCGCCTCAATTACGGCAATACCTACCTCTTCAAGGACAGCCCCGACTCCCCCGTCGAGCCCACCAGCCCCGCCGAGCCGCTCAACACGGGCGTGTTCCTCTTCAAGGGTAATCAAGCCTCGTACAATGTGGAGATGCGCAATATCTACGTCCTCAGCGACGATGGCAGCCGCTTCGAGCTGAAGGACCGGGTTACCCTGCGACCCTTTGAGAGCTATGTCGTGGCCAATGCCGCCACCCAAGCCCTGCTGAAGAGCCTCCGCTTGGACGGTATCGTCACGGGTACGGAGCTGGCCGAGATCCCGGCGGACAACAGCTTCCGCGCTTGGACCGCCGACGGACGTTTGCACCTTAGCGCCGACCATGCCGAGAAAGTCGCCGTATACCACGTCAGCGGGACCTTGAAGTGCTACCTATCGCTCTTGCGCGGCGAGACGACGATCGCCCTTCCTTCCGGCATCTATCTCGTCCGCCAAGGCGGTACCGCGATCAAGGTCGTCCTGTAGAGCATACATTATATTATATACACTAAAACAGATACAAATATGAGAACATTCAGATATATCCTATCCTTGCTAGCCGCTACGCTCGTCCTGCTGGCGCAGCCGGCGATGGCGCAAGCCCCGGAGACGAGCACGAAGGCGCAACCTTCCGACCCGGTCTTCCCATACCTCCTCACCATCCAGCAACCCGCCGAGGGAGCGACGCTGGACGTAATGATCATGAACGCCGCCGGCACGTACACCGCCGTATCCTCCGGCCAGACCGTCTACAACGGGACCAAGGTAGACCTCTTCTTCGCCCCGAAGGAAGGCTACCGGCTGACGGAAGGCTCCATCACCTACAACGGCAACGCTACGACCGCGGAGACCCTAGCACCGAACGACAAGGGCTACACCGCACAGCGTAGCTTCACGATGCCCGCCCAGCCGGTGACGGTTACCGCCGAGGCCGAGCTTATCCGCTACACGATCGCCTACGATCCGGCCGGCGGCACCCTCCCGCAGGGCAGCCCCACCCAATATACCATAGTATCGGACGATCTCACCCTCCCTACGCCGACACACGCCAATACCTACCTCTCCTTCGAGGGCTGGAAAGACGCCGACGGGAATACGGTAGCGACCGTGGCGAAAGGCTCCATCGGCGATCTCTCCCTCACCGCCCAATGGAAAGAGAGCGAGCTGGCAGAGGCGGTAGGACAGCCGACCGAGACCCGGATCATCACCACCACCATGACCGCCGATGAGATACTGGCCGATCTTGCCGCCACATGGCCCAAGCTCACCTTCACCACCGACAGAGGCGACGTGATAGAGAGCCCGATCTCGTGGAAACTGAAAGACGGCGCTACCCTCGACCTCACGCCCGGCAAGAAGAACCCCTTCGAATGGACAGCCACACCGCTGCCTGATGGCGTGAAAGGCAATGGGTACGTGATGAACGGCACCACGCAGGTCTACCTCGAAGCCTCCCCTATCATACCGGAAGACAACGGCGAGATCACGATAACGGACGAGAACAAGTTCCAACAAGACGGTGGTACCGACAACTACTTCAACGGAGAGATCAACGGAGAGGAGGGCAAGATCATAAACAAACTCACCCTCACCCCTCCCGCCGATACCGATATGACAATAAAGCTCAACGAGGTAACCTCCGCGACCACCCTCATCAACGGGACCGGGAAGACCAACCTCACCTTGAGCGGCACGAACAGTCTGGGTGCGGTCACGATCGAGCCCGGCAACGAATTGACGCTCACCCCCGGCGAGAATGCCGGCGACCTTGTCAACACCGCGGTCACCAACAAGGGCCATTTCACGGATCTTACCGCACGAGTGCCCACCGTGACACTCCCCGGCAACATCACCCTCGAACGGGTAGACCCGGCGGCAAGCACCCCGATACCATCCACTGACGGCTACGCAGAGCTTGAGGCCGGCATAACCGCCCCCGAAGGCACCCAAATGAATTTGACGTATCTATGGCAGATTTTCAACGCACAGGCCGGCACATGGTCTACCGCCCCGGATGACTCGCAGCTGCGCAACGCCTCGAATACCTACAGGACGAGAACCGTAGGCCAGTATCGTTGCCTAGTTACCGCCACCGTAACCGGAGACGGCGGCACGACCACGACCACGACGCTCACCACGCCCCCGGTTGCCGTAACGCCTTATGTTCCTCCCGTAACGCCTCCTACGCCACAGCCCGCTACCTATACCGTAACCCTCCCTGCCTTGGTAGGAGCCTCCACCACCCCGGCAGCCGGAGCGCATACGGTAACCGAAGGCGACGGCTTCTCCTTCACCCTCACCTTGGACGCAGACTATGACCAGTCCGTCCCCGTAGTGACCGTGAACGGAAACGCCCTCACCCCCGATGCAAGCGGCAAGTACACGATCGTCGATATTTCCGCCAACCTGACCGTAGCGATCACCGGTATCGTGAGAAATACCACGACCGGTATCGAGCAAGTGGAAAACGCTACCTTGATCCGTGCCGAGAGCGGAGCCTTGCTGATCCGTACGCCGGTCTCCGTGACAGCGCAGGTGATCGCCCTCACCGGAAACGTAGTCCGCACGGTACGGCTTCCCGCCGGAGACAGTCGTGTAGATGGCTTGGCTAGCGGTATCTATATCGTCCGCCTATCCAATGAGATAACGAAGAAAGTGATAATCCGATAGGCAAGGTTTCACGAGTGAGAGCGGCTGTCATCGCCGCTCTCACAAAAAGAGGTTGTTAGAATGCCCATTGTTAGGTTCTTATAATCGCAGTTATAAGCATCTTACAATGGGCATTCTAGTAACCTTACGATAGGCATCGTAATCAGGATAGGATAAAAGAGGTCGTTTTTAGCGTTCCAATAAGTCCAAGACCAGCTCGAAGCCTTCGGCGCCGCTATAATAAGGATCCGGGACGGGAATAGAATAAAGACAGTCACAAGAATAAACTACCGAAGCATTGTCTAACTGATTCTATTTCGTATATTTGCCATTGAAAACCAGAGACAAAAGAAGGATAAAGATATGACAGCATTAGAACTCAACGCAGAATTATTCCGCCAACTCAGTATCATCGCCGAAGATGAGACCTTGATGCGTAAAGCCGTAGAAGCCATCCGCCGTCTTGCGCAGCAAAAGGAAGCACAGACAGAAGAGACTGAATATATTAGTAAAAAAGAGGTACTGGAGGGAATAGATGCCGGACTGAAAGACATGATAGCCGGCAGAACACGGCCAGCGAATGAGTTATTAGAGGAGTTACGTCATGAATTATAGAATAAAAACAACCAAATCTTTCGATAAAGAAATCAAGCGGCTTGGTAAACACTACGCATCCATCGCAAATGACTATGCCGCACTCCTTGATGAACTGGCACAAAATCCCCGACTCGGTATCGACCTTGGAAGTGGTCTCCGCAAAATTCGTATGCAGATCACCTCCAAAGGAAAGGGTAAAAGTGGTGGCGCAAGGGTCATCACTTTTACTGTTATTGTATCGATGGAAGAAAGCGAAATTAATCTCCTTTATATCTATGATAAAGCGGATCGTCCCTCCATCAGCACACACGAAATAGAGAGACTGCTTCATAAAAACGGATTAAGGTAGCCTATCAGAGTAAACTCACAGGATACGATCCTTACAATATTCCAACAACCCGGCGCAAGCGTCTTCCAATAGATCCAAGACCAGCTCGAAACCCTCGGCACCGCTATAATAAGGATCCGGGACGTGATCGTACAACTTATTCCGGGAGAACTCAGTCATCTGATGGATCTTAGCGACGGATTCCAGATCGGGAGCCATCCGTTTCAAGTCCGTTATATTTTGGTCGTCCATGCCGATAATCAAATCGAAGTCATGAAAGTCCCACTGACGTACCGGACGGGAGATCGAATCCAACGAATATCCCCTACGGGCCGCATGCGCCCGCATCCGTGAATCCGCCCGGTCTCCCTCATGATACCCGGTGATCCCGGCGGAATCGATCTCGATCCGATCTCCCAATCCCGCATCCTTCACCAACTTCTTCATTACCGCCTCCGCTGACGGAGAGCGACATATATTCCCCAAGCACACAAACAACAACCGTACCTTCTCCTCCTTCATCACTAAACTCCTTTCCATCAATTTTCAATTCTCAATTCTCCATTTTCAATTCTCAAGCCGGGTCTACATCATAATGAACCAGCAACTGCTTAAACGGCACATATCCCTGCATCTCCGTATGAATCCCCTCCAATATCTCACGAAGCGGAGCGATCCCGGCGGATATCTCGATCTTCAAGACGATCTTCTTGATATGAAGCGTCTGTACCCGGGTGATAGGCGGCGTAACCGGCCCCAACACCCGCTCACCTAAACGAGCACGAAGTTTCTCGGCGTATAAAGCAGACATTTCCTGCAAAGCCTCCTCATTCCGACTCCGAAGGATCAAGACGATCAAACGGTAGTAAGGCGGGTAACGGAACATACTACGCTCGCTCAATTGCAAGCTCACCATTTCCTTATAAGCAAAATGCTGCACCATACGGATCAAGGGATGCTCCGGCTGGGTAGTCTGCAAGATCACCGTACCCCGCTTATCCCGTCGTCCGGCACGTCCGCTAACCTGTACCATCAATTGATAAGCCCGCTCGTGCGCCCGGAAGTCTGGGAAATTCATCAGGCTATCGGCGCTCAAGATTCCGACCACGCTGACATTCCCGAAATCCAATCCCTTCGACAACATCTGGGTACCAATCAAGATTTGTGTCTTCCCCTTCTCGAAATCCGAGATGATCCGCTCGTAAGCCGTGCGGGTACGGGCCGTATCGAAATCCAGCCGCTCCACCTTCGCCGCTGGGAATTGCCCAGCGATCTCCTCCTCTACCTTCTCCGTACCGAAGCCTTGCATCTTGAACTCCGTCCCCTTACACTCGGGACATACCTGCGGCAAGCGGTAGGTATAACCGCAATAATGGCAAACCAGCTGATTATGCGCCTTGTGGTAGGTAAGGCTAACGTCGCAATTCACGCAACGAGGCACCCACCCGCACCCTCGGCACTCGATCATCGGGGCGAATCCCCGGCGGTTCTGGAATAGGATCGCCTGCTCGCCCCGGGATAGGGCCTCCCGCACCTTCTCCACCAACAGAGGGGAGAAAAGGGTATCTTTCATGATCTTCTTGCGCTTTAGCTCCTTCACGTCCACCGTAATAATCTCCGGCATCAAGCAATCACCGTAGCGGGTAGATAACTCAACCAGACCGTATTTCCCCGCCGTAGCGTTGAAATAAGAATCGATGGAGGGAGTGGCGGAACCCAATAAGGTCTTACCGCCGTGCATACCCGCCAAGACGATGGCAGCGTTACGGGCATGGTAACGGGGTGCCGGGTCCTGCTGCTTATACGTATTCTCATGCTCCTCGTCCACGATAATTAAGCCCAAGTCCTTAAACGGAAGGAAGAGGGAAGAACGAACCCCCAATACCAGCATAGGCTCGTCGTTATGCAATAGCTTATTCCAAACTTCCACCCGCTCGTTATCCGAGAACTTAGAGTGGTAGACCAATAGCTTATCCCCGAATAATTTCGCCAGCCGTTCCGTGATCTGGGTCGTGATAGCGATCTCCGGCAACATATATAAAACCTGCCGCCCCAGCCGCAAGACCTCATGGATCAAACGGACGTATATCTCGGTCTTACCACTGGAAGTCACGCCATGAAGCAAGCAGACCTCCTTCGTCTTGAAAGCCTCATGGATCTCTCCATAGGCTTTCTCTTGCGCCGGACTGAGCGGATTCGGCTCTTGCAAGCGGCAGACGGATACTTGCAAACGACCCACCTCTTTCTCGTAACTCTCCAAGATACCCCGTTTCAGCAGGCCGTCTAATACCGTAGAGGTATAACCACTGCGTTCCAATAGCTCTTTCTTGGAAAGCTCCTTCGATAAAGCGGGATTCAAGGTATGGCTTAAATCCAAGAAGCTGACCAACAGAAGCTCTTGCTTCTTCGCCCTTTTCAAATCTTCGAACACCGCCTGCAATTTCGTCTCATCCCGGTAAGCTTCGGCCAAACGGATAAACGCCTGTGTCTTGGGAACGAATCCTCGCTTTAGCTCCTCGCTCACCTCGACCGCCCCTTTCACCATCAAGGAAGAGACGATCGGGACAACATTTCGGAGACCGGTCTTCTTCTCCAACTCCGAGATCGTCAATTTCAAAACCCCGCTAAAGGCATCCAGTACCGCTTGCTCGTTCGGGCGCAAGGGGGCGGTAGCCTCGAAATCCTCATTATAAGTAACCGCCGTCTCGCTTTCCAACTTTAAGCCGGAAGGCAAGGCCGCCTTATACACGTCGCCCAGCTTACATATATAATAAGAAGATATCCATTTCCAGAAACGGAGTTGCGGACGGCGGAGCACCGGCGTGGCATCCAGCAAAGCGTAGATCTCCTTCGTCTCAAAATCGGATACCGGTTCCCGGTCGTGTACCTCCATGACGATGGCCGTATAATATCGTTTCTTCCCGAAATGCACGATCACCCGGCAACCGGGAGTCACGGCTCTTTCCAGATCTTCGGGTATCCGATAGGTATAGCTATTCTCCAAAGGAAGGGGAAGTATGACGTCCGCGTATTTCATTCAAACAGGTGTTTCATTACGAGCCCAAAAATAACAAAAAAGGCCGGACTTCTAAAGCCCAGCCTCTCTCATTTTATTTTCACCTATTTAGAACAAGATCGCTGCCGTGATAGACCATCCACGATTCTTTCCGGATTTTCCCATATCAACCACTCCGGTCGAACTACTACTCAAGCCCTTGCTTCCCAACGCATAGTTATCTGTCAGCCCCAGACCATAATTGAAACCCACCTGCAAGTGGCTGATCAACTCCACGCCGGCACCGAAGTTAAGGCCTGCGCTGAAATTCTTCGCCTTCACCTGATCCACTACGGATCCCGGGATATCCCAAAATTTATCACCGCCTACACGGAAACCGATATACGGACCGGCTGCCAGATACGCTTTGACGATCGGTAAGCCGAATTTCCATTTCAAGTTGACCGGAACATCGATATAATCCGTCTTCATCGAAGTCTTAACCCCGCCAACCGAAGTCGTCTCCAAACCTTTTTGCGAATACAACACGGCCGCATCGATCCCGACACCCACCAACGGCAAAGTGGTCTCGATCATCGGCCCCACTTGGAAGCCGGTTACGTTATCCGCTTTCAACACGTCCGAGTTGAAATGGACAGACGATATATTCACACCTCCCTTGATACCGAATTTAAGCTGAGCGTTCGCCGGAAGCGCCATCAACGCTAACAAGGCAACCATAAGAAATCCCACGATTTTCTTCATATTCATACTTCTTTTGTTAATTACTCGTTGCAAATAAACGCACTTTTCTAATAATAAACAAATATTCTCTATAGAGTGTTCACGGAATACCCCAGTCCTTTAAACGCAAAGAAAGCATGCATCTTACATACGGAGCTCATCCCGTCGGTCAGATTCATGCTTCTTTCCCTAATTATTATGGCAAAATAATTATCCGAAACCATGAGACGACTTGATAAGAAAACCTTGGATAAAGAATAGTAAAAACCGGATACGGTTCTTGCGTTCTCTTCCGGCCTTTCCTCGAAGCCGTCGAAAATATACACGCCTTGCAGGTCTTCTGACTTACTTCCGGTCTTAAGCGCCTTCCCATTCACTTGAATGAACAGTGGCAACAGTATTGCTCAACCCGTTTATGAAGCTTACAGCAGCGGGACTGTCCGGGATTCTCACCCGATTCCCTTTTAATCCCTATCCGGCGATTGCCGAAAGGGAACAAAGCATGTAGCAAAGATACATAAAGTTTTGATGTAGCCTAACACTTTCCACAAAAAATATCCCTATATTCCCGGTTCCTGATATAGCATAAAGCCGCCCCGATAGCCGTGCGATACTCGGCATACTCCGGTATCTTGAAATGGACATCGCACATCTCCTCCAGACGGGGGAAAATATCCGGGCATTGCGGCAAGCGAGTCAGGTTACCGATCAACACGATATTCTTGATATCGCCATTTAACGAGGCGAAAACAGCTCCTTGCCCGATAGTCTGCAAGACCATATGAACGATACCGAGAGCGATATCCTCAACCTTAGCGTTCGCATCCGCTTTTCCAAAAATAGAGGCTGTCACGTCTAGCGGCAGGCCGGGTAGCGGATGCGGCGTAATATCCCGGATATGCAAGTCGATATCATTCAGGGAACCATGCTCAGCCAAAGACGCTATTTGGTGAAAGTCATGCGTTTTCAATAATAGCTTAGACAAGCCGAGGATGGTTCCGCCACCGATACCCAATCCCCCGATATGCTCGACCGTGGAGCCTTGTACCTTGACAAAAGAGGTACCCGTTCCCATGCTGACCACCAACAGGCTATCCAGTCCCGTATTATACTGCGCCCCTAGCCCATTTGCGAGGAACTCATCCGTCTTCGCGGTTGGTAAGCCATATAAAGGTTGATCGATATAGGCGCTACCTACACCCGTCAAGATCACTTTCTCTATATTCGAGAGTGAGATGTTATTATCATAAATATATTTACCGAAGGCCCCGAATAAAGAGGTTACCGGATCGGTAGCTTTCACGAACATCGGGTTCTTGATCTTCTTATCCTCCACACCGACGATCTTGGTCGTGCTACCTCCCACGTCTATACCTATAACGATTCCCATGATTCTTTCCCTTTTTAATTGAATAATCGCTACAAAAGTACATAAACCCGTATACAATACTAAAAAAGGCCGGACAAAATCAATTGTCCAGCCTCTCTTTATTAAAAAACCGTAAGGTTTAAACGCTATTTATTCGCCTAACAAGATCTCTAGGATCTGGCAAGCTGCCTTCGATACGGAAGTACCCGGGCCAAAGATAGCGGCAACGCCAGCCTTATACAAGAAGTCATAGTCTTGAGCCGGGATTACACCACCAGCGATAACGATGATATCCTCACGACCTAATTTCTTCAACTCCTCGATAACCTGCGGAACCAACGTCTTATGACCAGCGGCCAAAGAAGAAACGCCCATTACGTGAACATCGTTCTCTACAGCTTGACGGGCAGCCTCGGCCGGAGTCTGGAACAACGGTCCCATATCTACGTCGAACCCACAGTCAGCATAACCGGTAGCAACAACCTTAGCGCCACGGTCATGTCCGTCCTGACCCATCTTAGCGATCATGATACGAGGCTGACGGCCCTCTTTCTTAGCGAATTGCTCGCAAAGCTCGCAAGCTTTCTGGAAGTCTGCGTCTTTCTTAGTTTCTGATGAATACACGCCTGAAATAGTTCTAATGATTGCTTTATAACGACCTACAACCACCTCGCAAGCATCGGAGATCTCTCCCAATGACGCACGCAAGCCGGCAGCCTTAACAGCCAACTCTAATAAATTGCCCTTCTTCGTCTTCACGCACTCCGTGATATCAGCCAAAGCTTTTTGAACAGCGGCTTCGTCACGGTTAGCACGCAACTCCTTCAAAGCGGCGATCTGCTCGTTACGTACGGCTGTATTATCAATCTCAAGGATATCGATCGGATCTTCCTTCGGCAAACGATATTTGTTAACACCAACGATGGTCTGAACACCAGAGTCGATACGAGCCTGTGTACGAGCGGCCGCTTCCTCAATACGCATCTTAGGAAGACCTGTCTCGATGGCTTTCGCCATACCACCCATGCTCTCGATCTCTTGGATCAACGCCCAACCTTTATGTACCAATTCATTCGTCAAAGACTCTACATAGTAAGAACCAGCCCACGGGTCGATTTCCTTACAGATCTTAGTCTCTTCCTGAATGTAAATCTGTGTATTACGAGCGATACGAGCGGAGAAATCGGTCGGCAAAGCGATCGCCTCATCCAATGCGTTCGTATGCAAAGATTGTGTATGTCCTAATGTAGCGGCCATAGCCTCGATACAAGTACGTCCTACGTTATTGAACGGATCTTGCTCGGTCAATGACCAACCGGAAGTCTGGCTATGTGTACGCAATGCCAATGATTTCGGGTTCTTAGCGCCGAAGCTCTTCACGATCTTCGCCCACAACATACGAGCCGCACGCATCTTGGCGATCTCCATGAAGTGATTTACACCGATAGCCCAGAAGAATGACAAACGGGGAGCGAACGCATCCACATCGATACCGGCGTTGATACCGGCACGAAGATATTCCATACCGTCGCACAACGTATAAGCCATCTCGATATCAGCCGTAGCACCAGCCTCCTGCATATGATAGCCGGAGATAGAGATAGAGTTGAACTTCGGCATCTTCTGAGAGGTGTACTCGAAGATATCAGCGATAATCTTCATGGAGAACTCAGGCGGGTAAATATAGGTATTACGTACCATGAACTCTTTCAAGATATCGTTCTGGATCGTACCGGCCATTTCCTCCAATTTAGCTCCTTGCTCCAAACCTGCGTTGATATAGAATGCCAATACCGGAAGCACACCACCATTCATGGTCATGGAAACAGACATCTTGTTCAAAGGAATACCATCGAACAACACTTTCATGTTCTCCAAGGAACAGATAGATACACCCGCTTTACCTACATCACCAACCACACGTTCGTTGTCGGCATCGTAACCACGGTGAGTCGGAAGGTCGAACGCAACGGACAAACCTTTCTGACCGGAAGCCAAGTTACGGCGATAGAAAGCGTTAGACTCCTCAGCGGTAGAGAAACCCGCGTACTGACGGATTGTCCAAGGACGCATAGCGTACATACCGCTATACGGGCCACGTAGATAAGGAGGCAGACCGGAAGCATAGTTCAAGTGCTCCATACCCTCCAAGTCTTCTTTTGTATATACAGGTTTCACCTCGATATGCTCGGGTGTTTTCCAATTGGGCTCGATACCATTGGCTTTTGCCCATTCGGCAGCGTTTGTAGCTGCGAATCCGGCATTCTTTATATCTATGTTTTTAAAATTTGGTCTCATAATTGTTTATACTTAAGCGATTCCTAATTTAGCGTTGAATGCTTTCAATGTCTCAAGCACATTGCTCTTTACATTTACAAACTGGTCGATACCTTGAGCCTTCAAGTCGTCCGCGCAAGCAGGAGCTCCGGCTACAACGAATTCGGCACGTCCGGCCAAAGCCTTGTAAGCGGCAGGAGCGAATTCAGCATACTCGTCATCACTAGAGCAAAGAACCACGATCTCGGCACCCGCCTTGACAGCAGCCTCAACACCAGCCTCAACCGTATCGAAGCCTAAGTTATCAATTATCTTATATCCGGCACAAGCGAAGAAGTTAGCGGAGAACTGTGAACGAGCCAAACGCATCGCCAAGTTACCGATCGTCAACATGAATACCTTCGGAGTCTTGCCACTCTTCTCTGTCGCCATACGCAAAGCCTCGAATTCAGAAGCGCCGCGAGAGAAATCAAGAGCCGGGATCGTTGCCTCGCCGCAATGACCACCGCCACAACAGCAAGAACCTTTTTCCTGAATCTTATCGGCAGCTACTTCCGTGAAGTTAGGATACTGGTTAGAACCCAACAGGATCTCACGACGGGTAGCAACCGCTTTCTTACGAGCTACATTCGAAGCGTTAACGGCATTTTGGATCTCACCTGCGTTCACGGCAACGGAGAATCCTCCTTTTTCCTCAACCTCCAAGAACAACTTCCAAGCGACATCGGCCAAGGAATTCGTCAATACCTCTACATAATAAGAACCGGCAGACGGGTCAACGACCTTATCCAAGTGGCACTCTTCCTTCAATAATAATTGTTGGTTACGTGCGATACGCTCGGAGAAATCGTCCGGAGTCTGGTAAATCTTATCAAACGGGCGAACCGTGATAGAGTCTACGCCAGCAAGAGCGGCAGACATAGCCTCAGTTTGAGAACGAAGCAAGTTTACGTGAGCATCGTAAACCGTCATGTTCCACTCTGAAGTCTGTGCGTGAGCAACCATCTTGCAAGCGCATTCGCAGGCCGGCTTATAAGCGGCTACGATCTCGGCCCACAACCAACGAGCCGCACGGAACTTAGCGATTTCCATGAAGTAGTTAGAGCTGATACCAAAATTGAATTTGATTTTCTTGGCAACCTCGTCAGCGGTGAAACCAGCCTCGGTTAGTTTTGCCATCAATTCGTTACCCCAAGCCAAGGCGTAACCTAATTCCTGAGAAATGTAAGCGCCAGCATTGTTGAAAAGGAACGCATTTACAGCCAATACACGGTAGTTAGGCAAAGCCTGTCCAGCTTTGAGCACAGCTGCGGCACCTTCTACCCACTCACTGTTTTCTTTACCTTTTACTAAAGGTTTCTTGAAAACGTCATAGTTTACAGAACCGTAGCACTTCTCTGCGTCGACACCCTTGCCTTTGAAGTAGTCAGCCAAGATACCGATCAACTTCTCCGCTTTGCAGTTGCAAGTGTTGAAGTTCAATTCTACGGAAGCCGGACAAATACCCTCTAATAAAGTAGCTATGTTCTCCTCGTTCACCTCATCACCTTTGATGATGAACCCAAGAGAAGTAACACCTTTCGTCAAAAGGTCTAGTGCTTTCTCGTTAGCACCCTTGAAGCAGCAAACTTCAATGTTCTGGCGTACCTTCCAATCGTTGTCTTTCTTCGTTCCACGAACATAAGGGAATTCACCGGGAAGAGACTCTGTAGTCTTTAAACCCTCGATGTCTTCTGCACGATAGAAAGGATTTACATTAAATCCTTCGCCTGTCTTCCAAACAAGCTTTTTCTCAAACGGTACCCCTTTCAGGTCGGCCGTTATCTTCGCCATCCACTCTTCAGTAGACACAGGTGCGAATTCTGAGAAAAGTTTTTCTTTAAGTTCTGCCATAATATTAGTTGTTTATTAAACTGGTATTAGTAATGTTCAATACTATTTTGTTCAATTACAGATGGCAAAGGTAGAATAAATAAACAGTACCGACAATGAAAAAACAATGAAATCGCAACTACTTTTAACGCCTTTTAGTGGTATTCTCCCCGTTTTCTTGGCATTTTGATAAAAAACACACTTTTTCTTCAAAAAAACTCAGTCCAACTATTGCAGAATTAAAAAATATATCTACCTTTGCATCGTCAAACAAAAACAATGACATCTAAATGGTGGATTCGTCTAACGGTTAGGACACATGCCTCTCACGCATGTAATACGAGTTCGATTCTCGTATCCACTACAAAAGCTCTCAACCTATTGGTTGGGAGCTTTTTTTTATATACCTTCGCTACCCGATAGTATCCTAAGATTTTTATTATACACTTAAATTATATCATGAAAAGTAAAAAGACCGTCTTTCTGACCGGAGCCACCGGGACGATGGGGCATGCCGGATTGGTCGAGTTGTCCAAACGGCTAGATCGTTTTAATATAACACTCTTGGCTCGTCCGAGCAAAATCAATAAAGAGAAATTGGCCGCCTATGAGGCCGTGGCAGGGATCCGTATCGTTTGGGGAGACTTGACGAGTTATCAGGATGTCCTAAATGGAGTAACAGGAGCGGACTACGTATTACACGTAGGTGGAATGGTTTCGCCGGCGGCGGATTATTTCCCTAAAAAGACCTTGAAAGTAAACACGACCGCCGCTCAACACATCGTGGATGCCGTAAAAGCGCAACCGAACGCAGACCAGATCAAGGTAGTCTATATCGGCTCCGTGGCGCAAACCGGCCACCGTAACACACCGGTTCATTGGGGACGCACGGGAGATCCGATCAATATAAGTGTTTATGACCATTATGCCATCTCAAAGACAATAGCCGAACGTATTTTCGTGGAGTCGGGTATTAGACTTTGGGCGTGCCTTCGCCAAACCGGTATCTTATGCCCCGAATTATTATTCAAGGGTTCGGACCCAATCACATTCCATGTACCGCTAGACGGCGTGCTGGAATGGGCTACCGCCGAGGATTCCGGTCGCTTACTAGCGAATGTATGCGAGGAAGAGGTGCCGGATGAGTTTTGGAACCGTTTCTATAACATTAGTAGCGGCCCATCTTTCCGCCTGACGAATTATGAGTTTGAAAGTAAATTGTTAAAAGCGATCGGCTGTCCCGCCCCGGAGAAAATATTCGAACCGAACTGGTTCGCTATCCGTAATTTCCACGGACAATGGTATACCGATTCAGATCTATTGGAAGGATATCTGCATTTCCGCAGTAACCAAACTTGCGACGATTATTTTAAATGGATGGCCAGCCAAGTCCCTTGGTATTTCCACCTAGCAAAGATCGTCCCTCCTATCTTCATAAAACTGGGTATGGGAGCCATCGCTAAAAAGCCGGGACTGGGAACCCGTAACTGGATCAAGAACAGACACCAAGATCGTATATCCGCCTATTTTGGCTCGTATGAGGATTGGCAAGCAATCCCGGGTTGGGATAAGATCCGGACAAAACGCCCCTCCGAAACACCCGTCTTTCTGGATCATGGTTATGATGAAAGTAAGCCGAAGTCGGAATGGGATATCGAGGATATGCGTAAAGCCGCAGAATTCAGGGGAGGAAAATGCTTGTCCCCGGCCATGACAAAAGGAGACTTATCGACTCCGCTCGATTGGGAATGCCAATTCGGTCACCGTTTTAAGGCCTCTCCCACATTAGTATTATTAGGAGGCCATTGGTGCCCGGAATGTTTACCGCTCCCTTGGAATTACGACGAGATCGCTAAAGGAAATCCGTTCTTTGCCCAAGTATGGTATCCATTCCACGATAAAAAGGAACACAATGTATACGATGAATCCATATTCGCTGACTTCAAGGAATAAAATTCAACGCATCAAGAGATTTTTGTTTTTTAGATTATTTATCTCAACGCAACATACTTTTACCGGATATTATCTGTTATAACAATATAAGCACTATATACCATAAACATAAAAACAGATTTTATCATGACAAAAGGATCGATCGGATTAAATGCAGGAGCTATCTGGAATTTGCTTTCAGATGGCCAACATTGGAGTTTTGAGGCGTTGAGAGCAAAATCCGCTCTAACAGATGCGGATCTATGGTCCGCTATCGGTTGGCTCGCTAGAGAAAATAAGATTGAAATTGATAACACCAGCAGCCACCCTATCTTCTGTCCGGGTACCAACTTTTATTTTTAAATGACATTTATGATATTTCATTGCGAAGGATTTCACTTTCTTCGCAATGAAATCTTCAAAAAAGTACTTACTTTGTAACCCTAACGAATAAAAACAATACGATTATGAATCCTACTTTCGGAGCTTCCATCCTTTCTTGGATACCACCTATGTGGACACCAGAAGGCGGTCTTTTCGCCATCCAGCAAGCATCTGCCGCCGGTTTTGATTTACTGGAAATCTTATTGCCTCCTTCCATGGAGTTCGACGCTCCAACCGTAAAGCGACAATTGAAACAACACGGATTGAAGGCGACTTGTTCTCTCAACCTTCCCCAAGAAGCGCATATTCCTTTTTATCCCAAGGAAGCGACTCGCCTGATCAAGGCGGCGCTGGATAAAGCGAGCGAACTGGAGGTTGATTACTTGGGAGGTGTCTTACATTCCGGCATCGGGGTCTTCTCCGGCAAACAGCGAACACGGGAAGAAGAGAATACGCTTTGTGAGGTATGGGCGGAGGTTGCCGAATACGCCGGCCGATCCGGAATCACGATCGGTATAGAGCCGATCAATCGCTATGAAAGCTATATGTGTACCTCCGCGGAGGAAGTCTTGCGCTTTATCAAACGCATAGACGCTCCGAATTTATCTTTGCATCTGGATACTTTCCATATGAATATAGAAGAGACTAGTTTCTATGAACCGGTTATCGCCGCAGGCAGCCGACTTCGCCATATTCACATGACTGAAAGCGACCGGGGAATGCTGGGTGAGGGAAACGTACGCTGGGATGATTTGTTCCGGGGACTACAGGAAATCGATTTCAATGGGAACTTAGTTCTGGAGAATTTCTCCAATTCCGTTCCCGGCATGGCGGAAGTCGTATCTCTTTGGCGTCCGTCTAAATATAACGCAGATGAGCTAGCTAAAGGCAGTCTCGCTTTCATGCGTAAGATGACATGCGAACATCAATAAAGCATCAATTACTGCACGGGCCTTGCAGTAAATCTCCATTTAGAAAGTAGCGCAAAGTCCTATCATTTAAATAACCGCTGAACGACAGCGCTATCTCCATCATTCGGGGCGGGCTGTATATTCAATAAGCGTGCGATCATCAAATAGAGGTTCACGTTCGCCATTTGCGGAACCTCTACGTGTTTCTTGAACGAGGGACCTGCCGCATAGAATATAGCCTCCATCTCCGGTGTAAAATTATCGTAACCATGTGTCGCCGCATAACGGGGAGATGATTTCTCGCGGAATTGCACATACGTTCCAATATGTGGAGAAACAACCAGATCACTAACTCGAGGATTCTTTCCGTAAACCAATTTCTCAGGTATCTTGTTTTTCTTCCATACGGTTATATTCGGCACTTTCTGTAAAATCGCATAGGCAGTATCCACATAGGTTTTCTTCGGATATAATAATGTAGGAACGCCATCAAAGACATAATCGAAACTATCCCGGGGTAGATAATCATTCAAGTTCACATATCTCTCGGGATAATAGGTGGCCATTCCATGATCCGAGAGAACGATAAAATCGATCTTATCGAAAATATCCAGTTTACGGGCTTCCGTGAAGAAATGATTCAAGACTTTATCCAAGTTCTCTACCACATCCAAGGTTGCCGAGGAATCCGGGGTAGCGGAATGACCTATCGCATCCGGCTCTTCCATATACCACATAATCAAATGAGGACGTATATCTTCCGGCAACTTCAGCCAAGAGATCACGGAATCAGCACGATCTGAAAAAGGAACCGATTTATCAAACGGTTTCCATATCGAAGGCTGGCCACTCGCCAAAGGTACCTCGCTACCGACCCAATAGAAGGAAGCGGTACGAACCCCTTGGCGTTCCGCCGTATTCCAAATAGGCTCTCCACCATAAAATCGCGGATCCAGGTTTCCCATACGGTATGAGCTGTCAAGTTCCGCGTCATAAAAGAAATTATTTACCAAACCATGGTGATCCGGATGCAATCCGGTAGCCATGCTATAATGATTCGGGAAAGTCACGCTGGGATAACACGGGCGAAACGTGGAGCGAACCCCTACATTCGCCAAAGAATCCAACGTCGGAGTATGAGCACGTGAGGGATAATCAGAGCGGAAACCGTCCATTGATAAAACTACGACATAACGATCCGATTGTTTTTTCGTTTGGCAACCGGTAAAAGCCAATGAGCAAATACAAAAGAAACTAACGAGTAAGAACTCAATACGATTATTCCACATATCATTAAATTAAAAAAGAGGTCCACAAAGATAGTGAACCTCTTCTAATTATTAAATTTTATCTAATGAAAGATTTTTCTTTTAGAAGATATACTTGATACCGAATTGCATCTGCCAACGAGACACATCGTTCAAATTATCCTTGAAGGTTTCGTCCAAATCTTTCGCCATCGTATACTTCAACGTATAGTTGTTCGCCGCACTCGGGCCTTGTCCTTTCGGGATCGTCAAGAACTGATATTGCTGATTACCCAAAACGGTTGTTTGTACCACACCCCAGTTACGATTCAACAAATTCAAGAAGTTGGCGATATTGAAACTAAAGCGCAAGGTATGTGAACGACCATTCTTCTGGTAAATCTTTATATCATGAGAAACACTCAAATCCAACTGATTCGCGAACGGAGCGACAGCACCGTTACGTTCGGCATACTCACCTCTATGTTTGCTCAAATAAGGATCTTGCTCGATAAAGGCATTCATCGCTTTCCATGCATCTTCTTGGCTATCGAAATCGCCCGGTAACAAATGATCTTTTACCTCGTCAAAATTCGCGGGGATATACATCAAGTCATTGGAGAACTGAGAATCGCCATTTGCGTCACCATTATAACAATAAGAATAACGGAACGGACGATAACGCTGATAGATCAAACCAAAACTTGTTGCCGCATACTTACTCCAATTAGCCGTATAAGAAGCGGACAATAACAAACGACCATCAAAAGAACCTGCCGTATAACCTACTTCTTCCGCATTTCCGTCCAAGGCCGCACGGTACTTCCAAGCGGAAGTCGCCACAGACGATGTTCCGTCTGTTACACCTCTAGACTGCCCGAAAGAGTAAGATCCATTCAAATACAATCCCTTCAGGATTCCATCAACAAAGTTTTTCTGCAACTGGAAGGTCGTATAAAGCGAATGTCCTTTGCTGGTATTACGCAGCATCACGACATGATTCGCGGCCTTTTGATTTCCTTCCCTATCGCTATAATAGCCATTATAATATGGACGTGCGTTACCCGCTCCACCGTCATTTACAAATTGCTCGGTCCGATACAATCCGATATTGTCATGATAAATAGCGTTAATGTCTTTTGAGTACAGCAACTCTACGGTAGCTACCCAGCCATCACCAAACTTATAATCGGCAGCGATATTACTTTTCCATAAGCTCGGATATTTAAAGTCCGGATCCGTAATCGCTATATCCGAACGGGTAGCGCTACCTTCAGCCGGTTTATAAGTATCCATATTTCCGGTAAAACCTAGCGAAGGTCTGCCATCGCTAATGATATTGTCATTCTTGTCCTTTACCGCCCGGACATTCAAGTCACCAAACAAAACGCCATTGTTGCCGGCTTGATTACTGATCCATACATAAGGAGGAGTACCCGTGAAGAGTCCCGTACCACCACGGATCTGCAAACTTCCATTCTCATCGTCAAACGGTTTGTAATTAAAACCGAACCGAGGAGAGAACTGAGGTTTAGCGTTCGGATATTTAGAAACATCGATCTTGATACCATCCCGATAGGTCTCGGCGGCGACTTTATCATTCGACTGCAAATCAGTCATAAAGAACGGAACATCGATACGTAAACCTAACGTCAAGTTCAATTTATCACTTACCGTCCACTTATCTTGGGCATACAAACCTAACTGGAATACATTTATCTCGGCGAATGGAAAATCATCCGTCATCGAATATCTTTGCGCATAGTACTGGTACCCCGTAGAAGAAGAATTCGTAATACCCGTCACATTGGAACCAAATCCAAAATCTTTCGGATTAAACTCACGGATATCAAATCCTTGTACACTTCCGTTATGAGCGGCCATGTATTGTTTTGTAGCCAATACGTTGAACTTGAAATCATCGACAGAGTTAAATACCCAAGAACCCGGATAGTTTTGAGCGAAACCATTCTTAAAGGCGCGATAGTCACTTTGCGTTCCAACCGTAATCTGATGTTTGCCAAAATTCATCAAGAAGTTATCCTGTATCTGCCAGATATCACTGTTCAACTGGTTATTATAGGAGTTTGCCTCGGTTCCGAAAGTCGTATAAGCATTGTTATCACCATCCAAGATATCCACTTGCGGGAAGTAACCACCATCCATATCGCGATAATCACGCAAACGGGAATAACCGATCTTCAAATAATTAGACATACGGTCATTAATGGTCGTATTCAAGTCGGCCATCCAAATATTGAAGTTGTTATTCGTCCGGTAGAAAGAAGAAGAGAACGGAATAGCGAACGCATTCGGCCCACGCCCGTTATTCGGCGCACCGGAAGTAGAAGGGTTATTCGTATTAAACGATTTCAAATAATAATATTTTAAGCTCAACACATTATTTGAGTTGATATTCCAGTCTAAACGAGCCGTGATTCGATCCGCTTGAGTATTTGTCTTATTCACGTCGAATTTACCCGGATTATACCCAAGCTCATCACCTAAGAAATCAGATAAACCCTGCAAGACTGTCGCATCCGCCGCAGAATTAGCAGTCGTATAAGAAATCGGTTCCTCCTGACGATCCATCTCACCATTGATGAAGAAGAATAACTTATTCTTAATGATCGGACCGGATAAACTGATACCGTATTGGTGATTAGAGAACTCTGAAACACCAATCGTCTCATCCTTCACACGATATCCCATCATAGACGGACTCTTCGTGTACATATATACAGAAGCATGAAACTCATTCGAACCGGATTTCGTTACGGAGTTAATACCCGCACCCGTGAATCCTCCATTTCGAACATCAAAAGGAGCGATCATCACCTGTACCTGCTCGAGTGCCTCCAAAGAAATCGGTTCCGTACCGGAAGCTCCAAGAGCAGAAGCCAGACCAAACGAGTTATTAAAGGAGGCACCGTCCACCGTTACATTATTAAAACGGTAAGAGACACCGCCAAAATTCTTACCGCTACTCATCGGGGTTAATTTCACGAAATCATCCAAAGAACGGTTAATCGTAGGCAGCTTATCCATCTTCTCACGAGTGATGATTTCCTGCGCACCTGTACGGCTTCCTGAAATAATGGGGTTCTTATCCGCAACCACGACTACCTCGTCGAGAGCTTGGGTATCTTCCCGCATTACTACATTCAGTTTCAGATCCTCACCCAAAACCAAGTTTATTCCTGTCCGGCTCTCCGTATTGTATCCAATATAAGAGAACTCTACCACATAAGGGCCTCCGATACGAAGGTTGTTAAAAGAATAAGAACCATTCGGCTGGGTAATCGTGTAGTATTCGGTACCCGTTGGCGTATGCGTAGCCTTGATATTCACTCCGATCATCGCTTCCGATGATGTATCCGTGACTTTACCACTCATACTCGCCGTCGTCACCTGAGCATGTATGGATATTCCCACGCACAACAAAAGTAACGTTAAAAGTAGATAAGTTTTCCTCATACAAGAAGTATTTATATTTAAAATAATTATAACATTTTTGTATATCGCCGCAAAGATAGGGATTAGATATCTCTTTTTGTCACAAACTATATATAATATTCATAGCATTAACATTCCTCACACAGATCTCCAGATTATTATTTTCAACCAACCACATCCATAATCCAACAATATGCAGGAAAAGCGTCTATAATTCTTTTAAATCACCGCCCAACAGGGAATATTAGTTAAGAATCATCAAATTAAAAATTTCATAAAGAACCCTCTTGTTTTGCCAATACAAGCCATCCATCTCCGAATAAGGACATTACTCAATTCCGCCCCGTCACAGCAACTTCATGAATATGAAACAAGTATTAAATAAGAAACATACAATGATATTAAAAAATAACCCATAACTTTGCGAAAGTTTTTATTACATTAACTATTTTAAATTATGAGCAGACATTTACAGACGCTATTCCTTTTAGCTGTACTGAGTTTCTTGTTTGTCATCCCGACACAAGCGCAGGTAACAACAGCCAGTATGAGTGGAACAGTTATGTTTCAAGATGAACCCGTTATTGGTGCGACCGTTTTGGCGGTTCACGAACCTTCTGGGACAAATTATGGTACGATCACAAACGTTGACGGACGCTTTTCCTTACAAGGTATGCGTACAGGAGGTCCATACAAAGTTACGATCTCTTACGTTGGTTATCAATCTGCCGTTTATTCCGGCATTACCCTGCAATTGGGAGAGAACTACAACTTGAATGTTAAGTTGAAAGAATCTTCCGAGATCTTGGACGAGATCGTAATCACAGCGGCGAAAACGAAGTTCAATACGGAAAAGACGGGTGCGACAACCAATATCTCCTCGTCACAGATCACCTCTTTACCCACCATTAACCGTAGTATCTCCGATATCGCACGCCTTTCTCCTTATGCCTCCGACATGAGTTTTGCCGGTGGCGATGGCCGTTCCACGAACTTTACGGTAGATGGAGCGAACTTTAATAACAACTTCGGTCTTTCGGATAATCTTCCCGGAGGCGGTAACCCGATCTCTATGGACGCTATCGAGGAAGTACAAGTGGTAATCGCCCCGTTCGATGTCCGCCAGACAAACTTCATTGGTGGCGGTATCAACGCTATCACCAAATCCGGTACAAACACATTCAAAGGTTCCGCTTACACTTACTTCCAGAACCAGAATATGCGAGGAAACTCAATCGATGGAGAAGACTTGGGCGCACGTGCTAAGGAATCCAAAACGATTTACGGAGCTACGTTCGGCGGTCCGATCATCAAGAATAAATTATTCTTCTTCGCCAATGTAGAGGTGGAAAAACAACCGCAACAAGTGATCAAATGGAGAGCCCGTACCGAAGGAGAGCAACCGGACGAGAATAACTACATATCTCGCACTACACTCTCCGACATGCAAAAGGTATCCGATTTCTTAAGAGATAAATATGGTTATGATACAGGATCAGCCACGAACTTCCCCGCAGACGAAAAGAATTTGAAATTGCTAGGTCGTATCGACTGGAATATCACGAATGGCCATAAATTGAGCGTACGGTACAACTATACAAAGAATACCGCATGGAACGCTCCCAACGCTAACTCTATGGATGGTGGTTCCGGCTCTCGTCTGTATAATACAAGCCGTGTAGGTTACCAATCCATGTCTTTTGCCAACAGCATGTATTCACAAGACAATAAAGTGTCTTCCGTATCCGCTGATTTGAACAGTCGCTTCTCTGATAAGATTTCCAATCAGTTACTTTTCACTTATACGGATATCGAGGATATGCGCGGAACCAACTCTTCCCCTTTCCCCTTCATTGATATCTTGGCAGGTAAAGATGCGGAAGGTAACCAAATCATGGAGCCTTATATGAGTGCCGGATATGAATTATTTACTTACAACAACGGCGTGAAGAACAAGATCACAAGTATTATCGATAACTTCACTTACTTTGCCGGCGACCATAAGATCACAGCTGGTATCAGTTTCGAGCACCAACTTGCTAGCAATGCTTATATGCGCAACGGTACGGGATATTATCGTTACAGCAGCTTAGATGATTTCTTGAACGGTGCCGCTCCTGAAACGTTCGCATGGACATACGGTTACAACGGTGTTTCCGACCCGAAAGCTCAGGTTACTTTTAACCAGATCGGATTCTACGCACAGGATGAGTGGAACATTCGTCCGAACGTGAAGTTAACTTATGGTATACGTTTCGATGATTTAATTTTCGACAATAGTGATCTTCAAAGAAACGACGCAATCTACGATCTTGATTTCGGAGGCAAACATATCGACACCGGCAAATGGCCTAAGTCTAGAATGCAAATATCCCCTCGTGTAGGTTTCGTTTGGGATGTGTTCAAGGATAATTCCTTAAAAGTACGTGGTGGTACAGGTATATTTACCGGACGTTTACCCTTGGTATTCTTTACGAATATGCCGACAAACTCGAATATGGTACAAAATGCCGTAGTATTCGGTACAAAATATGAGAATGGAATTGCGGTAAGTCATGATTCCCGTCTGGATCAATTGGCTGGCGGCATGATTACGAATGTAGACGATGCGATCAAGAAATTCGGCCTTCCTACCACGATAGAGAATCCGGTTGCCGGTTCTAAGATCTCTGGCGTAAAGGACAACTTCAAGATGCCACAAATATGGAAAACCTCCTTGGCTGTAGATTATCAGCTCCCTACTTCCTTCCCATTATCCGTAACCGGCGAGTTCATCTATAACAAGAACATCAATGCCGTAACCCTTGAGAATATCAACATCAAGGACCCGTCAAATTGGGAACATTTTAACGGAGCGGATAACCGTTTGATTTATCCATCTGATTATACGTATGTATCCGGTAAGAATGCGGTTGTATTAACTAACACATCCAAAGGACATGGTTATACCGCCAATGTTACGGTTAACGCTCAACCCGTAGAGGATTTGAACATGATGTTGGCTTATACGCACACGGAATCCAAAGAAATTTCCGGTCTTCCGGGTAGCGACCCTGTATCTACATGGCAGGGAATGTTAACGATAGACGGACCGAATTTCGCAACCGTACAACGTTCACGGTATGTAGTGCCCGACAAGGTAATCGCAGCGGTCAATTACAATCTGCCCTTCCGTCATAAAGGTCTGCTCAGAAAAACAAGCTTAAATCTGTTCTATTCCGGTTATTCCGCTTCCGGATATAGCTTCGCTTATACGAATGATATGAATGGTGACGGTATCAATAATGATATGATGTATATCCCGAAAGATGATAGTGAAATCAAATTCAAGAATGAAGCAGATAGAACCGCTTTCTGGAACTTCGTAGACCAAGATTCTTATTTAAAGAATCACAAGGGAGAATACGCTGAGGCTTATGCCGCACGTGCACCTTGGGTACATCGTTTCGACCTTCGTATTACGGAAGATTTCTCATTCAAGGCAGGTAAAACCGAACATCATTTCCAATTGAGCCTTGATTTCATGAATATCGGTAATATGATCAACTCGAAATGGGGTGTAATGAAGAACGCATCTTCTTCCAACGGTTGCCGTATCTTGAAATATGAAGGCATGGATGATAACAAGACTCCAATTTTCTCCATGTATAAGATCAATGGTGAATATCCGACTGAGACTTATTCTTATAACCGTATCTATACTGAATGCTGGAAAATGCAGGTTGGTATCCGTTACATCTTTAATTAATCAAGAGATATAACTCCATAAAAAAGGCGGGAAATAAATTTTCTCGCCTTTTCTATTTCATCATATATCCTCTCCCCCTCGCAAGGCATCCGCAATATCTTGATGCTGCTGGGCTAATTCGTCCTCTCCTATCGCCCGGAACCCTTCCGCTAGATATTCGTGGGAAGCCGCATGTTTAGGTTTGATGCTTATCGCCTGCTGGAAATCCAGAATAGCTTCATCGTAATATTTGAGTTTCAATAGGCATTTTCCACGGTTATAGCGAGCCTTAAAAGACTTCGGGCTTAATTTTACCGCCTTGTTTAAACAAACCTGAGCGTCATAGTCCTCACCTATATCCAATAAAGTAACCCCTTTGCGTACCCAAGCTTCCACATAATTCGGATTCAAATTCAAGGCCTTATCAAAACAACGGATAGCGGCATTCGCGTCATGGGCCTTCGTTATGCACTCGTTGCCCATCAAGTAATATTCATGCGCATACTCTTTCTGGGTCTCACGAAGCGAATGCAACTCTTCCCGCAAAGCCTTAATCTGTGCCTTTTGACTATTCAACGCTTGCAATTTCAAACGAAGCAGCCGTTGTACCATCGGATTATCCAATTCATTCCGTTTAGATACAGCGGCGGCAAAAGCCTCGACCGCCTCTTGCATATTACCTAGCCGAAATCCCTGAGCCGCCCGACCATATTGTAGTTCCGCCTCACTTTCCTTGAGGCTTTTCTCTATTAACGCTTGGTTGTTGAATATTTGGCTGAATTCCACGATCTCTTTCCGGATAAAGATATCCCGGGAAGAGATCTTGCTTTTTAGCACCAATCCCTCCAATGAGGTACAACGGCTCAACGCCACATAGGTTTGTCCCCCGGCGAATACACCCCCGGTCAAATCAACTACCACCCGGCTAAAAGTCAAGCCTTGACTCTTATGCACCGTGATCGCCCAAGCCAAACGAATCGGCAATTGTTCGAACGTACCGACAATCTCTTCCTCGATCCGTCTCTCTTTCTCGTTATATTTGTATTTATAATTTCGCCATGAGGTAGGTTCCACCAAATGTTCCACACCGCTCTCCAGCAAGACATAAACATTTCCATTCTCATCGATACCCGATACCATACCAATCGTTCCGTTTACCCAACGACGCTCATAATCATTATCGATAAAAATAACCTGCGCCTGTTCCTTGATGGATAAATTCAGCTGGGTAGGTAATGAGGATTCCGGAAAATCCCCCTCGATCTTTCCCACGGAGACATATTCTTCTCCGGGAAGTTCGGCCAACTTCTTCTCATTGATAAAATCAACATGATCCCGGCGAGTGGCCAGCGTAATATACATATCCTCATTTTGCGGTTCGAAAGACGGGAAATAACGACCGTTCAACGTATCCAACTCCTGTTTTCTAGCGGCATTATTACGAATCCGATCCAATACATTGATAAAAACAGGATCGGTCTGGCGATACACCTTTTGCAACTCGATCGGTACTAAATTGATATCCTTGAACACACGAGCCGAGAAAAAGAAAGGGCTCGCATAGAACAAACTTAAGATCTCTTTTTGATCCGACGGAACAACCGGCTCCAACTGGAAGACATCTCCCACAAACAATAACTGCTTTCCACCGAAAGGTAATCGCATATTGCCGGAGTAAACTCTCAAGATACGATCCACACAATCAATAATATCCGCCCTCACCATCGATATCTCATCAATGATAATCAAATCGACCTCCGCTATAATCTTCCGTTTCTCCTTCGGATACTTGAAAAACTCAAAGATACGACCATGCGACAAACTTAAATCCGGATCATCCGGCAACATCGGCCGGAAAGGAAGCTTGAAAAAAGAATGCAAGGTAACGCCACCTGCATTTATGGCCGCTATTCCAGTAGGAGCCAGCACCACATACTTTTTCTTCGTATGATTACAGATATACTTCAAAAAGGTAGACTTGCCTGTCCCGGCTTTCCCTGTAAGGAAAACGGACTGGCGAGTGTGAGTGATCAGTTGCAAGGCATCCTGAAACTCCTTATTGTTCGTGTCTAACTGAAAGTCCAAGCATGTAATTTTTAGATGAGACAAAGCTATGAAAATATTTACAGATCACTCTAATAATATCCCTCAAAATATTTGGCAGTCTCCATAAAAATCACTTATTTTGTGATATCAAATTAATATCAAATATAAATCATCATGAAAGCAACTGAAAAGACATTCAACGGACTGAGAATCTCTGGGTTTCTTGCCCTTTTTCTCATACTGGCTCTATCGGGTCTTAGCTGCTATTTAATCGCAGGCATAAATGAGACTTGGAGCGTAATCACCGGCATCGTCGGACTCTGCCTGTTAGCGGTTTGTTTATTGGGAGTCATGGAAATCGAGCCCAATAATGCCCGAGTAATGCTCTTTTTCGGAAAATATAAAGGGACAATTACTGATAATGGATTTTTCTGGGTCAACCCGCTTTACAGCAAAAAGAAAATCACGTTACGTGCCCGTAATTTAGATGTCCCTCCTATCAAGGTAAACGATAAGGTCGGCAATCCGGTTATGATCGGGGCCGTGATGGTATGGAAAGTCAAGGATACTTATAGAGCGATGTTCGACATCGATTCTTCGTCCATTAGTATCTCTTCGAATAAATCATTCATATCAATGGGAGAATCCTCTGAATTATCCCAACGAATGCAGAATTATGAGAATTTCGTGCAGATACAAAGTGATGCCGCCATCCGTAAGATCGCTGGCATGTATGCCTATGATTATAACGAGAGCAAAGATCCCGTGACCTTACGGTCCGATGACGGGGAGGTGGCTCAAAAGCTGGAGGAGGAATTAAACAGCCGTCTGGCGATAGCAGGTATTGAGGTATTGGAAGCCCGTATCAATTACTTAGCGTATGCTTCCGAGATCGCCGGAGTCATGTTACGCCGCCAGCAAGCGGAAGCAATTATCGCCGCCAGAGAACGGATCGTGGAAGGAGCGGTTAGCATGGTTCAACTCGCCTTGAACAAACTGGATAAAGACAATGTTGTGGAACTGGATGAGGGACGAAAGGCCGCAATGGTCAGTAATCTGTTGGTTGTCCTTTGTGCTGACGAGGCAGCGCAACCTGTCGTAAATACCGGGACTCTACATCATTAATGTAAGAATTTAATATTAATACTAGTATATGGCCAAAAAAGATAATACTGTCAAAAGCTTCATCCTGCGGGTGGACGCTGATATGATGGAAGCTATCGAAGCTTGGGCTGCGGACGAATTTCGCAGCACCAATGGCCAAATCCAGTACATTCTGGACCAAGCCTTACGAAAGGCAGGACGGTTGAAGAAGAAAAGACTGCCCCGGCCACAAAACGACGACAAGTCATAAAAAAAGCCTGATCTTTCGATCAGGCTTTTTTATTAACGGCTAATGAACAGCCAAGCATCTTTATACTTTTCTATTTTTCGAAGTGTCGCCATGTAGCTCTCGGCATCCGCCCGGTTATTAAACTTATCCGCATAAATACGATATTTACCATCACGAACCACCTTGCTTACATTTTTACATTGCGCACGGTCTACACCGGATATATACTCATTCGCCTGCTCCTCTGTCGGGAAACTCGCTATCACGATATGATACATCTTCTTCGGTGCCCCGGATTTCACTTTCGGAGCGGGAGCAACAAGCTCTTTCTTTACCTCAGGAGCAGAAGCCGCTTTGGCAATCTCTGTCTCCTTAGTCGCTTCTATTTTGGGAGTTACCTCCGCTACCATCTCGTCCTCTTGGGATACTTGAATTTCCTCCAGCTGAGAAATCGGTTCCTCAAACCTATAATTTATCATCTCCGTAGGAACAAAACTAGCTGTATAAGCGGATAGGTTTACTTCTTTCACCGGAGTCGAAACCACAAAGAATAATGCGACAGCAGCAGCTGACGCCGCAACAACCCGGATCAACTTACGACTAACCGGGATATAGAACACATCTTTCTTTTTCTTACCCGTAAGTAAGGCAACCTCTTCCCGCTCTTCCTCCAACGATCGCAAAACCGGAAAATGAAACGATGATAAACCATACGAATCCGCATTAAATACCCCAGAATCGCCCGGCGTAAAAATGGTCTGCCCTTCCTCTCCTATAGAGAAAGTCCCGATTCGCCCCAATGTTATCCGCTTGTCTTGTTCCAAAGAAACATTCAAAGCCTCGATATCCTCTTCCAGCATCAATTGAGCTTTCCGGTAATCAACGCCATACGTCTGCATATACGACTCGGAAAGCAAGCCGTCTGTATGCTGTAGCGTTACATTGAACATAACCTCTTTACGCATCGGCCGAAACGAATGTTCCTCTTCCTGATACGTCGCCGGCAAAGTTTGCAGCACGAAACCACCAAACTTCGGCAAGATCACACAATCGTGCGTCAGCAACAAGCGTTCAATATGTGTTATTATCCTTAACATAGAGACAAAGGTAAATATCTTTATAGAAATAACAAAAAAAGAGCAGTTTTTTCCTTTGAAATGACCCGGAAAATTATATGCATGACATTCTCATTTCAAAATCCACATGACACCCATATAGTCATCCGACCCTCCATACTGGTCGCTAATTGATTTTGAGACATTATCCATATTGTAATCCAACTCTTCCGATGGATACATCCATCTTAACGGCATTTTATCAGAAGGTATATTCCTATTCGATTTCGGATTTATCGGAATATTCGGTACACCTGTCCTACGATATTCAAAGAAAGCATTGTAAGGTGTTTGAAGAAACGTCAATATGTACTTTTGCCAAATAATCTGACTCAACTGTTCTTGAAAAGCACTAGCGAACTTAACGCCTTGGTTTCCGAGATATTCTTGAATATAGGCATCTGTTATTTTTCGATTATGATGGAACATAACATCATCGGGGGTATTATCCGCCACAAACCGCATTGAAGAACGAACGCCTTCCTCATAATACTCTTTGGGACTTTTTGAGATAAAACCTCTCAGAGCCATCTCAGCCAGTATAAAATTTTGTTCTTGATAACTCAAGAAAAATACAGGCTCGCCCTCCGGCAGTTCCTCGTAGCGATCATTTATTTGAGAAACAGTTCCCTCACTCACAAAAGTCAAGATCTCAGACTCCGGTAAGGTCGGGTCTACTCCACCATAAGCATCCCATTCCGAGGGATCCAACTTGGCCTCTTCTGAGCTCGGTGTCGGTTTCGCATAATAAAATAAACGATAATCTTTCAAGGCTTTCAATTTATCAACAAAAAGATTAGTCATCCTGTCATTATTCACAAAACTATTAATTTCCTTAAAATAAGGATATTTCTGTCCAGCCTTATTAGAGTACACAACTTGGAAATTATCCGCACTCGACTCAAAAACAGGTCTGTTATTGATAATCTCATTGATTCTTTCCCGAACCTTTAAATCCGGATCATCGACCTTTTTATACAAATTAAGAAGCAACTTCAATTGCATAACATTCACAGCCTTACGCCATTTCGTCACATCCCCTCCATAAATATAATCACCCTCAAAATTAGTGCCAGCACTAAAGAGACGGTCCGCCTCATCCAATTCATTCAATAACCCGAGAAAAACATCTTTTTGAGAGTCATATTTCGGGAAATACACCTCTTCATCCTCAGCTCTTAAAGCTTCAGAATAAGGTATGTCCCCCACTTGCATTGTCAAATTGAAGAAAAAGAAAACCCGTACGAAATGAGACAATGCCGTATAGGAGTTTTTCAACTCATCATTCGTCGCAAAATCAATCATCTTCGAGGCATTCCGCAAATCTCTCAAAGCATCATAATTCGCTCCACCCAACAAATTGAATGCCAGATCTATATCATTAGCCTCTGTCCACGACAAATACTTAGCTAACAATTCATCCCGGATAAAATCCTTTCCATTCCCATTTTTATAAGTGGTAATATCACGTAACAGTTCTGTTGCCAACATCGCAGATGTTACTTTGTTAGTTGAGTCGGGATTTGTATTTACGCTTTCGAAATCATCACATCCAATCATACCCAACAAAACCAGTCCGCATATCAATATATTTTTAATTTTCATACGTTTAGCTTTTAAAATTCAACTTTCAAGTTTACACCTACATACCTTATAGACGGAGAAGATATATCCTCGCCCTCAATATCCTCAAAGCCATCCGGATCCGAGAATCTAAAATCTTTGGTCAACACAAATAAGTTCTGTCCGATAAAGCCGACATAACAGCTATTCATACTTAACTTACTAATAAACTTCTTCGGCAAATTATATCCGATTGACATTTCCCTCAATTTCAAGAACGTCTTTTTCTGAACTAATTTATCTGGATTATTATGGCTGCTTCTTACAAAATCCTCATAAGAAGTCTCGATATCATTCGGAGCGAATACCCGCGTATCTGATGTAATCCTGCCATATTGATCATATTTGACCTCGCCTGATACAATCTTGACACCTTCACCCACATAATTTTTCTTGCCATTCACCACCTCATCATATCTCCATTGATTGTCCGTATCCGGATGAGCGCCGGTTTCCAACATGTGGAATTCCGTATTCGACCATGATTTTCCACCAATACGGCCATCAAAATTGAGTGTCAGCGTAAAGTTCTTATACTTGAATACATTCGCTAGACCATACTCTAAATCCGGATCCGTATAACCAATCAAAGAGCTATATTGGCTCCTAGACATCAAGCCATTCGTATTAATAATATAATTACCATCCGGATCTTTGTCATAGCCTTTATATGAATAAGAATCCGTACGAGCGCCCACGTATGTCCACAAGTTATCCGGGCTGAAGCTCTCATCCAATTTAGCGTAATACCTCTTGCTCGTCGAAAGATTCAACGACACATCCCATGAGAAATCACGGACTTGCACCGGAGTAGCGTCAATAGAAATCTCCACTCCACGACGAACATATTCTTCGTCAATATTCATCAATCTCGATTTATATCCCGTAGCGGAAGATATCCTTTGGCTGATCGTATTATTATAAGTCAACTTATTGAAATAACTCACATCTAATTTCAAGCGATGTCCTTGCAAGAAGTGAATACCCGTACCTATTTCCCATGTACGATTCGTGATAGGCTTCACGTCGCCACGCAAATAATCCGGATAACTAGCCGTATTCAAGCCATCCCAAACATTCTGTTTAATCGTATAGGCCCGATCTAAATCATAAATAGCTAAATCAGTTTTAGAGACAGTCCACGATCCTCTCAATTTCCAGAAGGGTATCCAATCCGGCAAGCTTATTATATTAGAAGGAATAATACTCACTCCCACGGAAGGATAAAAATATGATTTATCATTTGAAGGCAAAGTAGAAGACCAGTCATTACGCCCTGTAGCCTCCAGATAATAAGTATCCTTATACCCCAATGTCAACGTACCGAACAGACTATTCACTTTTTTCGTCTTAGTCTCCGCATCCACGATCGGACTTTCTACGGAAGCTTTTATCGAATAAAAACCGGGAACAGACAAGCCATTCTTCGTGGAAGCTTCCAGATTCTTTGTTTTCGTATAATAAAGAGAACCTCCCAATAAACCGTCAACACTAAAATCACTCAGCTTCTTGTTAAACAGCAAGAAGAAATCATAATTCATGGTAAAACCAGTCTTCTTGCCCTCTTTATAATAACCCAGCGCTCCGTCTTCCCAGCCACCACGGCCTTTAGAGATCGTTCCCACCGAAGAACGAGTCACATTGTTATTCGCATAAGCGACTCCTCCCGCACGCAATTGCAATTTCATCCAAGGGAGTATCTCGTACTTAAAAGACAATGAACCATTCGTCGTAAAATTATTTATCGACTTAATCTTCTCATAAGCCTCAAAATAAGGATTATCATACCAATCCGTATAATGCCAATTCTGCTTTTCATTTGGGACAAGCCAATAATCCTTGTAATCCCGCAGATCATACTCCGGACCTGTCCATAATAAAATATTGTACATATATCCGGTACCATATCCATACCCAGCCGTATTCGGCGCAGATTCCTGCGTAAAGTTCATACTACCTTCCACGCTCGCCTTATTGCCTAGTTTCAGCTCTCCACCAATATTATACCAGAATTTATTCTTACGTGAATTCGGATATTGATTCTTATCATACAAATAAGACAAAGAAGTGCGGATGCTTCCATTCTTACCAGAAGATGATACACTGACCGTAGTATTACTGATCATACTAAACTCCAAGAAATTCTTAAAATTATTCTTACCCCTCGAAGTCAACTCCATTTCCCGATACTCTTTCTTAATAGGATCCCATTGCGTATAAACACGACCAATATCCAACTTATCGCCCCAGACATAATCTATATTATCAAATTTACCTCCAGACCCGGCGCTATAAGCCGTCTGCACCTCCGGTATTTTTAACTGTCCGGCATTAAACATATTACTGGTATTTACCTCTATAGAAAAGCCCTTATCACCCCCTTTCTTGGTGGTAATCATGATCGCTCCATTACCACCTCGGGAACCATACAACGCAGAGGCCGTAGCCCCTTTCAACACAGTGATGTTCTCAATCACATCCTGGTTGAAATCACTAAACGCTTGATTTGTAGGAACGCCATCTACGACAACCAAAGGCTCCTCTCCACGTAATTTTATCTTAGGAGCGACCCCAAATTCCGTAGAATTATACACTCGCATACCCGAGATCCTACCACTTAAACTCGTCGCGATATTCACGCCCTTAACTTTCTCCAATTCATCCCCCTTGAACTTTTGTGTAGCATAACCTAACGCTTTCTCTGAACGAGTAATACCCAAAGCGGTAACGACAACTTCCTCCAAGGCTTTTGAATCTTCATCAAGCACTATCTGGAGAACTTTTTTATCCCTAACAGGAACCTCTTTTTCTTGAAAACCGACATAAGATACCATTAGCACATTCCCAGCGGAAACATCCAAGGAAAAGTTTCCGTCCAGATCACTAATAGTGCCGTTAGTCGTTCCTTTTTCTACTACATTCGCACCAATCACGGGATCCCCGTGAGCATCTTTCACGACACCTGTTATTTTTACCTTTTTCGTCTGTTGACTAGCAATCGGTAAATCCTCTTTTTTCGTGTCTCGGCGTACGATTATTTGACGATTATTAATAATATACTCAATATCCGTTCCGCTGAATAATTTATCTAATATTATCTCTACAGACTGATCCCGAATATCCAGATTAACTTTCCTATGCAAATCAATGTTAGAACCATGATACACAAAAATAAACTCACTGTTTTTCTCAATGTATTCAAATACATCTTCTACCGTACGATCATTCATTTGAATGCTTAGCATAGTCCGCTGCGCATATAGGGAAGACGCATATATCGCAGATCCTCCAAAACTTACCAGACATAAGGCTAAACCAAGACTTTTGAGAAAATGATTTGATTCTCGGCAGAAATCTTCTTTTTTCTTCATACCTTTGTAATGTTTTTTCTTTAGTACGTAATTATTGATTAAACAAAGCTCTTGAGCCGGAAGATATGGCAGTATCTTCTGGCTCTCTTGTAAATGCAAACACGCTTACAGATCATTCCTTTCCCATAGGCAAATTATTTTAATAAAATTATATTATTCTCCCCGTCTCTCTCTTGGCGTAGAAAAAGAGATTGACAAATAATCTCAACAACTTCCTCCAAGTTCTCTCTCAGGTCCAATTTTCCTGAAATAGGTATTTCACCTATCTCTTTGCCAAATAAAATAGTCCGGCCATAATAACGAGACAACCGATTTAAGACCTCTCCAACCTTACGATCATTTAACAGCATCAAGTTATCTTTCCAACAAATATGTTCAAAGACATCTACCTTTTTGATCGATATCTCTTTACCCTTTAACTCAAGCATATCATCAGGGCTCAGCACATTCTTACCATTATCGCCATTTTTCACCTCGACCTGTCCTTCCACTAATACAACGGAAGCCGCAGGTTCATCCCGATAAGCACACACATTGAATCGAGTGCCAAGCACTTTTACCTCGATCGTACTCGTTTTAACAATAAAAGGGCGAGAAGGGTCCGCAGCAACTTCCAAATAGACCTCTCCATCCACTAATATCTCCCGCTTATCTTTAGCAAAAACCGTAGGAAAAATCACCCGGGTCTCTGCATTGATATACATTTTAGTACCATCTGAAAATACGATATTCGCACGCCGTCCTTTCGGTACTATTATTTGATCCGGCTCATCAATTTTAGTTTCTTGCTCATTCTTTTCTATTTGGTGTTCATCTACATTTGATTTGCCTACCGTATCATAAATTACCGTAGCTTCATCTTTCAGTTGAACCCAACCTTGATCCTTCACCAAGACAATCTCATCCCCCGGCAAGGCGCCAACATTCTTTTCCTCCAACAAGGCCAAAGGCAATGAAGATTTATCATGCCCCATCATCCAAAAATAACATCCCACGGCAAGAAGCAACATGACGGCGGCCGCTACGGAAGAAACAAGATAGCGTATACGTAAAACAGAGGTCTTACGGGGAGCATTCAAACGTTCCTCCAGTTTCTGCCAAGAAGAAAGTGCCAGTCGCAAATCCGCTCGCTCCTCTTCACGAACTTTACGCAACAAATCTTCTCCGGCTTGCCGAAATGAATCCTTCTCAACCATGTCCTGTTTCTTATTCACGAAATACCTTTTTACTCTTATTACGGATAGAATTCGTTTTGGTACTCACTTTTTACCGGGAAAAATAGCGAATCCGCCATTTTTTTTCATTCTTACAACCTCTTTTGCCATCCCTAGGGCACGGCTGTGCCACCTTGATGGCACAACTATGCCACACCGATGGCACAGCTTTGCCACTTGGATGGCACGACTGTGCCATCAAGGCGAAAATTATTGGCACAATATATCTTTGATATACTGCGACATAAAGAGAGTCCAAGAATACATTAAAGCTCCAACGAGAACCACCGCCTTAACTTACGGAGTGTTCTAGACAATAAATTTTTACTGGATTGGTAATTTATGCCTAAAATACTAGCTATCTCATTATGCCCCAATTCATTTACATAATAAAGATAAATGATCTCTCGCTGATGGGGAGAAAGTTTTGTCAAGGCTTTCATCAAAAGTTTAACCCGATCGTCCGTATCTGTCGTATCCAATGCGATACGGGAGAATAACTCATCCACTTGAAACACGTCCTCATATAAGGAGACATCCTCCATTTTCCTGTTTTTCTCGATCGTATCATACAGCTTATGTCTTAAAGCCTTAAGCAGATATCCTCTGACATTCGCCGTCGGAGAGAGGGAGGTATGGTTTTGAATCAAATTGATAAAAATATCCTGTACGCAATCTTCCACCAAGTTCTTGTCGGGAAGTAACTTGATTCCATAATTGCACAGCAATGCGTAAAATCGGCAATAAAGCTCACGGAAGGCTTCCTTATCTCCCTTCAGACACGATTCCCATAGCTTCTCATCGGATATTTCCATATAGATCATGTAGACAATAACTCCCACAGATTTGGCGCAAACATACAAAAAAACATTCAAATTCAGTTAAGAGCAATAAAAAATTACAAAAAAGCACGTACACCACCATGAATAGCGATGTACGTGCTTCTAAAAAATCACATGGGAAAATCACTTATACCGTTTGCCTTGCCACGGTATCATACCCGTCTGACGGATATGCTCCATCAAGCCATTGAACAAGTTTTTATACGTATCCGAAGATCGTTCCCCGATCGGACTTTGTTCCTTCGGATCTTCCTTTATATTAAAGAATTGGATAGGCTCCCAAGGAGTATTTTGTAAAATCTTGAAATCCCGGTATTGAGATGCGTAATATGCCTGACCTCCATATCGGGAATTACCTTCCCTTCGCACCCAATGCACCATTCGATCTCCGGTATCTTGTTCCTCACCCCGTAAAAGAGGCAAGATACTGATACCGTCGATCTCATGTGATACAGGCACGGCTGTCAGATCGCATAAGGTCGGGAACATATCCGAAAGCATGACGAAATTATCACGTACCGCCGGACGGATCTGGTTCTTCCAATAAATACCTCCGGCTACCCGGATCCCTCCCTCATACATATCCTGCTTCGCACCTCTGAACGGGCCGTTATTCGCACCCGCATCGTCCTGCCCTCCATTATCAGAGGTAAATATAATGATCGTATTCTCCAACTGGCCATTCTGTTCCAAGGCCTCATACACACGTCCGACGTTATAATCCAAATGCTCAATCAAGGCGACAATCTTAGCACGCTTCTCTGGAAGTGACGGTTCACGCTTTTTCACCTTTTCCAGCCATTCCTGAGGAGGTTGTATCGGGGTATGTGGGGCATTATAAGCTAGATACAAGAAGAAAGGCTCTTGCTTTTGCTTCATATCCGACAGGTAACGGATCGCCCAATCAGAGAAAATCTCTGTAGCATGCCCTTGTGGATCGATCTCTTTCAAGTTCTCACGCATATAATTATTCCCGAAACGACGATGGGTATAATAATCATCCATCATATCCCCTAAAAATCCCCGGTAGAAATCGAACCCCCTTTCCGTAGGGGTATTCGGAGACTCTAATCCTAGATTCCATTTTCCAACCATCGCATTATGATAGCCTCTTTTCTTCAACATCTGGGGTAATAATACGGCATCCTCCGACAGATACCCCCAACTATCCTCTTTATGCGTACGAATGACTCCCGGTACACCTACCATATCCGGATAACGCCCGGTTAATAACGAGGCTCTACTAGGAGAGGAGACCGGACAGTTCGCATGGAAATTCGTGAAACGAACTCCTTCTTTTAATAATTTATCGATATGTGGAGTTTGAATGTCCTTGGCGGCTCCTTGACAGGACAAATCGCCATATCCCAAATCATCCACCAAAATTAGCAGGATATTCGGGCTATCCGGCAAAGCCTTTGTTTGTGCGGAAGCTGCGGAAAAAGCCAATCCGCAAGCCGCTGTTAGTATATATTTATTCATCTAATCTAGTGTTTTTAAATGTCCCATTACATCATATCACATACGGAAGGTTTGATCTTCATTCCTTTCTTATGTTTCTCACCGGCCTCGATCAGTAATTTCACGATCTCCGGATGCTTCTCCGCCTGATTGAACCTCTCCGAGATATCTGTCTCCACGTTATACAACAAGGGTTCTGCCGGAGTCTCGATCTTACAGGTTCGCAGATATTGGTCCTTGATCGTCTTAAAATAATACTTCCACTCCCCTTTACGGATCGCCATCAACTCGCTTCCCCACCAATAATAAACTTCATCACGGGCGGAATGCTTTTCCTCAAACAATAATCCGGTTTGATTCACGCCATCCAATACAAGATCTTTCGGTTGCTCGATACCCGCCATCGAGAGGAAAGTCGGATATAAATCCATCGAGGTCATAATCTCATCGTTGATCGCCGGATTGATTTTTCCCGGCATCCAACAAATGGCCGGAACCCGGAAGCCACCTTCCCACCAAGTACCCTTGCCATCCTTCAACGGACCTGCGGAACCACCATTCTCATGCTCCGTCAGCCAAGGGCCGTTATCGCTGGTAAAAATAACAAACGTATTCTCGTCCAAGCCATTTTCACGCAGAGCCTTCAACACCTCCCCAACGCTCCAGTCTATTTCCTCAACCACATCTCCGTACAGGCCTCGTTTGCTCGTTCCCTCGAAACGGGCATTCGTGTACAATGGGATATGCGGGAAGGTATGAGCGAAATAAAGGAAGAAAGGTTCCTTTGAATGATCCTTGATGAACGATACCGCTTTCTCCGTATAGCGACGGGTTAATTCTCCCTGATCCGGTTCCGATTCGATTTGCTTACCATCCACTATCAATGGAGTCGGAGGAAAATTCCGTGCATGCGCACCTTTATTCTGAACGGGGCTCATATCATTGGAATAAGGTATGCCGAAATAGGTATCAAAACCATGATCCGTCGGTAAATAGGGAGAAAACGCTCCTAAATGCCATTTGCCTACACAGCCGGTCGCATACCCGTTTTGTTGTAAAACTTTGGCTATCGTAACCTCGTCTTGCCCTAACCCGGCCTTTGAGTTAGGGAAAAGTACGGCCACACGATCTCCATACAATCCATTTCGAACCGGCAAACGTCCGGTCATTAACGCGGCCCGACTTGGCGTAGAGACCCCAGCCCCCACATAAAACTGGGTCAGCTTCATTCCTTCACAAGCCATACGGTCTATATTCGGTGTGCGGATCGTGGGATTCCCATAGCAACTCAAATCCCCATATCCCATATCGTCACAGAATATGATTACAAAATTAGGCTTATTGGCCGCATCCGAGGCAGCGTTCAAGCTCAAGCTGTTCGATAATACCGCCGCTGTTAAAACAGACAATGATTTCAGTGTTTTCATATGCGTATCTTTTTATTTAAGTAAACGGGGAAAAGGTTCATCTATAATACCGGCAGGACGCTGGTTCCGGCCTTCATATCCCCAATCTCCCATATCACTACGAACCTGTTCGATCCATTGATTCATCTTCGTTACTACTTCGGGATATTTATCGATGACATTGGTTGTTTCCGACAAATCATTCGCCAAATTATATAAACGAGCTTCACCGACTTCCGTATCCGGGAAGTGAGGGCCTTTGATACGTTCCTTCAAAGGTAAATGATACTTCCAGTTTCCCCAACGTACCGCCTGTAATTGTTGTTTCTGGTAATAATAGAAAGTCTCCGTGGGCGATGCCATCGATTCTCCCTCCAAGATTCCAGACACATTATGCCCATCTATCACCCGGTCGGAAGGAACTGCATAACCGCAATAATGCGCCAATGTCGGTAAGAAATCCATCGAAGTCACCAGATTATCAGTTTCCTGTCCCGCCGGTATTTTAGCGGGCCATCTCATTATACAAGGCACCCTGAACCCACCTTCATACGTCGTACCCTTTTGGCCTCTCAACGGACGGTTCGTACCGCCGAAGTGTTCATCCGCACCATTATCGGAAGTAAAGATAATCAAGGTATTTTGATCCAATCCTTCCTCCTTTAAAGTCTCAAGCAAGACTCCCATCGACCAATCCAATTCCTCGGTCGCATCTCCATAGAGTCCGTTCTGAGACTTTCCCTTGAAAGCGGGAGAAGCCGCTAACGGATTATGAGTCATATTATGGCACAAGTAAATAAAGAACGGAGATTCCTTATGAGACTTTATAAACTCCACAGTCTTATTGGTATAACGAATCGTCAAGGAATCATGACCGACAGGAGCCACTATTACCTCCTCCTGTTCCATCAAGGGTAACGGACAATACGGACGATCCATATCGTTACTATAAGGAATACCATAATAGTAGTCGAAACCCTGCCGGGTAGGAAGAAATGGCAATTGATCCCCTAGATGCCATTTCCCGATACAAGCCGTCGCATATCCCTGCTCCTTCATCAACTCGGCGATCGTTATCTCACCGGGATTCAAGCCTTTATGCGAAGCTGGAAATAGCACTTGCCTCCCTTTGGACATCAAAGGTGTAGGGTCCGCATTTACATGCATGGAGACTCGCCTTGGATAACACCCTGTCAATAAAGCCGATCTGGAAGGTGTGCTCACGCTCGAACCCACATAAAAATCGGTCAGTCGTATTCCCTCTTTAGCCATCTGGTCGATATGGGGAGTACGATGCTTCGTACTCCCGTAACAACCTAAATCCCCATATCCGAAATCATCGATAAATACGATGATCACATTTGGCCTTTCCGCCGCTTGAGTAGCCACGGCCGCTCCTGAAAAGGCTAATACCGATATTATGTTAGATATAAGTTTCATTTCATTTTTCTTTTAGTTGCACATTACCAACCCGGATTCTGATCCAAATTCGGATTCAAAGAACGCTCGCTATCAGGAATCGGTAATAAATCGTAATATTCCAAATAGCCATTTGGGAACTTCGTCTCGATCACGCTACCCTCATGATCCTTAATAATCATAGGGTAAAGTTCCTTACCGATTTTCCAACGTTTTACATCTGACCAATAACGTCCTTCTAATGCTAACTCAATCCGTCTCTCATGTCTCACTTTCTCACGAGCCTCCTCACGGCTCATAGATGTCGGCAGCAAAGAGATCTTAACGTCATCCCTTTCCGTACGGATCCGGTTAAGGATAGCGATCGCATCCGCCACATTTCCATTCGTCTCAATAATCGCCTCCGCTTTTGACAATAAGACATCCGCATATCTCAGTATGATATCATTGATATAAGACTGCCCGGAAGGAGGAAGCTTTGACTCATCCTGAATCCGATATTTACGGGTACTTAAATGTTTCAACCGATTACCGGCATGATTAAACGCACCTCCCGGATACAGGTAATTAGGGAAACGATAGCCCAAGAAATAAGAACCCGGAAGTACAGCCGTGAAACCTAAACGAGGATCCCGGTTCTCATAAGGATTCTCGGGATCTACAGGAGAGCCGTCGATCGTCTCATAAGCCGCTACCAAATCATCCGTAGGGACATAACGGCTTCCACGGGTCCAACTTCCGGTACCCGTTCCGCAATACTGGTCAATATAGGAACCTTGCGAATTCTCGCCTTCAATATATTGGATATCAAACAATACTTCCTTATTGTTCTCATTAGCCGGATCAAACAAACCCTCATAACTATGGAATAGACCATATTTCTTCAACGCATCAATTTGCTCGACACAAGACAGAACCTCCTTGTATTTACCTTGGTATAAGTAGGCTCGCATTTTCATACCTAAAGCCGCCCCCTTGGTAGCACGCCCCGGCTCAGGAGCATCCACTCCCAGATTGGTGATCGCAACCTCATAATCATCCAGCGCTTGTTGCCAAGTCTCCTCCAAACTCGCCCGCTTCAAGCTACGAGCTTCTTCCGTGGAAATGTCCGTCAATATAATAGGTACCCCACCATAGGTTTCCGCTAGCACGGAATAAGCCAGTCCCCGTAGAAAATGAGTCTCACCTGAATATTTGGCTTTCGCTTCTTCCGATAAATCCACTAAATCCATACAGGCCAACAAATAGTTTGCCCGGGAGATTATCTCGTAACATCTTTTCCAACGATACGTTACGACTCCTCCGTCACTAGAGCTCAATCGCCCGGCACCCAACTTATTAAAAACCTCATCCGTTCCCCAGTTAAATGCGTTAGGGGTAGCTCCATCCGTTATGCCAAAGCCAAACAAGCCTTGATTATAAACCTCTTTTTCCCTCAATTGAGCATAGACACCATTTAAAAGGAGTTTGATATCCGATTCATTTTCCGGGAAACTCGCCGAAGTAATCTTATCCTCAGGATACAAATCCAAATAATTCTCCATACATCCCGTGAAAGAGACACATAGTATAATTGATAAGCAATATGCTAATAACTGTTTCATACTTTTAGAAATTAAGATTTATACCAAATGTAAATATTCTCGGAGTCGGGTAATAATTGGTACCCGAATCAAACGTATTTCTTTCCGGATCATATCCTTCATACCCTTTTTTCCACATAATCGTAAACAGGTTCTGGGCATTCGCATATACATACAACCGTTGCATTTTTAGCTTTGAGGTAATCCATTCAGGGAACGCATAACCTAATTGTAAGTTCTTCAATTTCAAGAAATCGATACGATGTACCCAAAATGAGGAGTCATACGTGTCCCATGAAGAGTCAAACCGAAGCATCGGTATATTTGAGTCCGGATTCTCTGGGCTCCACGCATCCCGCCATTTATCAGAAATAGTCAGCCATTCGTATTGCATACGGGTCATGCCGCTCTTCGTAAACGCATTCGCCTGTCCCAAACCTTGGAATAAGATATTTAAGTCAAACCCTTTATAGCGTAAGCCGGCAGTAAGTCCATACGTAATTTTAGGAATCGTATTACCAAGTACTTGTTTATCTTGATAGTCTAATTTTCCATCATTATTAACATCCTCGTATTTCAGATTTCCCATTTCCGGCTTAAGCCCATTGCTATGCATATTTTGAGCGGCTTCTTCGTCCGATTGATAGATGCCAACCGCTTTATAGCCATACAAAGCCTTATACGGATATCCCTCACGAATCAAATAAAGCTGGTCCGGAGAGTTTCCACCTTGAAATTTCGTTACTTTATTATCGATATACGTAAAGTTTAGTCCTACGTTAAATCCAAGGCGATCTCTGCTCGTCTCAAGATTATCATAATTCACGACTAACTCAAAACCATTATTTTTCATCTCGCCCACATTCTCAAACGGCGCGGTCTTATCCCCTAATACGTTTGGTATTGGCAATTGAACGATAATATCGGTTGTTTTTTTATTGAAGTAATCAGCTTCTATATTCAACTTATTACCTAAGAAGCCCAAATCCACGCCAATATCCAAGGAAGAGGTAGTTTCCCAAGTAATATCCTCATCCACCAAAGCGGTTACGGCAGCACCCGGAGCCAATGAGCCTCCATAATTATAACTCAAGTCATAATTTTGGGAGATCACTGTTAAATAAGGCCAATATCCTTCAATGGTTTGATTGCCTAATTGTCCCCACGACGCACGTAGTTTCAAATTAGAAAACAGATTCAAGTTCTTAATAAACGCCTCTTCACTCAAACGCCATCCTGCAGAGAAGCCCGGAAAAACACCCCAGCGATTTCCCCGTTTAAAACGAGAGGAGGCATCGGCACGGAGATTCATCTCAAATAAATATTTATCCGCAAAGGCATAATTCAATCGACCAAAATAAGATGCCATGCGTAGACCTTCAAAATTTCCCTCTCCCTTGATACCTTCCGTTCCCGCATCCACTTGGGTTAATCCTTCTTTGGGTGGGTTGGTTCTTCGGGCAAATACGTTCTTTATACTGTAATTCTCCAATTGGGTACCAAGGATAGCGGCAACATAATGCTTATCCGCAAATCGCTTGCTATAGTTTAATGTCGCTTGGAAATTATTACGCATGGTCGATACTTGCTCTCTACTCAACACAATACCATCACGATTGTAATTTTTCGGTATCGTCTCTATGCCAGAATCCGTATATCCATAAAGGGTCTCATTATATTTATCAACCATTTTCCAATTACCATTAGAGGCCCATGTTACTTGTAAGTTCAAGTCTTTCGTAAAATCTACGGTAGCGAAAGCATTTACAGCCATATAATCCTTGGATGTTTTAGTCGCCCCGTTCGAAGCGTCTATAACCGGCTGATAAGTCGTATACAATAAAGTACCATCATCCTTAATCGCTTCTACCGAACCGAAACGGCCATCCCGGGTATATGGAGCGATGAAAGGAGCCGCACCTTGTTGCTGTTCGAATACACGGAACAAATCAAAAGGCTCTTGGGAATTCCTACGAGTATAATTCAAACGAGCGCCAACTCTCAACCATGAATTCACTTTATACTCCACATTTGCCCGGATACCGAACCGCTCCGCCTTAGAGTTCATCAAAATACCTTCCTGACTCAAATAGTTCAAAGACAAGAAGGAAGATAGTTTCTCCGATCCACCGCGAATAGATAAATTATGCCCTGTTATTAAAGCATTCCGATAAAGAGAGTCATACCAATCCGTATTCGGGTATTTATAAGGATCTGTTCCATTAGCGAAATTAGAGATCAATGTTTCCGAGAAAAGAGGGTTCTCTCCCCCATTCACCAAAGCTTGATTCGCCATAGTCATATGCTCGGCGCTATTCGTCACTAAATCAAAATGACGTCCGATCTGCTGCATTCCGACGTAAGAGTTCAACTCTACTTGGGTTTTCTCATTATTCTTTCCCATCTTCGTCGTAACCAAAACGACACCGTTAGCGGCCTTTGATCCGTAAATAGCCGCACTAGCCGCATCCTTCAAGACTGTGATACTTTCGATGTCACTCGGATTTACTTGGCTGAATACCCCTTCTACTCCGTCAATAATCACCAACGGGTCCGAATTATTCAATGTACCCCAGCCACGAATTCTCAATTGCGCTCCATCATCTCCCGGCTTACCCGAATTCTGGCTGATCCACACGCCGGAAACCTTTCCGGAAAGTGCTTGAGAAGCATCAGTGATCGGACGGTTCGCCAATTCCTCATCAAACTTCACGGAAGAAACAGAACCTGTCAAATTTACTTTCTTCTGGGTTCCATAACCTACAACTACGACCTCATCCAAAGCCTGTGTATCCTCCCTTAAACGTACATTCAATGAAGTCTGTCCCGCAATAGCGACAGTTGTTGGCATAAAGCCGATATAAGAAAATTGAAGTGTCGCGTTATCCGATACCTCCAAAATAAATTTACCATCAAAGTCTGTTATCGTACCATTTGTAGTACCTTTCTCCACAACATTCGCTCCAATGATAGGTTCCCCTTTTGAATCGACAACAACACCCGTTATTTTTTTGGCTTGCTGGGTGACCGCATTCGCTAGAGGTTTTTCAAATAAGTAGATCTTTCCATTTTTAACTTCATAACTTAATGACGTGCCCTCCGTTATTTTATCCAATACATTTGTCAATTCTGCATTCGTAAAATTAACGCTCACTCTCCGATTCAAATCTACGATTTGTTTGCTATACGCAACACTCAACCCGGTTTGGTGGGTGATGGTAGCTAAAACTTTCTCCACTTTCGCATTGTCCAGCACAATAGAAACCCGCTGAGCCGAGGCGGTAGCCGTGAAACTCAGCAAGGATATGACTAAAAATAGAAAGGTTAACTTCATGGCATTCGGTATTTTCTCAATTAATATTAAAAGGCACCTACGCCGAGGGCTTTCTTGCTTTTCTTTCATATATTTGTATTGATTTTAATAGTTGGTATTAGAAATTTATTTTTAATACGATCGGCAGCCGAAAAGGGTAGGAGCTTTTCGGCTGTTCTTATGTTATCTATTTATGAGGAATCCATACGCATATCTATTTTAAGGTTAACACTCTGTTTCCTGCTCTCCTATCAAATAGACACACGACAAATCTAAAAGGATGAGTCGTTATAGCTAATTTTTTTATTTTTTCATCCGGACTTCTATCTTGCCCCCTTTTTCCTCGAATAGTACAGGCGTGATTTTTTCCAATTCTTTTAATACCGTGGTCAAATTGACGCTATCGGTCGTTATCGTATACGTATATCGCAAAGCGGCAGAATCCTTCACGTCAAAGGATATATCATAAGTTCGAGCCAATGTTTTCATTACGTCCGATAAAGGGGCGCTCTTAAATACGAGCACATTACGTCTCCATGCCGAATACATCTTGACATCGTGGGAACGGAGTACCTCACAACGTCCGGAAGCCTTGTTATAAACCGCTTTTTCTCCCGGGCGTAATTGATAAGATTTGAAGGATCTTGATTTCAACTCGATAGATCCTGTCTCTAAAGCGACGAATATAGCTTCTTCCTCCGGATAGGCTTTCACATCAAAGGTAGTACCCAACACTTTTATATCCATATAAGAAAGATCCACGATAAAAGGCCGATTCTTGTTCTTGGCGACCTCGAACCAAGCCTCTCCTTCCAAATAAACCTTACGTTCGGAGAGACCGAATTTTTTCGGATAACGAATACGGCTTCCCGAATTCAAATGGACCTTACTCCCATCTTGAAAAAGCACTTGCATGCGTTCCCCATTAGGTACGTACACCTCGTCATACCCACCATCCGCCAACAAATCCACTTGTGAGTTTATGCGTATGAAAAGTCCTATAATTAAAGCGATCGGTATAAAGACCGCAGCCGCATACGCTATAAAACGGCGTATTTTTTGTCGGCGGAGTTGCCGCATAATATTCTGATACATTACGGCTGAGGGTATCGGATGGTCGATCCATGCCTCTTCCTCCCCCATATGAATCGTTTTCTCATCCTGATCGATACGCTCAGCAAGCCATGCCTGTCCTTCCGGGGTCTTAAACCAACGAACAACCTCACAAGACTCCTCGGAAGTAGCCTCATTATTTAGCGTTTTCTCTATGATCGATAGATCGGGTATTTTCATATGCATTTCCTTTTATCAATTGACACGCAAAGCCATCAATAGGATGAGTTCCACAAATATAAAAGAAATAAAAATAGTCTCTCGAAATGTGCCCGCAGTATTTTTATCGCTTGCGCATAATGTGTTTTTACCGTGGGGACCGAGATATTCATCTTATCGGCGATTTCTTGATTAGATAGATTCCCTTTCAGCTTATACAGACAGACTTGGCGTTTCTGCTCCGGCAAATGATCGATCGCTTGGTAAAAATGAGACATCATATCTTGTTCCTCTATCTTTATAAGCAGTTCATCCTCATATTCCGGCGCTGATTGTACGATCTCATAATTTTTCTCTACGGCGCTATTATTATTCCGGATCTCATTTAATACGTGATTCTTTAGCATTGTATAGAGATAGTTCCTTAAATTCACGTTCACCATCAGTAGGGAACGTGCCTCCCACAATTTCAGAAAAACTTGCTGTACGGCATCTTCCGAAGAATATGTACTTTTCAAATATTTATAGGCCAACACATACAATAATTTATGATACCGCTCATAAATAACAGTAAACGCATCCTCGCTCCCCTGCCTCAATGAGGTGAGCAGATCTTCATCGCTCCGTATGGATTTCTGAAAAAAAGACATTCGAGAAGACTATATAATATACGATTCGCTATTTAACAGACGTTCCGCTTCCTCCTTCATGGCATCCGGCACCTGTGTAACCGCACCTTCACTGATCGATCGGATAAATTCCGGATACTCTTTACGGTAAACATCCAACATCCGGTTCGCAAAAACAAACATCATCGTATATTGGATATTCGCCATCCGATCACACATTTTTATAAAAGAAGCGAATTTAGTCTGCCGTATTCCTTGATAATACAGGTCATTCGCCCGTTCTCCCCGGTTTCGTCCTTTTTCATTCGTTAAGGCGTATACGATTTCTGGAACTTGGTCTTCCAGGTGCTGTCTCACGCCTTCCGGCAAGACAAAGCCTCCCCCCTTGAACTCTTTCAGGAATTTCACGACATCATTATAGGTCATCCGTGCATCTTCTATCGTATCATGCAGAAAAGCAGAGGCATACAAAATCAGTATATCCGCCTCGGTCTCAGCTACCAGATATCCGTAGCGAGAGACATACGATACCGTCATTTTCAGATGAAATCCATAAGGCAACACATGATCATATTTCTGATTCACATCATCATGTATACGAAAAGCAGCCTTCTCCATACTGCAGATCCAAGGATAATAACGCTTTACTAGAGCGATAAATGATTGTTTTTCCATTCTTTCGATACTAAAGATTAATCTTTACGCATGGCAATAATACACAGTTCCGAAACCGCTGTTTCCGAAACGGCGGTTTCTACAATGCGAAGATATATAAATAATCGAATTAAATCACTCTATATCAAATTATTTAATACGGACTCCCACACGTGCAAGTGAAACATACCGTTTCCTTTCTTTATTATGGATATAATTATTATATTTGCAATAAAATGTATTTATATTATGGAGACAATCGCAATGATGAATCCTTTTGTCGTGGGTAGATATGTATCAGACAAATATTTTTGTGACCGTGAGGGAGAGACAAGCTTCTTGATTAAACAGATTGAGAACGGACGTAATGTCGCATTGATTTCTCCACGCCGTTTGGGTAAGACCGGATTGATCCAACATCTTTTTCATCAAGAATCGATAGAAAAAAATTATCATGCGTTCTTTGTGGATATTTATGCCACTACTTCATTAACAGAGTTCGTATATCTATTAGGAAAAGCCATCTATGACGAATTGAAGCCAAAGAAAACGGTTTGGACGGAACGGTTCTTTCAAATCATAACCTCATTGCGTGCGGGTTTTAAACTGGATATGGTAACCGGAGAACCTTGTTTTGATATTGGGCTAGGAGACATTCAAGCACCACAAACAACACTTGATGAGATCTTCGCTTATCTAGAGACCGCAGATAAACCATGTATCGTGGCGATCGATGAGTTCCAACAAATTGGCGGCTATGAGGAGAAAAATGGAGAAGCGTTGTTGCGAACCAAGATTCAACAATGCAAGCAGACTATGTTTATCTTCTCCGGCAGTAAACGCCATTTGATGAGTAATATGTTTAATTCCTCTTCCAAGCCTTTTTATCAAAGCGCTATTAGTATAGGACTTGAGCCAATACCCATTCATATCTATGTGGAGTTCGCCAACCGGCTTTTTGAGCAAAGGGGAAAGCTTATTGACAAATCCGTAATAGAAGAAGTTTATCGGATGTTCGATGGCTATACTTGGTTTGTGCAAATGATAATGAACGAACTTTTCGCATTGACCGAAGAGGGTGAGCGTTGTAGTATGGATAAGATAGAAATAGCCCGCAAGAATGTGATTCTAACACAAGAAAGTAGTTACAAGGATCTACTTGCCAATCTTGCTCCCAAACAAAAACTTGTTTTACAAGCTATCGCCAAAGAGGGCAGAGCAGAAGGTCTCACGTCATCAGCATTTATCAAAAAATACAAGCTACCTTCAGCCAGTTCTGTACAATCTGCGGTCAAACCTCTGTTGAAAAATGATTTGATAACACAGGAAGATGGCTTTTATAGGGTATATGACTACTTTTTTGCGGATTGGATGGCTAGAATATATTGACTCTCTTGTATGTAAATGTCAGAAAAATAAGCAAATCTTAGTAGTCACTATCCGTTACTGAAGTAAATAATTTACGACTTGAAATACAGGCCCCTTATGCGATGAAAAATCGAGTAGAAAAAGTAAGTAAACTTACTTTAGGACTGATAATAAGGCATTTAAGCAGCTCATCCAATCGTTTACAAAGGGCTTCTCAAGTGGTTAGTTATTCACTTCTCAAGCCGTAAGCTAGCGGCTAGGTATAGCCGCTAGTTATTCACTCGACAAGCCGTTAGTTATTCACTTCAGAAGCCTATTACACCCTGCAAAACAGATAAAATTAGGGAGAAAAGAAGAGTAACCATCAAATAATATCCAGCCGTTCTCTCAGTTGTTTAAAATAGCGATGCGAGGCGATCCTCTCCTCTTCTTGGAAGGGGGGATAGAACTCGCATCGTAAGGTCTTATTCTCGATGAACATCAAATAAGTCAAGTTCACAATGCAATCTTGGCTTATTTGAACAAACGTATTATTGATAGACAACAAATCTTTCGCTGTCGTGCTCATTTTTAGTTTATGAGTAGTACGGGAAGTCAAGACAATCTGCCAGCAACGCTGATCTCCCAAGAACTGAAACAGGAATATCTCCTCACAACGGACTAGCAAAAGACCCGAAACGGTTTGGATCGCAAATCGACTATCCCGATTCAATATTTTCCGCAAAGATCTCTCCATGCAGGCAACATCCGCAGGTTCTGTCGTATGAAAACGTTCGATGAGTGCCGCTAACTCATCAATTAAATAAGGTTTTAACAAATAATCAAACGCAGAGGCACGTAGGGCATCCAATATATATTTATCGTATACCGTATAGAAAACGACTCTCAAGTTCGGAAGAATATCATCCCGTATATCATCCAGCAAATCAAAGCCAGACATGTCCGGAAGTTCCACATCCAAAAACACCAAATCCGGTTGATACTTAAGGATATGCCTCTTGCCCAATTCCGCCGTTGTCGCTGTATCTAATATCCTTACCTCCGAGAAGGCCAATAGATCGTTTTGCAATTTCTGGATCGATCCAAGGTCATCATCTATGATTATTACTGTTATTTCCGGTTCCATACACGCTTCCATTTTCCAACAAAGTAAAATATTTATTGTTAAGATAAAAAATTAACGACTTACCATAAATAGTGCTTTTTACATATAAGTTGCAATATTTACGTTTATCCTTGCGTTTTTCATGTTTATCTGTCATTTTTTATTTTAACGATAATAAAGAGAGAGTCCCCTCTTCGCCTTATGAAAAGAGAGGACTTTTTGTGTTTACTTAAAAAAGCAAATATATTCTCTATTTTTTAACCATCTTAAAAATATAGATTTTACCCTCTTGAGTTATTCTCACAATGTAATGCCCTGCCCGTAAATCCGAGACATTTACGGAGGATAAGGTCCCTTTCATCGTTTTAACAACCTGCCCTAAAGAAGAAATCAACTCCACTTGTCCATCACCCTGCAAACCTAAAATTGTAAAGGAAGAAGACACGACTGCCGGATAAATATATATAGATTCCGAACTAAGCTCTTCCACACTTGTAACCAGATTGACCGTAATATAACTATCCGCTTTAAAATTACCATCTTCCGTTTTTACCGAAATGACCGCATTACCTACTTTATTGCCGGAAACTAAGCCTACTTCATTCACAGAAGCCACAGAAACGTCACTACTGCTCCATGATACTTTCTTATTTGTCGCATCAGAAGGCTTCACCCTGGCTGATAATTGAATAGTCTCACCGACGTTTAAATTATAGCTATCCGGGGTTACTGTCACACCCGTCACTTTTACCGTCGTCACAGGAGGAGTAGGAGGAGTACTGCTTTTCGTAACCGTAACCGAGCAATTTGCGGTAAAACCACCATCCTCTGTTTCCACCTTGATAGTCGTAGTTCCTTCTTTTACGCCTGTAATTACTCCTAAGGAAGATACAGTAGCCACGCTTTCATCACCACTGCTCCATTGCACGTTTTTATTTGTCGCATCAGCAGGTAAGATGGTAGCGGATAATGTAACAGTCTTTCCCTCCTCAACAGAGAGGGTCGTAGAGGATAGCTGGATACCGGTAACGGCTGTATACATCGCAATTGGAATGGTTGGAAGAGATTCTGTTTTTGATTGGAGATAAGCCTCGAAAGGGAGTATATCTCGACTACCATTCTCAAAAGCATTTCCAGCCTCTGTTACTGCATAAATACCATCAGCAACAAGCACTCGCGTAAAAACACCAATCATATCATATTGAGAACACTCTTGCCGATAAGATAATTCCGAAGCGGCTATAGATATATTTTCACCCGCAAAGAAAGTTACCTCACCCGCTACCCGGTCACCCCCAGCCGAAACCATATTAATCAGATAAGGGGTATTCGCCTTCAAATAAGGTTTCGCCACATTCCCGTCTGTGTATTCAAAGCCCTTATCCGTCAAAGTCGCTATAAAGAAATCGCCGGACTCCAGACCATCAGAAGAGGACACTGGTTTCAAAATCCTCTCCCCTGCCTTAATGACGTTCACGTCAAAAGGTAAACAAATAGTTTCCCAGCCAGGAAGAGTCGCAGATCTTAATAATTCATTGTTTTCAAATTCTCTTTTATAATAGGCAGAGCCTACCGTAAAAGCTTCTGGCGTATGAAACGGTTGATGCTCTACCAAGACTAATCGATCGGCCTCCTTGCCAACAACAATGTTCACATCCTCACCCCATCGCTCCGGCACCTTAGTTCCTTCATCAACAAAAACCACACAATTTGGGTTTGTTCCTTTGAAAGCATCAGTTGAAAGATTGTTCACGCCAGACAAGTCCGGTAATTTCACGGAAGTCAAAACCGTACTATTCGTAAACACATCTTCCAAAGTAACATCTTCACTTAATACAACATCACTCATATCTACCGAAGATAGTTTATCATTCGTTCCTTCTTCCGGCTGTAGTTTCTCCTTTAAATCAGCTAAATTCTCCTTTGTCCATGTACCGGTCAACTGGATATTCTCGGTCATCTCATCCACACCTTCCAGCGCATCAGGAGCAATTACGACAGGCAGGGTTAGCACCCACGGTTGACTGGGATATCCCACCTGTCGCAAATTCTCGAACGAGAAACTACCTAAGGTCGCCAATTCCTTATTTTTCTCCCGGTCATATATCCTAAAATAAACCGAATCCCCGGCTACCTCATTACTTCGTACCCTTAGATAATAATAAGAAGCGTCTTTTACGGATTGCGCCTCCGCGATCCCTCGGCATTCATCTCCTACAAAAGCTGCCACAACAAGATCAGCCACAACAGGTTTATTATCTTGCCGCAACACAAGATAAACACTCATATCGTATTGGTAGGCATGAATATCACAACTCCAGCCCAGATCGGTTGCCGCTCTTCCCGAAAGAGGGAAGAGTAGCATGATCACATTTATTAAAAATAAACTTATTGTTCTCATATAAACATTTTGCATATATTATTACTCAATCGCATAATCACTTAGAGACCTTGATGATTTTATGATAAAGAATCTCTTTCTCCTTTTTAATCATCAAGATATAAACTCCGTCAGAAAGGGATGAGACATCCAAGCGATTGTCGCCATTCAAGTCTTTAGTCAAGACTGGCACACCATTTATATTCAATACAGAAATACTCTTTATATTAGAGTAATCACCTTTGAAATATAAGATTCGGCTTACCGGATTCGGATAGAAACCAAAAGTACCATCCAACGTCTCAGTTCCTGTAATAAAGCCTGTGAGATGTAATGCGTAAGGTTCATCCAAGGTTCCTAACGACGACTCTCCAAAAGATACGGTCTCTCGAATACCCCATTCTGTAGAGGCTCCCGAAGAAATTGCCCGGAATGAAATTTTCTCTCCACTCTTCTCCCCATAGACCGTAATAAACAACAAGCCATCCACATATTGTCCAATGCCTCTACATTCTTCACCAACAAAAGCACCTACCTTATAAACCTCCGGCTCCTGTTTTACTTGGCCATCCCACAAGTCGGCCACGATACTCATGTTATTTGGATACTTATGGATATCGACAGACCAGACATCTGTGGGTTTCGAAACCGCGGATTTCAAGCTCGCGGACTGAAGCGTATTATAGATCATCGCATAGCGGAAGGATTGCTTCGTATTCGCATAATACATATACCCTTCACCCGGAGCCATCTGCTTCAAGGTTCCGACCCAACTAGTACCATTGAATTTAGCGAAACCACGCTGTCCTTTGATCTCATCGTTCGCATTGGCCGACAATAAGGATAAAGCCATTGTCGGACTGGCAGCCGCACGTGGTATATAACCAATCCAGTTCCATCCCTTATTCAAGTCAATTGTTACTTGATCCGGAGTCAAGGCTGTTCCTACCACATCTATTTTCCCATCGCCACTTATTTCCAGTTTATAGGATGATTTAGGAGTCAATGTCTTCAGATTACCCGTCAAACCATATTTTGGGTCATTCGTTAATTCCTCGAACTGATTTTGCAGACGCTTAACTTGATCCTTTACAGGACTCAAGAACGTTATCGGATCTCCTATCTTTTCCATATTTGTAGATATCCAATTCCAACCTGTAGACAAAGATAATGTCAATGTCTGGCTTCCCGCCGCTAAATACTGCACCCAATTAACACTTTTTCCTGTATCACCCTCGAAACCTTCCGCATCCGTGATATCCGCTGTCTGCACCGTCAGAATGTAATAACCATCCCGTTTTGTCAGCGCGGTCAAGTCTAACACAAAAGTTTGGTCATCCACTTTTTGGATCTTTATCAAACTCGCGTCTTGCGTCTCACCTTGGAGAACTAGCGTAAGATCCTCGGTCGTAAAGGTAGAAGCATTTACCTCCTTATTAAAATGTACGGTCACTTCCGTCACAGGCTTATCCACTGTCTCATTTTCTGCGGGGATACCCTCGAAAGAAGAAACCTCCAGCACTACGCTTGGACCAGGTTCAAATGTCAACTGATATTCTTCTTGCGCAGTTCCCATTTTGTCCACGAAATGAATAATATTCTCATAGAATGGTTCCTTTCCATCTCTCAACGTACAACTTGTCTGCCAAATATTTCGTGTATCAATTGACGCTCCGTCACTCTTTCTCACAATACGAACCAAGGTTTGTCTTCCATTTGTCGGATCACTGATAGAGCCATAATTCCAACCGCTCTCCGAAGGAATAACGGTCAAGGTATATTGATAGGTACCGCTCGATTGAATAGTAGATCTCTTAGCGACAGCTACTTCCTCTATCGTACCGTCCGATAGATAAAGCATATCCGGCAAATCTTCCGAATCCACGTTATCATTCACCAAGAAGCCAGCCAAATCTGTCTTCGGCACCTTAATGCTACGAATCAGCTCATGAATCGTCACTTGGTCCAACAAGCTCAAATCCGGATTATCATAGCTGGAAACGTGTGTAGCTTTCACGTCATAATCCGTGAAATGCCCCAACAAGGTACTAGTAAACCACCATTGCGCATATGCGGTCTTGCCTGCTTCAATCGTACCAAATGCGGTAACCACACTACCACCCAAAGCCAATGAATGTTCTTCGCCATTCAATTGAGAACTTAACAACTCAAATTTAATATTCAATCCTTTCTCATTATCAATAATTTCTGGCTGATTGGTCACCATATTCACATTCGTAGCGTCACCGGCACCCGTATTATGAATCAATAATGAGAACTCAGCAGGCACCATTGGCTCCACTTTATTCGTCGTCAAGGGATCATCACCCAAGATATCCCGCTGCATAAAATAAGTCATATCCAAGTTGGGAGAAGGTTTCACGGTCATCGTAACCGGGAACAAATCTCGTGTCACAACCAAGTTCGTAAATGGATCGACATACGATAAGGTACCTCCGAATGAATAGTTCTTCTCTTCTGTCGGGGCGGCATACTTAGTCGGGATAAACAAGATCGTGGCCTTTCCTGTCTTCTGCGCATCCAATGTCCAAGCTCCATCCAATTCTCCACCGAATGTATCTAGGCTTTCAGTATTAATCTGGAATTCATGAGTTCCCGCAGTATTGCCTTCCTCGTCTTTCACCTCCAAATTCAATCGTACATCTTTCATGGCGATAGATTCATGACCATTAAATACAGTTAATGTACCACGGAAAGCTTGCCGGGTCATGGTCATGGTTTGCTTGAATTGAAGGGAAATAGATGAACATACACCCTTGTTTGATTCCAACTCTTCATCATCAATTTCAGTATCCACATCCAATACAAGAACGTAAGCTTGACAAGAAAGCCCCTCAAATGTAGCTTTTAAAATAGCTTTTCCTCTGTTCTTAGCACTAACCACACCATCTTTCAGAGAAATAATTTCGGAATCAGATTCTAAGCCACAATAAACAATAGATTGAGTACCATCACTCCACGTACATAATACAGATGGAGATACAGATTGTCCCTTTAATAACCCATATTGTGAATCTATAAAAGAGATAGACAACGGAGAAACAGACCGACTATCAACAACAAATACATCCTTAAATAACTCTATTTCACCTTTCTCGTTTTCACCTATAACCTCAATATTCAAAGTTCCTTTGAAATTAGATGGTATTTCGTATATCAATTCATCATCAAAAGAAATAGTCTCACTTATCCCTTGTGATGTTATAGCTATAGCAGATTTAAAAAAATTAGATGGTACTACTTTTTTCACTTTAATCTTCCTATCTCCTATATTTTCAACATCCGCAGCGATCAATGATGATATTTTTGATAGTTTAAGTTGATATTTTGAAGTATTTGACTTTTTAGCAGAATAAACAAATTTTATAGGAGTAGGTCTAAATCCATTCATAGAAAATGCATTATCAGATGAAGGTAACAATAGCAAATCCTGTAGTTTTTCGTGTACTTTATTATAGTCCGGAGATAAGGTATGAGAACATTGAGTAACATTACCACGAAATGAGCTTATATTGGCATCTCGCAATCCACCTAATTGACTTTCATAAGCAACAACCCAATCAGAAAGCCCATCATATGAAGGATTAACAGTACTTTCTCCATTATACAATTTCTTTAAAAAGACATTAACTGCTTCCACATATTTCCCTTGTGATATTAAAGGTATAGCATCCTCATCGTATTGCATAATCTTCAAAAAGAAATCATCTTTTTTCAACAATTTCCCCACAAAGTCTGACACGCTTGTAGCTACAATATCATCTGTCACATAAGCCGTAGTTGCAACTGCATGAACAGGAATATCATTCATCTTATCTAACACACTTTCATCATTAAGAAAATCCATTCCAGAAGAGCCAATTTGCAAATCACTTACCGCATTCAAATTACCGAAAACCAATGTCCCTAATTCGTTATAAAAATCGTTACTCATTATCAAATTTGCACCTTGAGAACCAGAATGAGGGGTATTCAATGTTATCACCTTATGAACACTATTTCGATCAACATATTGAACATGTATTCTAGATAAAATTCCACCCATACTATGTCCTATTAAATCAGCTTTAGAGGCAATATATCCTTTATAAATAGAATAACTCATTAAATAATTAATATTATCGTTTACAATATTTTTGTTAATCTTAAAATAATCGCAATTCGTAGAAGAATAATCAGCTAATCGCAATTGAAAATTCTCATATTTACTATTTAACAACAAACTTTTTTTAAATTTAGCAAAACATTTCATATCACTATTCAAGCCGTGGATCATTAAAACAGGAGTACGAATAATAGATATTATCGCATCACCATTTGCTAATTCTTTTCCACTTGCATCGTATACATACATTTTGATTCCAACATCATAATTAGCGTCTGCAGAAATCGGATATTCAGATGGTGCATTGTAATTTATGGAATAAACCTGATGATTAGAGCTGTATATATCATCAATACTCCCAGAATAAGAATCGAGATATCCCAATACCTCTTCTGATTGGCCATACTTATTTGACAAAAATTGAATAACATAATTAGTAGCTGCAGCGGGGATTTTACTGATTTCTACTCTAAGTACTGATACCCCATCTGCAGCAATTCCTCTAACCGCATGATTTTTGAAGTATTTGGTATCCTTATACCCCTTTTCATATTTCAATTTTAATGACAATTTTGAAGGATCATCATCATTATCCCCATTTTCACCAGTGTATTCGTCTCCCTCAAAAAGATCTAAGGGTTTCGAAGATCCTCTATCTCCAACTTTACAAATAAAAGGTTTATTATATTCTGTCAAATCTGAATCCTTCAACGTAAAATTACCAGATGGCCCACCTAAAACGGGTAAAGAAAAGCCTCCAAGCCAACCGGAACCTCCTGAACCTCCTCTAGGAGGCAAAGCAATACCTCCATTACAAATCGCTAATTGGATAGCTCTGGTAACAATATTAGATTTTAACTCATCACCACAAAGCCAATAATAAATTTCTGATATATAAGCCATACATGGGTCTTTATCTGATGAAGCACGCAAAACGGTTGATTTTTTTGTCACTTTCACGGGTATAGTCATTGATGATTGTGGCAATAAATCAAAAGTTTCTGTCACCATTAATTCAAATGAAAGAGTATTAAAATCAGAAGGGATACCGACCTGAACATCCTTTGCTGTAATCAATCCTTTGTTTGTTAACGTAATATTAAACATCAACGACTCTCCTAAACTCAATTCATCAGCAGGAATTCTCTCCGGAACATCCATCATTACTATTGGAACAGGAACATTGGTATCAAAATCTACTGTTGTCACAATCTCATATTCATCTGTAATTTCCGTTTCTACAACTTCCCATGCAACTTTAACACCTTGGAAACTTAAATTCACCACTGCCATGGTTTCCATTTCTGGTGCTACTGAAATAATGTTCTTATAAACATCACTATGCCTTGCTTCCGTAACTTCCACTATATAATACCCTTCAGGTACATCTTTTAATCTAAACAGACCATCTTTACCTGTAACTCCTTCTGAAACAAGCATATTTGCAGGAGTAGTCACCCTAACCTTGGCACCTTCAACATGAGGAGATTCTTTTGTGTTATAGGTATATTCATCACATACATCTATAATCAAAGTGCCTGTAGACTCTGATACAGGAGTAATCTTAAATGGCATGACAAAACCTTTACCTTTAGTACAACTAACCGAAAACTCACCTATTAAAGGGTTATTCAAAGGCTGTTTTTCTGTTGGTATCAATCGCAACAATATAGTTGATTTCTCCCCACTTTTCATAGAGGGTATTTCTTTTACCGAAACCACACGCATCCAATCTAAGTCAGGAATATTAACTGTAATTTTCCCTGTCTCATCTTTCCCCGTATTTGTTATATTTAACTGATAATCACGTTCCTTGCCTTTAGTCATTGTCGTATTTATAGAAGCCAATTCCGGCACCAGTACTCCTCCTTCTGATCGACAGTAATAATACATGAAGAAATTCAAATTTGCCCCTTCTTTAGAAGAGACTTGGACCTCTAATTTCTCCCAAGAATAATCTTCCGATGCGACAGAACCTATAATACTATATTTTAATACCCCATTACTATTAGCATCTAATTGAGAAATAGGTTCAAATTTAAATGTACTTCCTGCAGGAGCTGAAACAACTTTAGCTGTTACATTAGTTAAACTTAGCTTTCCTGGATTAACAAGTTGAATTTCCCCTCTATAAGATTGATTAGTTATGACCTCACATGTTATAGGAGCCGAAGAATATCTTCTTATGCCGTACACATTAACGCCAGCCATCTCCTTTTCCAGCCCTTCATCGGGAAAACAAGCTCCAATAGAAAAATATCCCATTTGCCAATTTTCAGGTTTAAAGGTATATTGGAATTTTCCTTGAGAATCAGTTATAACCTCGACAACATTACGTACACCCTCATTTATGAAATATAGTTCAACAAGAGCATTTCCAATAGTATTTCCTACTGCTACTCCATCAATAACAATAGACTCCCCTTGTTTATAAACAGACTTATCCGTTAACACAGAAACAGTATATGGAGCTTTCAACATTATACTTTGAGCTGTCGAAATATTATTAGCGTCTATCAACTCAACAATATCTCGTCCTTCATTCACAACAGCTGTTACATAGTAATCACCAGTTTTATTTGGCAACGTGAATGTCTGCTTAACAGTTTCTGATCCTCCCGCTTTGATAGTATTCTGAGTATAAAGATTTCCTAACATCTTTTTATAGGACGCAGATGAATATATTCTATTATTAGTTAAATAAATAGAAACTTTCGTTTGACTCGATAAAGCAGCTGCTCCTTTATTCTCCACTTTCACTTCAACATCAATCTTATCTTGTGCCTTATATTCGTTATTTGACAGAGCTACTGTTACCATCGCATCCGGCAGCGTCTGATCCGTAATCATCGCCCAGCAAACACCACTAGAAAAACCTTCGGCAGAAACGGTGAATGTTACGGTTCGGTTACCTTCCGTTGTTGAGTTTTCTTTTACAGAAACAGGAATATCCACAGAGGTTTTTCCTGCAGGGATTACCACCGTATTCGCAAAAGTTACCTCTTCTGATTTATCACATGTCAAGTTTACAGTCAAAGCCTGTGAAGTATCTGTATTCCGTGAGATCGTTAAAATAGTCGCATCTTGCTTGCCTTCGATCAGGGATGTTTGCGAACTTGTGATTTTTAAGGATGGACCATCATTATCTAATATTGTCAACTCTTTGGTGACTGATCCCGCAGAGCTTCCAGCAGCAGAACAGCTACAAGAAGAAATATATACCGCAGCTGTCAATTTGACTTTCCGATCACCATCCTTCAAATCATTATCCACTACACCGATCGCAAATTGATACTCTGTCACGCCTTTCTCTAAGACAATAGAAGTAGAAGGATAATAAAGAGTCCCCTTCGAGTCATCGGTCAGTTTTACCGTGATCTTATTATCCGTTACTTTCGTACGGCGCAAAGTAGCTATAGCGGCTTGCGGCCCAGCTGATTCGGAGAAAGATAACGGGGTTATTTCCATTTGTATGTCAGGAAGGTCATTATCCAATAAATTCACAAATCCCGTACCATTCCCGAAGCCGTAGGCGGAAGCCGTGAACACAGCGTCAATCGTAACATCCGGAAGATCATCATCGATAGCCAATATATCCACCGTCACTGATTTTTCATTCGCAGGAATCACCACATTAGGATCAAACTGGAAACGCTTAGGATGGTCTGTCACTAAACGTACCGCTAAAGGCCATTTTGTCGCCCACTCCCTTTGAATAGTAAGTTTAAAGCTATCCCCTTCCTTGCGATCGTCTTCGGGAGCCGTCACCGTTAATTTCGGCATCTCGTTATCTTCTATCCATATGTCTTGAGACACTTCCTTATATCCATTACCAGAAACTTTAGCAACAATGAAAGAGTCTGGATTCGCTATCTGATCATCAATCACACGAACCTTAAAAGATATTCCAGATTCTCCTACCGGGATAGTGACGGAAGAAGGGATCGTCATTCGTTTCGGATTTGAGTTCGTAAATGTAAACGTCTCCTCCGTTTTACGAGACCCGCTCCTATTCAAGAACCCGTACACATCGGAAGTATATGTTTCCGCTATAGGATTTCGATTTAACTTCAAAAACAACTCTTTCGCCAAAGTCAAATAGCCGCTAGAGGAAGCCTCATTATTAGCCACATCTACAGACAACTCCCCCAATTCCGGATAAGGAGTAAGCTTCACCTTCGCATAGACCTTTCCGTCAATACCCGGATAAGCAGGCAGCATAAACTCCGCTTGCCGCGATGCCACTCCACTGGCAGAAAGTAATTCCTCAGAGTTCAATTGTCCAAGGTAAGCCTCATCTCCGGCCTCACTTACCAAATAAACCTGCTCACTCCAACCAGCTTTAGTCGGTTGGTTTCCTACATTCTTGACAGACCAAGCGACAGACACCTTGCCGCCGGGTTTTATTTCCGATGAAATGAACTTTATCTCTTGAACCGCTATATCGGGTCTGTTCCCATGCACGATCTTAATGGAACCATCATTCACGCCCGACTGTACATTCTCGCCATTCCTTTTACTTAGCACGACATCTTTGAACTCGATCGCATAAACTGCCCCAATCTCCAAATCCTTTGGAATAGTTAATGGCAATTGGAATAAAGCCCCAGAGTTTCCTCGCAAAGAAGTATTCGTCGCAGAGAAGACCAGTACCCGATAATTGTTTCCACCAAGATTTTTCACAGTTATCGTATGGCCATTCTTTCGATCTGTCAAAGTAATACCCGGGTCTGCCAACCGGACAACATCCGGGATATGCATATCAAACTGCAAGGCAACTATTTCCGCATCATTAGATAGCATAATTGGAACAGTCGCTAAAGACCCCACCGCACAATCTGTCGGTGGGATATAAAGGCTATTATTCTCTGTTTGAGAGAAAATAGATTGTAACTGGAGGAATAAACATCCTAACAGCAACATCAAATAACGTGTTTTCATGGTTTACCTATTTTGAAATATAAAGTTTAATCTTTTTCTCTATCACATCCTTATCCGTCCACATGCCTACATGTAAAACATATGTACCAACAGATAATCCCGATAATACCTCACGAAGTGAATATCCCCCAGCATTAACTCCCATTAGCTCCTTATTCACCATTAAACGTCCGTTCAATCCATACAGACTGATCTTTATTAGATGGACATTTTCAGGAATTTGTATCTGAAACGGATTTGTCAAGACTGCTTCATCAATCGTATCGATGTCCGTAGGAGTTCCTTCTTCCGGATCTTTTTTACCGGGGAACGTTACCGGAATTTCTTTAGCTGCCTTATCAGACAACATCGCTCCAGTCACGGCCACATCCGTTCCAGTCACCTCCATTATCTTCGTTTTACCAGTCGATAAACCGACTCGATCCATGAATAACAAGATAAATCGAGTACCCTCATCCGTGTCGCGCGTAGTAAACATAAGGTTATCACCTTGGAATAATAGTTTTAACTGATCACTCTTGACTCCTTTCAAAGAAATATCCATGGCGATTACCGGTTCCAAAGGATTATCTAGTACCAAATAACCATCCTCAACCGTTAAATGGGCGATTTCCTCCTCATTCGCAGACCTTAACGAAGATCTCATCGTTAAAGGAGCTCCCAGTATGATATTTACGGTAGCTACCATATCTTGTACATTTATCAACTTATCGGTAAAAGTATTCGCCGCATTATAATTAAAAATCACATAGCCGTTATGTTCCAAGTCTTCCATGATATAATTCAAGGTATGAGGGATATCCAGTACATCCACGACTAAGTCCATATTAGCGTCTCCTTGATCGTAAAAAACCTTAAACGGAGAATGACTGCCTTTAGCACTACCAGATGCTTGTGTTATCGTTAAAGCCTGTCCCGACGGAATCTTAACCTCATTAGCTCCATACCAGTCTTTTATTGCATATCTCCCTTGATTATATTCAAATTTCAAAGTCGAAGAGTAAGATGTCGTGAAGTCTGGATAAACACCCAGAGACTGTGACTCATGATCATACCGACAGATAGCCGGAATCCAAAGTTGAGGATTAACCGATAATTGAATCGAATCAATATGAATCGTCTGGGAAGTTATATCCAGACTCAAGGCTTTAGGTAAAACAGCCTCTATAGAGTCTATTTGATTCTTAGACAATTGTAAATTATTCAATTTTTTCAGCAGATTCACTTCTTTCGGGATATAGCCTGTTATTTGGTTATTCCCTAAATTTACACTCCGCAAACTATCCGCAGAAACCTTATCCGTAATCACCTTTTCCAATTTGCCCGATAATCTATTTCCGGAAAGATCCAACTCTCGCAAATAGGGTAAAGTAAATATCTCCGCAGGAATCGTTCCTATAAGATTTTTCCCGGATAAGGCAAGTTTCAACACATGCCCCTCATCATCGAACGCCACTCCTTCCCAATTACTCCGGCTTACCGCACCAGATTCTATATTCCAACGCTTATTCAAATACCATTCTTCTCCTTTAGCGGATTGATAAAGCGCACATAACGCTTTATACTCAGAAGTCGGAATTGTCACCAAAGCGACTGTTACCATAAGGCTATCACGATTATTCAATCGCGTCATCTCACGCAATCCACCATTATCATTCACATATATATAATAACGTAGTTCCTCCTCCTCTTCAAAAGGCGCTTTTATAGTGAATTTCACCTCATATTCTCCACCGATCTCCAAATTCATCGATTCTTGTACCTTCGATTGTAATAGAGAAGAATATCCGTTATCATTATATTCATATAAACCATCTCTCCAAGAGGCCCCAGAAATAGCCTCTGTTCCACTATTCCCGACAGTAGCCGTAAAAGTAAACTCTTGGCCGGGTTTGACAGCTTGGGGCTCTACGGAAAATGATACTATTTTCAAGTCAGGAGCATGGCTCATCTTAAAGGTATAGGTCTCACTGGATATAGTACCACAGGGGGTATAAGCATCCACTTTCCACTCATACGACTTATCATATTCGAAACGACTTGTATAATAAGGCTTAAAGGATGCATCATCTACATATTCCGAATAAAAATACTCTGTTCCAACCTCTCTATAATAAAGTTCATAAGTTCTCGCCCCCACTACCGGTTTCCAAGAAAAAAGCAAATCTTCCCTAGAAGAGACAATATCATCCTTCGCTGGAGCAACCAAAGTCACAGTCTCTGTCTTAGGGCAAACGGCTATCTTACTGTTCATTGTATAATAAACCTCATTGTCCTTTTTAAACCGGACCTCGTACACCAACGTATCCATTTCAGAAGAAGCATTCAGCAACGTCATATTCTGAATATTACCAATTCCGGACTCTTTATACCCCGTGATATATTTGGGAGCATTCACTAATTTCCATTCATAGGTAAAAGCCGAACATAGATTCGTGAAATAGCGCGATACCGAAGATCCAGAGCAGATCGTTTCTTCCTCCAACTCATTCTCCCAAGAAATGTAATATGGGGTATCCCCGAATTTGATCTCTACATTTGAAAATTCAATATATCCGGATAAATCCTTGTATGCGTCGAAATTGGCTTTGGTCAAAGCCGGCCATAGTGTCAATATAGGGGTCGAACCGGATGAATGAGAATCCGCCACTATCTTGATTTTCATACTCGAATTATTTATCTCCTTGATTTTCTTGATTATCACATCCTTCAATTCCGTCAGGTTGACCGAAGATGAGAAAGCGAACGATTGCTGCCGTGCGACATTCACTGTTATATCACCCCAATGGTAATAAGGCAATGACTCCAGATCCTTAAACAAATCATCTAGGCTCGTATAATTATAAATACCCTTACTGTTCCTGTCTAAGGATACATCATTACCCATATACCAGTTTTCCACAGGCTCAATGGTTATTTGATGCGATAGCGTATCCTTGCCTAAACCATTCATAGCTGTCAATAAGACCTTATAGGTACCGACTTTCTCATAGATATGCAAGGGTGACTTTTCCTTACTGATAGCGGAGCCATCCCCGAAATCCCACTCATAGCGGGATGCGTCCTTTGATTGATTACCGAATCTCACCCTGCTTTTATATTGGTTCGTGTAAAAATCAGCCTTAGGCAACACAGTAGAAGGCTCGTCCGGATTTACGGGGTTGAAGCCCTGTCCCCACACCCATGCGGGGAACAGCGCAATCATCAATATAATAATTAGATTTTTCATAGATCGATTGAATTAATGCATGATTACTTTATATGTATGATCTCCAATTCTAACCAAATAGAAACCCGTAGATAACGGTATGCTCCAACGGGATTGATTCATCGTATGGCTAATCAACGGGACTCCCGTATAGGAATAAACCGTCACGGATATTCCGGCAGGAGCCTCCACTACCAAGTTACCATCTTGCGCATAAGCCATACTCTGTTGATCCTCCGGAGCCTCAGTTCCTGTCACCACGCCCGAAGATAAACGCAACTCGAAGCGATCATCGAACGTACCTTCTTCCGCTTGGAAAGAATAGGTTTTCAAGGATAGGTCTACTTCCTTATTCAAATATTTGTCCTTTAGTATGACCGATTGCCCGATTGAACCTTCCGGCAATGCCAACTCGTAGGTTCCTGCCTTTCCGATATAAACTCCCAACGCAATCCTTCCGGAACCTTCGGGACGTTCATTGATGGCATAGCGACGATCCGAGCCGTCCAGAGAATAGAGCTGTGGAATCTCCGCTTTCGGACTCATCCATTTAACAGCATCACAAGTCAACTCATATTCAATCCGGGCCTCAGGGTTGATCACCACGCGACTCTTATCCGTGTAAGTGTCCCCTTTTAAGACTAGATTGATAATCCTGCGGGAAGAGAACGAGGAAGAACGTAAGTTCCCTTGGTCTGCTATATACGAATTGATCTGCCGTCCAGCGGGCTGGAAGAGCAAATCGCTTTTCTCATCCGGTTTTTGGGTAAAGAAAGCCTCCAGCGGCCGCAAGGCATAATCATCATCTTTCACGGATAACGCAATATACCCATCGCCGTTCCAAACCACGATAGGCGCATTGTATTCTATATAATGTATATTAAAGAAAGAAGGAAAAGGATTACCCACCAAATTCCAACTCTGATCCTCTATACGGCTGGAAGTATGGGTATCTAAAGAGACTTTGACAGATTGCTCTCCCATGAAAGAATGCAAGGCCTGTTCCGTATCTGACATAATCGAACAAATAGCTCTATTATCAGTCTGTACTATATACCCCTTACCCGCTTTCAATACATCACCACTCACAACGTCTTTCCAACTATCACCAATACCATTGGTTGCCCGTGCATTTCCGTCATAATAACGGAAAATAAAGGAAGGATTTATATCATACTCGTAGACTGGCTCAATTTTCAAATCAGTCAATGGAACATCAAATGGGAAAGAGAGATAATTCCATATCCACGGATACAACTGCATTTCATAACCTGCCACATTTAACTTAGCATCTACGGAGTGATTAATGAATGAGGAATAATAAGATTCACTCTCATCATACAATCCGTCTTCGCTATACGCATTTCGATATCCTAATTCATTTCTTAGAATCAATGTATCTATCAATAACGGGACATCACTTTCCAAGCTCACCGTAGGGTATCCTTTGTTTGGGTCCGGCGAGATCTTAATATTCAAGGAATCTTTCGGATAATTGTTCGCATCATAGACCACGTCTTGCCGAATCGTGACAGTGCGACGCCCCGGTATCCATGCGCCACCAAGAATCTCATCTGTAATTGGAAGAATTTCCTTTTTTCTCCATTCCCAAGAGTTGTTATAAGCATCTACCCTGTTTTCCGGAACGTAAACCTTTTGAATATATTGTAAATCACTAGAGTTCACTGATGGTGGAGTTGGCGCAAATATAATCAAGTTTGTCAATTGTTCTGGAAATCTTACATTGTACACATCTTCTATCCCAACCGGTAAAATTAGCTTTGTTAAAGAAGTATGATTAGAAAAGTTATTTACGCTTTGTATATTCGACGGCAAAGCAAATTGCTCTAGTCGCTGGAAAAATGAATAATTGGAACTGAAATAATCATCTGGAACCGTTGCCGTAGATAAATCCAAACAACGCAAACTAGGCAGACTATAACGTTCATTTCGCAAAGTTGACCAATCATTACTTGTCAAATTTCCGGAAATAGATAATGCGGTTATCGTATCTCTTTTCGCTCCCAAATCAGACAGGAGTCGCTCCAAAGGATATTCTTGCGTAACTTCTAATTGAGTCCAATAAGGAGCCTGACGATAAGTTGTTCCATGCAATAGCAAACGAACATTACCTCCATCACTTTCTAACAAGCCCTTCTCCGAATGAGAACCACGCTCGTTCGGCTCATACCGCAGTCCGATAATATCCAGTGAGCCTGCCGGAATAGTCACCGACTTCATTAATGAAAAAGCCGTCACACCCGATAGTTTGGAGATAGTCAAATCGGAAGCACCCTGGTTGCGAACTTTCACGTATTTAATAGGAGCGACAGAGCCTACAGGTGTATATCCCAAAACAGCTTTACGGCTATCCCTTGATATAGAAATAAGAGGTGCCGTGTTATTGGTATATTCAAATTGCACATTAGGCTTTGCCCATTCCTCAATATGAGGAGAATCTTCATTTCTTGAAACTAGTTGATAAATATCCTCTATTCGATTATATTCAAAATATACATAGGCAGACTCACTCGTTACATTTTGGGTTGTACTCAAGAGATCCAATACCAAGCAACCTCCTTTATATTCATAAGGAGTATTAAACACATAGGTAATCATCTGTTCCCCATCCGTATTGGTAAAGTCTAAATTATCCGAACCTTCATAATAGACGGTTCCCGTTCCCATATCGACAAATTCAGAAGTAGGTTTCTCACCATTATATTCCTTACATGCGATACGCATTGTGCCATTTTCCTCTTTTCCTTCATTATTGTTTACTCCTCCAAAGAAACTAATCGACTTAATCATTGTTCCTGCGGATAAACCTAGAATTTCTTTCGGATAGAACAATTGTGTATGCGTTTTACTTTCCCCATAGTTAATCAAAAGTGATGTTCTCGACTCGTTTTCATCTTCTATTTTCAAAACTCCGGAACCTGTTTCTATCACTTCTTTCGCTCCATCCATTACGGCTTGAGTAATAGGAGAAATATTTATTTTTCGAAAAGCAGATTGATTTTTATAAATATCTATCGCATCTTTAGGAACATAAACTTTAAGAGTTTGATCTGATATAGCGCTCATGCTTGGTGCTTTCGGAGATAAGAATACAACTGAACTTAAATATAAGTAATTTGATAAATTCTCACTAAAAGACTCCAAAGAGACAGGCAATACTAAATGTTTTAGCTTTGATAATTGCAAACTTGATACCCCATCAGAATATATAAATTTTATATTTTGAGGTAAACTTAGGTATTCCAACGTATTGGCACTCGCCATTTTCTGACTGAAAGAATAACTAGGAAAATTATCAGTCCAATAGGAGGCACTCGATAAATCCAGATGACGCAAATTATTAAAATTATCATAAAGATACCGCCAATCATCACGTTGTATCTCTCCTAAGATCGATAGCTCTTGTATGGAAAAATCCAGTCCGTAAGAAGACAGCCGTTTGCTTTCCGACAACTCAACTTGTGCGGAAGACGGGGTAACCTTCCAAGTCGTACCCGACAAGGACAATACCGCAGAGCCTCCATCACTTTGAATTGTCAGTTCCTCTTGAAAGGAAGTCTCCGGATGAGGATTCGCCAGAACAGGAATGATCCCTGTCTCCCCAGCCTTGATGGTTGAGGCCTCTACTGTGAATATTGAACTTTTCGAAGCGGACACATGCAAATCACTTCCTCCTAAATTAGCGACTGACAACTCATAGCTAGCAGATCCTGTCACTGTCCCATAATTATACGTACGTTGGCCATATGGCACATGAAGGATCGGAGCCGTACTCGAAGGTTCTACTCCAAATGTAATAGACGGTTCCCCATTGTAATAATAATAAATCTCATCCTCCAAGGATAAGCAAGATGGCTCTTGTGTCGAAATACTCTTGAAAGAAACGCTCCCTACAAGCGAACGTGGGCTATCCAGATTCGACACATCAACCACCAAGCATCCTCCTTGGTATAAGTAAGGAGTTTGGAAAGTGTAGGTTACTTTTTTATCCACCCTATTCCCATCCAATGAGGCTTCTAGATTATGTTTCCCTTGATACACCAAGGTGGTATTCTCCGAAAATTCACGATTATTTGCTGATGGCATCGCAGGCAACTCGCCCAAAGATATTTTCAAATCACCACCTGTACCCATATCTCTCATTGAGGTGAGATATACATAAGAAATGGACGTAATCTTTGAACCTTTCGGCAAATTCAGCAAATCTGCCGCATAATAAGATTGGCTTCGATGAGTAGTTAAACTCCAAGCGATCGGATACCAAGACGAAGAAGAATTCCTGCCATCATCAATCTCTACGGATATCTGCGCAAAAACATTTATTGGCAGTAACGACATTAGTACTCCTCCCAACCACAGGAGGCATAAGTAGATTTGTTTCATAAGCTTCTATTTTTATTTATTTAAGGTTATTTCCATTCTATGCGCACAAACGAACATTCAATCTCTCCTACCATTCAATTCACTTCACGTTTGTCTACATTACTTTATAAAGAAAAACATTTTTATCTTTCAGCACAACCCTCCAAGTCCATCTAACAGATAAGCGTCCGATTTCCACGGATAAAGTGTTATTTTTCGTGTTCATCCGTTTACTTTTTGCAAAGAAATATTCTTATTAAATTGCAACAATCTTGCTTTTCATGCCTATCAGTATCAAATATCCACCAACAAGGGGAGACTTATTGTATATTTCTACATCCCCCCTTGTTCTTTGTTGGATGACTTATAGAAAACACGTACGTGTTTCCCTAAAAACATGTACGACTTTTCGCAAAAACACGTACGTGTTTTACCCAAAACATAATCATACTTTTAGGACACTAATGTTCAGCGACTTACAAATCCATACAATTCGCAGGCTTATTGTCTGGAATTTATCTTGGAATACAGTGTATTACTACTTAGCCCCGATCCATATTGGGTGAAGTGATATTTGACACAGTTACCCGGTTATTTTATTGAATTACGAGAAATTTCAATTCGTAAACCTTATCTTTGCCTCCTTAGTTATATAGGGAACAACACCGTTACATTATATATTATGTCACAACGAAAAACAAGTATCATCATATTCCTCTGCCTCTTCGTATTTGCGGTATACGCTCAATACGTACCCGATATATTGGGGAATGGCTATTTACGCCGTACCTTCCAGATGCCGGATGATTATGAGGGGAAGGTAGTTTGCACACTGGTCAAGAAACCTCAACTGGATAGCGTAAAACAGGCCGTGCTGTATATCCATGGCTATAATGACTATTTTTTCCAGAAACAATTAGGGGATAGCGTAAACGCTCACGGATATAATTTCTATGCGATGGACTTGCGGAAATACGGACGTTCGATATTACCCAATCAAAACCCGTTCTTTTGCAAGAGCCTAAAAGAGTATTTCGCTGATATCGATACCGCTTTAGCCACCATCCGGTCCGAAGGTAATGAACGGATATTATTAATGGCGCATTCTACGGGCGGGTTGATCACACCTTATTATTTGAATAGCAAGAAAGGGGAGTTACCGATAGACGGGCTTATCTTGAACAGCCCTTTTCTAGATTGGAATTTCGGATGGTTAATGGAGAAAGTCGTACTGCCAACCGTTGCGTTTGTCGGGAGGCTATTTCCGAATCTTACCGTACAAGGTTTGGGTGATCCGAATTACGCTTATAGCCTGCTTAAGCAGTATAAAGGAGAATGGGAATTTGATACGAACTGGAAAATGATATTCGGGCATCCGAAAAAAGCCGGATGGATCAAAGCCATACAAGAAGCGCAACAGACGGTACAAAAAGGGTTAAAACTGGATTGTCCGATACTAGTGATGTCTTCCAACAAATCTTTTCCGGAAACAGAGACATGGCATGAGGAATACATGACCTCCGACATCGTCTTGGATGTTCAAGACATTCAAAAATACGGGGAGAAACTAGGAGACAAAGTCACGAGAGATACCATTCCAAACGGCATCCACGATCTGATCCTATCTCAAAAGCCCTATCGGAACGATACCTATCAAACTATATTCGAGTGGTTAAAGAAACAATAATGGTTGCACCAAACATATAAATCCTTACCTTTGCGCCCAGACAAAACATTTATATATACATGAAATCAGTGCGATCAATTTTTATAGGTCTGACTTGTCTGGGGATGGCAACGGCTAGTTTCGCTCAAGAAGAAGAGACAACTCCGGAAGCGACTACCTACAAGGCCGAAATATTCGGATCGGTAGCTAGTGGCGACAATGCCCCTTTCTGGATGGTTAGCAATCGATACGGAATTGTTCCTTTGGAAGCGAATAACGGATATTTGAATGCGGGAGTATTCCATAATCAAACTTTTGGCAAAGGTTTTCGCTGGGGAGCCGGATTAGACGTAGTGGCCGCAGTTCCTCGTCATCGCAATTTCTTTATCCAACAAATATATGCCGAGTTAGGTTACAAATGCTTGCTATTGAGTGTAGGAAGCAAGGAACGCTATAATTCACTTTGGGATCGTTGGCTTAGCTCGGGCGATATCGTGCAATCCGCCAATGCCCGCCCGATTCCGGAAGTGAACATCAGTATTCCGGAATTTACCGTCGTTCCTTTAACTAAAGGCTGGATGCAAGTCAAAGGAGACTTTGCCGTCGGTCGTTCTTTCGACAAGGATTATCTGGCTAACTTCACAAACAATAAGCAGACTTATGTAGATAACGTTTTATGGCATCATAAATCATTATTTGTACAGATTAAGGATACACGCAATGACTTCCCGTTATCCGGTGTAATCGGAGTACAGCATTGGGCACAATGGGGAGGAACCTCAACCAATCCTAAGATCGGAAAGCAGCCTCAATCCATCAAGGACCTTATCCGGGTTATTTGCGGCAGCGAAGGTGGTGGCGACGCAACAGTCTCCGATCAAATCAACGTACTGGGTAATCATTATGGCTCTTACGATTTCAAATTGGCTTTTACACAACCTAACTGGCAAGTATCCGCCTATTACCAACATTTCTTCGAGGATAAATCCGGTATGATATTCGTAAACAATACCGACGGATTATGGGGAGGACAATTGGATTTACCAAAATTCCCGTGGTTGCGTAAGGTGGTCGTGGAGTATCTGGTTACAAGAGACCAAAGCGGACAGTTCCACTTCATCGATTTTGATCACGACCTACATCCCGGCGTAGGTGGCGGTGGTGATGATTATTATAACAACGGAGAATACACTACCGGAGCCTCTTATTTTAACCGGGCGATAGGTTCTCCTCTGATCCCAAGTCCGGAGTATAACGAGAACGGTTCATTAGGATTCAAGAACAACCGTGTTCGTGACTGGCATTTCGGTGCGGAAGGCGCTATCTCCTCACAAGTATCTTATCGGGTATTAGTCACCGTGATGAATAGTTGGGGTAGACATGCCACCCCTTTCCTTAGCAAGAAAAGAGGAGCTTCCGGACTTTTAGATATCTCTTATCAACATCCCCGTTTATCGGGATGGGAATTTACAGGGTCTTTGGCAGCTGATGCCGGTTCCATGTTCGGCGATAACTTCGGATTCAGCCTGAAAGTAGCGAAACGTGGCATCTTGAAAAGCTGGAAATAATAACCTAAATTATTTATATTCTTCCCACAAGGCAGATGCTATGATTTCTTGAGTCTGATCAGCGAACGCTTGCATTCCTTTGTGGGAAGTGTCTATATTCTCGGTAGAAACCGCCGGATGGATCACCATCTCCATCCGATGACGATGGACATTCAACGACCCGATCGGCAAGACATCAAACGGCCCGTTTAAGGTGATCGGAATAATAGGCAAATGCTGATCTAGCGCCATTTGATAAGCCCCTTTCTTGAAACGGATCATTTTCCCGTCATACGTACGCGAACCTTCCGGAAAAACAACCACGGAAGCCCCGTTTCGAAGACAACGCTCCGCCTCCAAAACACTACGAGCGGCGGCCTTCGGCGTAGAATTATCGACAAAGATAAAACCGGCGGCACGGCAAGCAGCCCCGACAAACGGAATCTTAGCGATACCCGCCTTCATCACCCACTTAATGGGAACGCCTAAGAAACCATATATCAAGAAAATATCAAATGCGCCTTGATGATTAGCTACGAAAACATACGATTGTTTCCGGTCTATATGCTCACGCCCTTTTACCGTCACCGGACAAAGCGCCAGATAGCAAGTCAATCGAGACCAGATCATACCCGGATAATAAGCGAAGATTTTCTCTCCCCCCAATAGACAACCGATGATAACCGTCACAGCCGTAAGTATAGTCAGTACCAGAAATACAGGTACAAAAAACAGCCACAAATAAACTATGTAAAGTATTCTTCCCATACGTAACTATATTATAACACAAATATAGAAGCTAATTTCAATCGTTTCATTATTTTTCTCCGAAAATATTTTCACGATCGGGTTATTATTGCTTTATTTGCGGTAGAAAAGAAAATAATTATAAAATATCTATAACCATGAATGAGTTAATTAAAAATCTAGGAGTGATCGTACTCATTATTGGTGCGGCAGTTTTGGCTGTACCGTTTTTCACCGGTGGTATGACAAATAGTATTCTACTTACAGGTCTGGGATTGGTTCTCCTTGGCTATTTTGGTCATATCGTAATCAACAAACGAGTAGAATAATACACGCTACTTAGATTTAAAAGGAAATGAAAAAGGATGTGCCTCATTGTTACGCACATCCTTTTTTTGAATCATCACACAAATTGAGAGATATGCCCAAATCGTTATTGAGTTCCCCATTCCTTGTTTGGTTTATCGCCAAGCCATAATTCCAAAAGGCCACCTTGCTCAAATACGGTATGCGGCAATTGATATTTATGATACATCTCTCCGTTCAAAGAAGCTTTCTGGATATAACAATTCTCAGGGGAGTTATCATGTACTTTAATCTTAAACTCGTTCCCTTTATAATACCGAGAATCCAATCGAATCGTAATCTCATTGAAAACAGGGCTTGTAATATCATACATCGGATTATAGGCAGAGCCTCCATCCAAACTGAATAATCCCATAGCCATCAGTGCACTTATTCCAGCCATCTGTCCTTGATCTTCATCATTTTCGCCGTAGCCTCGCTCTGGCGTAATATCACCATAGGTCTGTTTAGCGACCTGACGCACCCAATATTGAGTCAGCCAAGGCTTTCCTACATGTGAGAAAACGTGCGCATTCGAGCAACCGGGTTGATTGGCATAACTAACATAACTAGACAGGAATCTTGCATTTTTCGACATCTCAAACACATAATTCAATTGAGTAGCTAAGCTGTCATTACCTCCCATCAAACGAGCCAATGTTTCAATGTCATGAGATAATCCAAAAGTAGCCTGCCAAGCATTGGCTTGTACAAACCCACGCTCGGACAAAGGATCCAAATGGACCCACTCTCCTGTTTCTTTTCTAGGCATCATCAACCTCAAATCCGGATGCCAAGACGCAGGCCAGCCCAAGGAACGATTTCTATAATAATTATAATCCTTGAGTTTTCCCATAGCTTTCGCCATTTCTCCCAAAGCCCAATCCTCAAAGGCCCATTGAATAGTCAAGCCAGCCTCTTCTGGGCAATATCCATGTTTAATATAGAACTCCAACTCTTTATCCATATCAAAGGCAAGCATACCACCTTTCTCATGATTCCTTTTCATAGCCGCATATCCCTCCTTGGGCAACCATTTATGAACCCCCCCCCGCTGATAAGCGGAAGTAATCAAGGAGGTAGCCGGACAGCCCGTCATAATATAAGTATAAGACCCTATGGACGGCCCACGAGGTAATAGACCTCCATTCTTGTCATATTCGATAAAAGAAGCGGAAAACTCGTCTAAAACAGAAGGATACGCCAGTCCCCACAACGTGTTTAAATTCCACTGTGTCAACCATAGAGCATCTGAATTATACATATGAAACCTTGATTTTCCTGTTTTATCTTTAGGCAAAGTCCGTACTTGGAATTTAGGAGCAATCGTATGTATCCTTGTTTGTTTTCCAATACGTTCTCCTCCGGACAAATAATCCGGATACTCACCATTGCTATCATCTATCTTATGACGCCCCAACAATACGTGCCACAAATCGGTATAAAACTTGGTCTTTTGCTGAAAAGAACCACCTTGCACATCAATTTTTCCCAACCACTCATTCCAAATACGCTCGGATGCACTCTTAACTTGATCAAAATCCCAATGTTTACATTCCCGCTCTATATTCTCACGGGCGTTTTCCTCACTCACATAAGAGATAGCGGTCTTCAACAACAGCTCATCACCAGCCTTAAAAGATCCAAAACAAGCTTCTACGCCAGAAGAAGGAGATTGTTTAAAAGAAGACTTAGGCACGGTAATTAATTCTGGAGAACCTATCAAACTATTGATATCTGTTTCCTTTCTATCTCCAACCCAACCGTTCAAAGCATCCATAGGTTTATCAAATTGAACAACAAAATAAACTTTAGCCACATCGACACCTCCCCATACACGACCAGCCGTATCAAAATATCCGGAGATCTCTGTATCATTCACCTTTGTCACATGAGCGTTCAACAAAGTAGAAGTAGCTATATGACCTCCCAGATTTACCAAGACCTTCGCCAAACCATCTTGCGTATACGTAAAACGATAAAGTCCTACCCTATCCGTAACCGTCTGTTCTACCCATATTTTATAAGTATCCAAGAACAAACGGTGATAACCAGGTTGGACAATCTCATCATCATGAGAAAAAGAAGAACGCCAAACCTTATCTCCTCTGCAAACATCTACCTCATCTTTCACCGGCATCAAAGACAATCCTGAAATCATCCAATTATGAATTTGAGGGAAGCCTAAAACCTTAGTAGAATTATAATTATAACCTCCTCCTCCTTGATTGATATTGCGGGTTAACGGGGCAGAACTTATCATACCGAAAGGCAAACTTCCGGTCACAAAGAAAAAATATCGACCTTTAGCGGTCTCGACATAAGGATTCACCCAAGAGATATAATCCGGATAAGACTCAGGAGCAGGATACACCTCTATCTCAGACAGCCCTAAGTCTTGTCCTTCTCCATCCGTCATTTGAAAACGAATCCATTCCGTCTTCCGAGTATCAAATTCAATCACCCTTGGCGCTCCATCATTGGGAATCAAATTAACCGTTATCGAACTACCGTCACTAAAGAACAAGGTACCCGCAGCACAATGGCTTTGCTCATCCACCCGATCGTATAAAATAACCTTATTCGTATAAATCGCATGATCCCAATCTAATTGTATCCAAGGATACGGATACACCCGACCACGCGCATCCAATTTTGTCTTGGCTACCCATTCTCCCTTTCCGGAAATACGAATCACCTGATCTATCACATACTTACCTTCCTGCTCTTGGCTCAAGGCAGACGAACAGGAAACTTTAGCTTGATAAGCGACATTATGAGGGGTTGCCCATAACTCATTGCAAGTAGTCAAACACAATAGATATAAAATAACTCCTAGCCGTTTCATATTTTCCATGACATCATGAAAAAGCGGTGCATCAAATGGACATTACAACTATTTGATACACCGCCTTTTATTTCAATTAATTTATCAATAACCCGGATTCTGTTTCATTACTTCCGTACCACAAATATCAATCATAGACTGAGGTATCGGAAAATACTCATGTTTACCTTTTACGAAATGAGCATTTTGCAAGTGAGAACGGAACACTTTCTCTTTGGCGATATAAGCGTTGATAACTTCATCCGCAACACCCCAACGTACCAAATCAAAGAAACGAATTCCCTCATGCGCCATCTCTAAACGTCTCTCCATGCGTAACGCTTGCATAGCTTCATTTTTTGATTTAAAAGGCTCGTTATAAACCTCTACCTTATAATTAGCAGCATCTTGTGATTGATCCATTGTCTTGACATGCTGAGTATTTTTCGCACGCTCTCTGATCATATTGATATACTTACGCCCAGTCTCTAAATCACCTGTCTCAATAGCAGCCTCAGCTCTCCACAATAACAAATCCGCATAACGAATCACATAGAAATTCAAAGCATTCACATAAGGCCATATCGGCGAATAATAAGTAGAATTCAATGAAACCAAACGCTTCTTCGGGCTATACGGGCCATACACACTAGCCTCTCTAGGAGTCCAATCATATAATTGTACATCCATAAACGGTATATTGGGTCTAGCTAATGTATGATCCAAACGAACATCTACATAGTCATTCTCTGACACATCTTTACCATCATTATAAGGCAAGCCTTTAACATCCGTTTTATAAGCATTTACCAAATTTTGAGTCGGCCGCAAAAAGCCATATACAGGATAAGGACCTCCCGGAGGCAACAAGCGATCGCCATAACTTCCGTTCTCATTATTGGGAGAACCATCATTAATGGACAGCTGGATCGCAAAGATAATCTCCGAGCAATTATCATTTTCAGGCAAGAACACATTCCGGAAATCAGGGAATAGCTCATATTTTCCAGATTGAATCACCTCATCACAAGCTTCCAAACATTCTTTCCACTTGGACTGATATAAATAAACCTTTGCCATATAAGCTCTAGCTGCCATTTTAGTAGGCCGGCCATAATCCGCTTGGCTCTCCGGCAATACTTTATAAGCAGCAGAGAACTCTTCTAAAATCTTCTCCCACAATTGATCGGATGAAAACTCGATATTCGATTTCTTATTGTATTCATTTGGATCCACCAACGTTTCATCGATCCAAGGAATCTGATTATAAATGATTTTTAAGTTGAAATAATAATGCCCCCTCAAAAAGCGCATCTCAGCTAAACGCTGTTCCTTGTTTTTAACCTCACTACCATTCAATAAACGAATCGCTTGGTTACAACGTTTTATTCCCTCATAAAGAGCAGCCCATCGAGCTTCAAAGTCAATCCCTGTGGGATTCGCATTAAAGATCTCCATCAAATGGATTTGGTTCTGGTCACCGGTACCGCCGCCACCTTTATACGCATCGTCAGAGACAACATCCCCGAACTGCCAGTTTGAGCAACCGGAATTAATCGCATCAGAGGCATAATACCCATCCAACACAGCATATGCACCGGTCACGATACCCTCTATATTTTCCTCACTCTCTACCTGTCCGGGCAAGAACTCACCCACAGGCTCCTCAGAAAGGAATGAGTCCGCACAAGAACACATCATCAACGCTGATGCCGCAAAATAAAATATCTTTTTCATTGTATATATCTCTTTTTATGTTAAAAACTAACGTTAACCCCTAAAGTAAATGTTCTTGGTAATGGATACACTCCACGATCCACCCCCATATCCAAATTACGGTTCTCAGAAGAATAACTCTGCAAACCAACCTCCGGATCAATACCTTCATATCCCGTTATGGTAAACAAGTTCTGTCCTTGCAAATAAATATACGTACGTTTCAACTTCAACTTAGATGCTACTTTATCCGGTAGTGTATACCCCACCTTTAAGTTCTTTAAACGGACAAAAGAGGCATTATGGATATAATAGGTAGAAGGACGAATATTATTATTCGGATCATCCAATGTGACACGAGGTATATCCGTATCCGTATTATCCGGACGCCAAGCATCCAAGATCGTAGAATTTTTATTATATTGAGCCTGGTTATAAAACTCACCCAAATAATTCGTCAAATTATAGACCTCATTACCAAATACACCTTGGAAGAAGGCACTAACATCAAAGTTTTTATAATTGAAACCCAACGTCAACCCCATGCTACAATCAGGCAACGGATTTCCCTTGAAATCGCGGTCATCACTATTGATAACGCCATCTCCATTCAAATCCTTGAAGCGAATATCACCCGGTTTCGCATTCGGTTGTAATAACTCACCTCTATCATTCTTATAGTTTTGGATCTCCGCATCGCTTTGGAACAGACCATCAGCCTCATACACGAAGAAGGATCCGATCGGTTGTCCTACCGCTGAACGAGAAGTCTCTTGATCGAAATTACGTCCGTGAAGTTCACTACTGGAAAGACCTATATAATCCACCCCATTCAGTTCGGTCATTTTATTCTTGATAACAGAGAAGTTATATGCGACAGAGAAACCAAAATCCTGATTGATTTGCTTTTGATAATTTATCTCCATCTCAAAACCTTTGTTGTTCATCTTACCTACATTATCCCAAACAGTCATATTTGTTCCCCCGATCGAGGCAGGTAAGGCTCTACGCCACAATAAGTCCTTGGTATCTTTATTAAAATAGTCCAAAGTCAAATTCAAGTCACCATTCAAAAAACCCAAATCCACACCGACATTCGTTTGTGTGGTTGTCTCCCATTTCAAATTAACGTTTCCGTTTCGAGTCTGCACCAATCCTAGATCTACACCACTTTGATTTCCATCAATCGGGTAATTCGAGTTCGTAGAATTACTCTTATATGAGTCA